>Ga0209550_10000311_pt1 | contig 43988 bp, 39 predicted proteins | sample LauGreSuBDMM15SN_2_FD_187567 | JGI IMG/M metagenome (GOLD analysis project Ga0209550, IMG submission 187567) | Freshwater lake microbial communities from Lake Michigan, USA - Su13.BD.MM15.SN (SPAdes) (version 5) | ecosystem: Environmental > Aquatic > Freshwater > Lake | place: Lake Michigan...
AATGATGCGGAAAGCCAATTCCACACGTTTCGCATCGGCTGTACCTCCTACGTCCAAGAAATTCGCAGGTTCAAAACCAGCGTATTTAATCAAATCCATGGTAGCCATTGCCAAACCAGCTCCGTTAACCATACAGCCTACGGTTCCATCTAGATCTACATAATTCAAACCCGCCTCTTTGGCTTCCACTTCAATGGGGTTCTCTTCGCGCACATCACGCATTTCAGCATATTTCGGGTGACGGTATAAGGCATTGTCATCCAAATTTACTTTGGCATCTACCGCGATAATTTTATTGTCTGATGTTTTTAATACCGGATTAATTTCAAACATAGTCGCATCACAACCGATGTAGGCGTTGTATAAAGCAGGGATAAACTGGGTCATTTCTTTGAAAGCAGTTCCCGAAAGACCTAAATTAAAGGCTATTCTTCTCGCTTGAAACCCTTGTAATCCAACGCTAGGATCAATTTCTTCGGTGAAAATTAAATGAGGTGTTTTCTCTGCCACTTCTTCGATATCCATTCCGCCTTCGGTAGAATACATGATCATGTTGCGTCCTATTCCGCGGTTTAGTAATACCGACATATAGAATTCTGAAGTTTCACTTTCTCCAGGATAATACACATCTTCAGCGACCAAAACTTTGTGTACTTTTTTGCCTTCTGCTGAAGTTTGTGGAGTAATCAACTGCATTCCAATAATTTGCTCGGCTAATTCTTCTACTTGCTGTAGGTTTTTGGCCAATTTTACGCCACCACCTTTTCCACGTCCACCAGCATGCACTTGGGCTTTAATTACGTGCCAACCTGTTCCGGTTTCGGCAGTAAGTTGTTTGGCTGCAGCAACCGCTTCTTGTGGATTATTGGCCACATAGCCGCGTTGTACTTTTACGCCATAGCTCGATAAAATTTCTTTTCCTTGGTATTCGTGTATATCCATAATGCAGTTAAATTTGACTTTTAAAAAGTGCCACAAAAATAATAATTTCCAGTAAACGAACGGCAGCAAATTGGGATTTTTATTTGCGAATTAACCGAATAAAAACAACGGTGAAATGGTGCATTTTTGAAAAGCTAAAAAAGAAAAAATATATCTTTGAGCCATGAAAAAAATTACCGCTTTTCTCCTTCTATGCAGTTTGTTTTTTAGTTCGTCTTGTCAAGAATCAAAAGTTGGCAGTAGCGTATTACCTTCTGATCAAATCGCCGGAAAATGGAGTATTGTTAAGGTTTTGCACGGATTTAGCAGTTACCTACAAGAATATCCCCGCAATACCATAGAATGGGATTTTGACACCACGGCCCAAACCGTTACCATACAAAACAATTCTAGCAATACAACCGACCGCTATATTTTTGAAAACGGCACCTATCCATATGTCGTAACCCCCAACTCTTCGGGTGGGGAAGGCTGTTTACAAACCATTAAGGTTCAAGACGTAGATTTGGGCTGTTGTACAATTACCAATGGCGAACTAAGCTTCAGTGCCCTATACTTAGATGGAGATTATGTGAAATTAGTGCGTTAAACAACAATTTCTTAACCTCAAAAACTCCTACAAATAGTACTTTAGCACCGATAATAAAAATCAGATGAACAGAAGAAAGTTTTTTAAAAATGGATCCTTAGCAGCTCTTGGGGGCGCCTTGATCAATCCGTTTCAAAGTAGGGCTGACACGGTAGATTTTAGCACTACATTCAAAAATAAAAAAGCCAAAAACATCATTTTCCTCGTGAGCGACGGCATGAGTTCGGGTACCTTAAATATGGCCGATCTATACCTAAATCGCACTTACGGAAAAGGAAGCAATTGGTTGCAACTCTATACAGACAACAAAGTGACTCGAGCTTTGATGGATACCGCATCGGCAAACTCGATTGTTACAGATTCGGCAGCGGGAAGTTCTGCATGGGGAGGCGGCGTTCGGGTGCCTAACGGATCACTCAACGTGAGTGCCTCGGGCGAAAACTTTTTACCGATTTGGCAAAAGTTTAAAAAAGCGGGCAAAAAAGCCGGTTGTGTAACGACGGTTCCCATTACCCACGCGACGCCTGCAGGTTTTTGCGTAAATACGGCGAGTAGAAATAGCCAGCAGGAAATTGCCGAAATGTACTTGCAACTTGGATTTGATGTGTTGATGGGTGGCGGAAACGTTTATTTTTCGGCGACCAAACGAAAAGACCAGAAAGACCTCTATGCAGCCTATGCGGCTAAAGGCTATCAAGTAGTTCAGGAGAAAGCCGCCTTAGAAAATTGCACCAATGCAAAACCAATTTTAGGCATTTTTGATCAAGATGGTTTGCCCTATTATGTAGACCGGAACCACGAGGCAGCATTGCAGCAAAAAATCCCAACATTGGCCGAAATGGCACAAAAAGCGATTGATAACATGAAAGACCACACCGCTGGTTTTGTGTTGCAAATAGAAAGCGGAAAAGTAGATTGGGCTGCACATGCCAACGATATTGCCGGTTTACTACACGAGCAAATTCAGTTTGACGAAGCCATCAAAGTGGCGATGGATTTTGCCGAAAAAAACCAAGACACTTTAGTGATTATCACCACCGACCACGGAAATGCCAATCCGGGAATCATCTATGGCAAAGATGCCAATGCCCAATTTGACAGCATCCAAAAATACACCCAATCCAATGAATGGATTTTAAATAACATTCATCCCGATTTCACCAGCAGCAGGCTACGAGAATTAGTCGAAAAGGCAAACGGGATTGCATTGTCAGAAGAAAATGCCCAAACTCTTTTGGGTTTTTATACCGGCTTGGAAAAAGAAGATGACGGCTTGTACAACTTCAAAAAATTGCCGTTTAAGTCGTTTGCTGAAATGCAGAAAAAAACAAATGCAGTAGGTTGGATTAGTATGGATCATTCGGCCGATTATGTAGAATTGGCGGCTTATGGTCCAGGAAGTCATTTGCTCCGCTCGTTTGTGAAAAATACCGATTTACATAACTTGATGCTAGCGGCAGCCGAGGTAGAAAATAAATTCTAGTTACTTTTTGTCGATGTAATTTTCGATGTTGTACACCAAAACATAGTTGTTTCGGGTAATGTACAATTGCTTGCGATTGCCTTGTGATTTTCGGGTAATGATAGAAATGGTTACCGCATAGCCGTCTTCGTCTTTGCAGGAAAAGGGATTTACTATATTTTCGTCGGATACTTCTTCTTTTTCGTAGGTGAGAATATCATACCATTGTATTTCTTGTGAATATATCAGGAATCGATTTCTATTAGTGTCTAAGGAAATGACCAACTTTGTCTCTTGCAAATCCGACCAATTTCCCCACTCCCCATTGCTATTTCTCTCCATCACACTAAAACCGGTGGTGATAAATTTATAAGATTGAGCATTGCCAATCACTAGTGAAAACAAGATCAGAAAAATACTCATTTGAATTGATTTTTTCATGGGATAACTTAGTTTAAACGAGGCAAATGAGAAGTTAATGCGTTAAATTCAGAAACCATTTCGGCTATAATTTGGGCTGCCGGTTGTATCGAATCGATGAGCCCCGCAATTTGGCCAATCTCTAATTCTCCTTCTACCAAATCGCCTTCAAACATGCCTTTTTTGGCTCGGGCACGTCCCAATTTTTCTTTTAATTCTTCTACCGAAGCACATTGGGCATACAACAATTGTAAATCATGGTAGAATTTATTTTTAATTAAACGAACCGGTGCCAATTCTTTCAGGGTTACTTGGGTTTCTCCTTCTTGGGTTGCTACGATGCATTGTTTAAAATTCTCGTGTACCGATGATTCGGTTGCAGCAGCAAATCGGCTTCCACATTGCACTCCATCAGCGCCCAATACCATAGCCGCCAACATACCCGCACCAGTAGCGATTCCACCTGCAGCAAGTACAGGAATTTGAACCGCCTTGTGTACCATCGGAATCAAGGTAAAAGTGGTCGATTCTTCTCGTCCGTTGTGCCCACCAGCTTCAAAACCTTCGGCCACCACGGCATCAACTCCTGCTTCTTGGGCTTTTAATGCAAATTTACTGCTGCTCACTACATGCACCACGATAATGCCTTGTGCTTTGAGGTGAGCCGTCCAAGTTTTGGGATTACCCGCCGAGGTAAAGACGATCTTCACGCCTTCGTCGATGCAGATTTGAATGATTTCTTCTACATTCGGATACAACATTGGGATGTTTACGCCAAATGGCTTCGAAGTAGCTAATTTGCATTTTTGAATGTGTTCACGCAACACTTCTGGATACATCGATCCGGCACCTATGAGTCCTAATCCACCAGCATTACTTACGGCGCTGGCCAATTTATAACCACTGGCCCAAATCATGCCGCCTTGAATAATCGGGTATTGAATCCCAAAAAGTTGCGTAATGCGGTTCATTAGTTTTTAATCAATTTTCCGGATTGCAAGTTTGCACCCGAACGAATTTGATACATATAAATTCCTACAGGAAGTTGTTCAATAGAAATCGAAGTGTCGGTTGCATTTACCGTGCTTTTTTGCACCAATTGCCCTACACTGGTATAAATTGAAATCGATGCTTCTTGAGCAGTCGAAGGCAATTGAATTGAAAGTTGCGCGCTTGACGGATTGGGATAAATCGTAAATACATCTTTACTTACCGAACTAACGGCTAATGCGGTGTTTAAGGCAGCGCTAAAATCGGGAATTCCATAGCCATATTGGTTGTTGGGATTGGCATATCGATCAGCTGATTGCTTCACGTAGTTGACAACTTCTTGATTGGTTAAAGTAGGAACAGCGCTCCAAAAAGTAGCAAGCATTCCGGCCAAAATAGGACCAGAAAAAGAAGTTCCATTGGCTGTTCCTACATTTCCTGAAGAGGTGGACAATACTGAGGCTTGTCCTTGTGCCATTAAATCGGGTTTGATGCGGCCGTCAAACGAAGGGCCTATGGAGCTAAACGAAGCGATGTTTCGGTTGGAACGCACGGCGCCAATCGCCAAAACATTATTGGCTTCAGCCGGAACACCTACATGTGGTTCGGTGGTAGATGCACCCGAATTTCCTGCACTGGCCACCACCACTATTCCTTTTTCAAAAGCGATATTCGCACCTCGTGAAGCAAAAGCTTTGTTTCCGGTCATATCCTCGTAGGTGTGTCCGTAATTGGTGTTGTCAAATCCAAAATACCCCAAGGACGAGGTGATAATATCGGCACCCACATAATCAGCCATCTCAGCAGCTTCTACCCAATTGCTTTCTTCTACAGGATTTTCTGAATTGACATCTTCGGTGATGTATAAATAATATTTGGCATCGGGGGCAGTTCCCACCAATTGGGAATCAACAAAGCCTCCCATGGTAGACAACACCATTGTTCCGTGAGAATCACCAGTATAAAAATTAGCGTTTTTGTTCACAAAATCATATCCTCCTAGCAATAAGCTGTTGTTGCGCAAGCGAGCAAACGGATTTAAGGTATTCACGCCTGGAAATCCTGCATCTAATACAGCGACCACCTTTCCTGCACCCGTAAAATTTTGCACGTGCAACAAATCGCCATTCATCATGTGAATTTGATTGAACGAATTTCCGTAATTGAATGTAACCAAGGTTTCCATGGTTTTATTCACCGGCTGAATTTGTGCCGGAGCATGGGGCATTCTCAAATTTAACGAGGCATCGGCAAATTCCAAATGATCGACACCGGGCAAATTGGCTAACGCATAAATATTGTCTGCGTTTCCGCGCACGTGCAAGCAATTTAACCAGCGGGATTTTGCCAAAACCGTAATGCCAGCTGCGGCAGTAACTTGATCAATATAGGCCTGATGAATGGGCACATCCTGAAAATCTAGTGGAATATTTTGTGCTGCTCGACGATCTAAAGACCGTTGTGACAACATCGTGAGGGGATTGTTTAAAAACGTTTGTGCATTGGGTTTACCAGTAAAATATACCCAAGCATCTTCTTGTGCATAGGCCGAAATTGAAAGAAAAGTAACCAAAAGAAGTAGTGCTTTTTTCATGAGCTAAAATTTATAATTGTAATTTGTGGAGGCTAATTTAGTAAAGAATTCTCAAGAAATCACACCCGAACCTATTAATTCCTCACCTAGATACCAGGCCACAAATTGACCTTCGGTAATAGCCGATTGAGGCGCATCAAAGGCCACATATAAGCCCGATTCTACTTGATGTAAGGTACCCGCTTGCAATTCTTGACGATAGCGAATCCGCGCCCTAACTACCATCGTTTGGCCGGTTTGCAAACGCAAATCTTCGCGTACCCAATGTATTTCTTGCTGTTGCACAAACAGTGCTTTTCTGTATAAACCAGGATGTGCATGCCCTTGGCCGGTATAAATGGCATTCGTCACCACATCGGTGGCCAAGACAAATAAGGCTTCTGGTGTTCCGCCTACATTCAAGCCTTTGCGTTGCCCCACGGTAAAATAATGTGCGCCTTGGTGGGTGCCGACCACTTTTCCAAATTCTGGTGTGTAGCGTATGGGTTGAGACGCTGCCAGAAGCGCATCTTCGGTTGAAGCATAGTCAACTTCCTTTGGAATATAACACGTGTTTACAGTATCTATTTCATAAATCAAGCCCGGTTTGGGTTGTAGTTTTTGTTGTAAAAATTCAGGCAATCGTACTTTCCCAATAAAACATAAGCCCTGAGAATCTTTTTTCTCGGCGGTAACCAATTCCATTTCGGAGGCAATGGCGCGCACTTGGGGTTTGGTTAAGTTGCCAATAGGAAACAAGGCTTTGGCCAATTGGGCCTGCGAAAGTTGACACAAAAAATAGGATTGATCTTTGTTGGTATCGGCGCCAGCTAAGAGTTGATAAACCGGTTTTCCATCAGCGGCAATTTCGCCTTTTTGACAATAATGTCCAGTGGCCACATAATCGGCACCTAAACTCAAGGCAATCTGCATGAACACATCAAATTTAATTTCGCGGTTGCACAATACATCGGGATTGGGTGTACGCCCTTTCTCGTATTCGTTGAACATATAGTCCACGATTTTGGTTTTGTATTGTTCGCTCAAATCGACGGTTTGGAATGGGATTCCAAGTTTTTCAGCGACCAATAAGGCATCGTTGCTGTCTTCGAGCCAGGGGCATTCGTTTGAAATTGTAACCGAATCATCGTGCCAATTTTTCATAAACAAGCCAATGACTTCGTAGCCTTGTTGTTGCAACAAATAGGCCGCCACACTCGAATCAACCCCGCCAGAAAGACCAACCACTACCCGTTTCATAGTCAATGTGTATTAAATCAAATTTATTTTTTTGCTGGCTTAGTTGCTTTTTTTACGGCCGACATATTTTCTTCACTCACCAATTTACCGCCTTCATAAAACTGCCACATACCAACCTTTTTTCCTTTTTTGTAGAGGCCTTTGGCTACAATATTTCCAAGCGGATCACGGTAAATAGCTTGGCCTTCGTATTGATCTTTATCATAGGTCACTTCTTCCAAAACCACAGCATTGTTAGCCAATTTTTTATAAGGTCCTTGTTTTAGTCCATTGGCATACTGCGCTTCTTCTGCCGGTTTTGAATCAGCATAATAAACAGTACGAGTGCCTTCTAGCTTCCCTTTTTTGTAATTTTCAACAGTCATCAAGGCTTTAGATTCAAAGTGATAGTACTTCCAAATCCCTTCGTTTTGTTTATTTACCGATTTGCCCTCGCTAACTTTGTTGTTTTTTTGGTCATAAAAAATGGTGTACACCGAATTTGCTGCCGAATTAAATTCGCGCGTGGCAATTACTGTAGCTGCTTGTGTATCGTCATAAAAGGTAAAAACACCTACTTCTTTGCCGTGCTTAAAAGTGCCCTCGTAACGCAATCGCTTGGATTCGGGATGATAGCCTTTCCACAACCCGTGTTTGGCACCTTTTTCGTCCAATTGATTGAGTTGATTTTGCGCCAACAAAGCACCCGAAAAGACAACTAGTAAACAAAGGGAAAGTAAATTTCTCATGATTATTTCATTTGATTTAAAAACAGGAACTTAAAATTCCTGTGTTTAGTATTCAGAAACAGCTTGTTTTACAAAAAACTCCCACAGGGGGAGTTGATCTTATTTTTTCTTTTGCGCTGCTTTTTGCGCTTCGGCTTGCTCCATCATATCCTGCATTTTTTGTTGAAAACGGCCTTTCTTTTTGGGCTCTTTTAATTTGTTTTCTTGAATCTGTGCATGGATTTTCTTTTCGTCAACCACATAGCGTTTGATGACAATCATGATTCCAATAGTAATTAAGTTGGAAATAAAGTTGTACAAACTCAAGCCTGATCCGTAGTTATTGAAGAAAAACAACATCATCAAGGGCGAAATGTAAATCATTATTTTCATCATCTGGGCCATATCGGGCATACCTTCTTGTTGGGGTGCCGCCATTTGCTGATCGCCCGAAGTCATTTTCATGTAAAAGAAAATGGCTATCGCCGCCAATATCGGAAACAAACTAATGTGGTCTCCGTAGAACGGAATGTGAAACGGCAACTTAGCTATTTCGTCAAACGAAGATAAATCGTCGGCCCAAAGGAAGCCTTTTTGTCGCAACTCAAAAGCCGACGGGAAAAACTGAAAGGAAGCATACATAAACGGCAACTGAATCAAGGCCGGTATGCAACCTGCCATCGGATTTACACCAGCTTTTGAGTACAACTTCATGGTTTCCTGTTGCTTTTTCATGGCATCTTTCTTGAATTTTTCATTCAATTCAGTGATTTCCGGACGCAACACTTTCATCTTTGCTTGCGACAAAAATGATTTGTAAGTAATGGGCGACATCGCAATTTTGATGAGGATAGTGAAGACAATAATTGCAATCCCGTAGGCAATAAACGAACTTAAAAACCCAAATAAGGGAATAAAAATAAATTTATTGATCCAACCAAAAATACCCCAACCCAATGAAATGATGTGTTCTAAATTTTTGTCGTACGACTTTAAGGTAGTATAATCGGTAGGTCCCATATACAAGTGCATCGCGTAATCCAATTCGCCACGTTCAAATTTGAGCGGAATGATCGATTTGAATTGCTTGGTATAAACCGTGTCTTTTTCTACATCGTGCACCAAATTGGCCGAGTTCAAGTCTGCCTTTTCAAAGGGTTTATCGGTGATTAAGATGGTCGAGAAAAAATGCTGTTTGTAGGCAACATAACTTACTTGAGTTGGCGCTTCTGATTTGCTATCGCCTTGACCAACGTAATCGTATTTATCGTCACCATAGGCAAAATAAATTTCGGTGTAGCGGTTTTCGTAATCAACTCCCTTTTCGTTGCGTTGGGTTTTCAATTCCCATTCTAGGTTTACGGGTTTTGAGGTATTTAATACCGATTGCAGCCCTTGGGTTTGAATCGAAAAATCCAACATATAATTATCGGCTTTCAACACGTATTGGTATTCCAGGTAGGCGGTTTCGCTCGATTTGAGTCGCATGGTCAACAGCTGATCTTTCCCGCTTTTGGTGAGTGTAGGCTGAAAATATAGGTCTTTGGTTGACAAGGTTCGGTTATCTTGTGTAGACAAATTGATGTTGAGTTGGGCGTTGTTTTTCTCGACCAAGGAAACCAATTCTTTTGATCCTTTTTTAAACCGTTCGTGGTTTTTGAGCGTGGCCGATACAATTTGACCGCCTTTGTTGGCCACTTGTATGCGAATCAACTCATTTTCTATCGTAGTCACAGCGTTTGTAGCGGAAGGCAAACCTGCCGAATAGGCAAAATTTCCCAATGCAGCGGTAGCTTTAGCGTCCTGATTCGAATCTTTTACAACTGGAACCACTGCAGCCGTTTCTTTTTTGGCTTGGGTTGCTGCTTGTTCTTTTTTGACTTTATCGGCTTTAATTTGGGCATCGCTCGGTTGATTTTGATACATGATCCAAATCAAAATTCCAAAGATGAGTACAAAGCCAATAATCGAATTCAGGTCTAATTTTTTTTCTTCCATAACGCGTGGCTTCAGCCAGATTAAATTATTTTTTTGCTTGCACGGCTGCTGCCACAAAACTCACAAAAAGTGGGTGTGGATTGGCTACCGTACTTTTGTATTCGGGATGGTATTGCACCCCAATAAAAAACGGATGATTTTCGATTTCAACAATTTCTACCAAGCCGGTTTCTGGATTGGTTCCTGATGCTTGTAATCCCGCTTCTTGCAGGGCCGACAAATAACTGCTATTGAATTCGTAACGGTGACGGTGACGTTCAGCGATTTGGGAAACCCCATATATTTTGTGGGCTAGCGTACCTGGTTTTATGTTGCAGTTCCAAGAACCCAAACGCATGGTTCCTCCTTTGTCGGTAACGCTTTTTTGTTCTTCCATCAAATCGATAACCGGATGGGTTGTGGCCGCATTCATTTCGGTTGAATTGGCATCCGCATAACCCAAGACCGTGCGGGCATATTCGATAACTGCCATTTGCATGCCCAAACATATGCCAAAAAATGGCAACTTTTTTTCTCGGGCATAACGTACCGCTTCAATTTTTCCTTCAATGCCGCGTTCGCCAAAACCAGGCGCAACCAAAATTCCATCCAAACCGGCCAATTTTTCGTTACAATTGCTGGCATCTAAATATTCGGAATGTACCGAAACCACGTTTACTTTGGTTTCATTGGCAGCACCGGCGTGAATAAAGGCTTCTAAAATCGATTTGTACGAATCTTGCAATTCGACATATTTGCCAATAAGACCAATATTTATGGTGTGTTTTGGATTTTTTAGACGGTGTAAAAAGCGGTTCCAGTTTTTTAAATCGGGACTGGCTTTTTTGGGTAAGTTTAATTTTTTCAGAGCAACTACATCCAACCCTTCTTGCAACATCAAATTGGGCACTTCATAAATGGTAGAAGCATCAATAGATTGAATAACTGCCTCGCGTTTGACGTTGCAGAACAAGGCCAATTTTTGGCGCAACTCATCCGATATTTCGTGTTCGGTTCTGCAAACCAATATATCCGCTTTGATTCCGCTTTCCATGAGGGTTTTCACAGAGTGTTGCGTGGGCTTGGTTTTTAATTCACCCGCTGCCGCCAAAAAAGGAACCAGCGTGAGGTGCACTACGATGCCATTGCTTTCGCCCAACTCCCATACCAATTGACGAACAGACTCAATGTAGGGCAAGGATTCAATATCCCCCACAGTTCCACCAATTTCGGTAATCACAATGTCAAATTCGCCCGATTTACCCAACAACTGCATGCGTTCTTTGATCTCGTTGGTAATGTGTGGCACGACTTGTACCGTTTTGCCCAAGAATTCCCCGCGACGTTCTTTCTCGATTACCGAAAGATAAACTCTACCGGTCGTTACATTATTGGCTTGCGAAGTAGGAACGTTTAAAAAGCGTTCGTAATGACCCAAATCCAAATCGGTTTCGGCTCCATCATCAGTTACGAAGCATTCGCCATGTTCGTAGGGATTTAAGGTTCCTGGATCAACGTTTATGTACGGATCAAATTTTTGAATGGTTGTCCGGTAGCCGCGGGCTTGCAATAATTTTGCTAAGGAAGCTGCAATAATCCCCTTTCCTAAGGAAGAGGTCACACCGCCGGTAACAAAAATATACTTCGTTTGATTCATTGTATGGTAGTTGTTGTGTTGTTGCGTTAAAAAAACGAAGCAAAATTAAGGAATTAAATTGGATAAAATAGGCATAAAAAAAGGGGAATTCGAAATTTCACCACACTAATTTTTGCCACTATAAATGCAATTATTTGGGTTTAGGGTACTGCTTTTTGATGTTGTGAATCAACTCTTCTAAGCCATTTAAACGCAACTCAAAAACCAGTCGCATCTGATTACCCAATGTTCCGTTGGGAAAGCCTTTTTGCTGAAACCATACCAAATAATACTCGGGTAAATCTATTAAATAGCGGCCTTCGTATTTTCCAAAGGGCATTTTGGTATTTGCCAATTGAATGAGTTGTTTTTGATCGTCATTCATTGCAACAGGTGTGTTTTGTGTAAGTAAAAATTAGTGCGGTTGAATTTGTCCCCAATGAAAGGCAATAGTTTTTTCTATTTCTGGGTTCAAGCTCAAAAAAACTGGGCAAGTATACGCGGCGTGTTCCAATACCACTTGCTCTTTTTCGTTGGGCTGAAAAACCGAATAAAATTTGATGTGTATGGCCCCTATTCTTCTTGGCTCCGATTGCATTACCTTGGTTATTTCTAGTGTAGTTCCTACTAAATCCAATTCCAAATCACGCGCTTTGATTGCCATAATGGTCATCATACAACTCCCTAAAGCATTGGCCACCAAATCGGTAGGCGAAAAAGCAGCACCCATACCTTGGTTATCGACTGGTGCGTCTGACAAAATAGCGGCGCCCGATTGCAGATGCACAGATTCGGTGCGTAAATTGCCTAAATAGGTGATTTTTGATGTCATTAATTGAGTTTTTTTACCGTTAAATCCGGTTGAAATTCCAGCACATTTACCCCCAAATTGGTATAGCCTTGGGAATCAGTATTAACGTAATTAAATTGGCATTCTACCTGTTGAGTAGCTGTTGTCAATGTTGATTCAAAACTGCCCTCTTGCGACAATCGCAGCAAGGTATCAAAGGTTAAATCAAAGCCGCGCACCGCATATTGATTGGGAAACACTTTATTGATTTGTTTGTAGTGGTTGCGAAAATAGTTGGCTTCTATACTCAAATTTTCCTGTGTTACCGATGGATAAATCAGCCGAAGATCGGTGAGTCGTTTCATCGGAATCTCCTCGTAATCAAGGGTTTCATTTGATTCTAAAACAGCCAAATTTATTGTGTAAGCAGGCAGTAAACTTGTTAATGTTGCTGTCGCGGTTAATAGTAAATTTGTTTTTTGCGTATCCACAACTACATAATTATGGGTGCTTTTGCTTAAAAGAGATTTCAAATAAACCACGTCTAAGGCACCAGTTTCGGTATACTTTGCAAACTTAACTGACGGATATTGTAGGGAAATCCAATTTTTGTTCGCTACTTTTTTTGGATCACTGATCACTATAATGGTACCGTTTTGGGCCAACATATAGTTTAATACCGTTTGTTTTTGAATCGCAACCGAAGGCATGGTTTGGTATACATTGGCATTCAATTTGCCCGATTCTTTAGACAGCGGCGACAACACCGGAATCCCCATCGGGCTGAGCGCAGCACCCAATTTGTCTACATAATTTTGATAAAACGGGCCAATAACCGCCGATGCGCTATCAAAACTTTTGTTCTTAAGCAAGGCATCTAGTGCTGAACCCGATTTTGTTTCTTCAGAATCCAATACCTGTACTGCCACATCTATGCCCAAGGTTTTGGCTGAATCAATGGCTACTAGCGCACCGGCATAAAAATCTAAGGTAAGGTTGAGAAACACGTCTTTTTTGAGGCGATTGGCCAACGGAGTTAGCGAATCCGCTTGTATTTTGGCTGCATTAAACGGCAACAACAAAATCAATTTTTTACTTGTGCTGGTCTTACTTACAGTTAATTTTTGCAGTGGTTTGGCAACTGCCAATTTTGGAAGAATTAAACCAGAATTTGATGGCGCAATAGGTTTAGCAAGGGCTACTTTGGGGATAATTAATTCGGCGCCAACTGCCAGATTATTCACAATCGTGGGATTTTGTTGCTCTAATTCGGCCACGCTAATGCCATATTTTTGAGCAATACCAAACTTGGTTTCTTTGGCCTGAACCATATGTTTGCCTTGGGAAGCTGCTACAGACAAGGAAGGCTGAACTTGCTTTTTGGGCAATACGCCCGAGACCAATTGAATGGTATCGCCAATTTTTAACTCTTGGTGCGCGGGATTGAGCGCCAACAATTGCTCTACCGGAATTCCTACTTCGCGCGATAAACTATACCAGGTTTCCTTGGGTTGAATAATTCGAGTTGAAGATGAATTTGAATTTTTAGGGGGCCCAACGGGTTTGGCAGCAGTTGATTTGGGCACCAACAAGACATCATTTTCTTTGATGCCCGTTTGCGAATCGGGATTTATGCGATAGATGTCAAAGGGTGTAACCGCATATTTTAGGGCGATTTGCGTAATGGTTTCGCCTTTGGTTACCGTGTGTTTCGTATAATTAGCCGTTTGTGCAAGGGAGTACAAGGTCCACAACAAAGAAACCAACAGAAATTGGAATTGTTTGATCGGCATATTTCTACTGGTTTTCAAGGTAGTTGAATTTATGGTTAATTATTCCCATTCTATGGTTGCAGGCGGTTTGGAACTGATGTCATACACCACACGATTTACGCCTTTCACTTTATTGATAATATCATTGGATACTTTCATCAAGAAATCATAGGGCAAATGTACCCAATCGGCAGTCATTCCGTCGGTAGATTCTACCGCGCGCAAGGCCACTACTTTTTCGTAGGTACGTTCGTCGCCCATTACACCCACACTATTTACGGGCAACAAAATCGCTCCGGCTTGCCATACTTTGTCATACAATCCCCACGATTTCAATCCGTCAATGAAAACCGCATCTACTTCTTGCAAGATACGTACTTTCTCGGGCGTAATATCACCCAAAATACGAATAGACAAACCAGGTCCTGGAAACGGATGACGGCCCAATAATTCGGGATCAATACCCAAGGAAGCCCCTACTCTACGCACCTCATCTTTAAACAACATGCGCAGCGGTTCTACTATTTTTAATTTCATAAAATCAGGCAAACCACCCACATTGTGATGCGATTTGATGGTGGCTGAAGGTCCATTTACAGAAACTGATTCGATCACATCGGGATAGATGGTTCCTTGTGCCAGCCATTTCACATCGGTGAGTTGGTTGGATTCGTCGTCAAATACTTCGATAAATACCCGACCGATAATTTTGCGTTTGGTCTCGGGATCGGATACGCCGGCCAATTCACTCAGGAAACGATCGGAGGCATCTACCCCTTTTACGTTGAGCCCCATGCCTTTGTACTGATCCAGTACATTTTGAAATTCGTTTTTGCGCAACAAGCCATTATTCACAAAAATGCAGTACAAGTTGGCGCCAATCGCTTTGTGCAATAACACCGCAGCCACGGTAGAATCAACTCCACCTGAAAGGCCCAAAACTACATTGTCAGCTTGTATTTTTTCTTGCAGTTCGGCTACAATTTCCTCTACAAAGGCAGTGGGCGTAAAGTTTTGTGGCACCTCAGCAATTTTTACCAAAAAGTTCTCTAAGAGTTGTCTTCCATCGGTAGAATGGTATACTTCTGGGTGAAATTGAATCGCGTAGGTGGATTCGCCTTCTATGCGGTAGGCGGCGTTTTCTACGTCGTGCGTGCTGGCCAATTTTACGCCATTGGTTGGCAAGGTTTTGATGGTATCACTATGCGACATCCACACCTGAGAATGTTGTGAAATGCCTTCAAAAAATAATTCGTTGGGCTTGATGAATTCCAAATTGGCACGGCCGTATTCACGGGTATTGGACGGCGCTACTTCGCCACCACTAAAATGAGCTAAGTATTGAGCGCCATAACATACGGCCAACAAAGGCATTTTACCTCGTATTTGACTCAAATCGGGATGAGGCGCATCATCGGCGCGAACCGAAAACGGGCTGCCCGATAAAATCACGGCTTTATAAGTGGATAAATCAGCTGGAAAACTGTGGTAAGGAAAAATTTCGCAAAAGATGTTCAATTCGCGAACGCGTCGGGCAATCAGTTGGGTGTATTGCGATCCGAAATCTAAAATAAGTACGTTGTGTTGCATGCGCAAAAATAGAGTTAAAAATTGAAACCGAAAATTAGATTTTTGAAAAATAATATGAATTTATCAACCAGTTTATATACGATTTATTCCCGCAGTTGCGTTAAGGTAATTGTGTATAAAGCTGTTTATAACTCTACCTTTTCTACGAACAGTTTTTTATATTTTTATGCACTTTTGTACCATACTTAATTTACATACCCTATGACCTTACTATCCATTATTTTACAGGCAAACACTCTCACTGACAGCTTAGCTGCTGCAGCAACTAGTCCAGCAACTACTGAGGTGAGCGTAACCGAAAACATCTCGTATTTGGAATTTGTATTAAAGGGAGGAATCATGATTTTTCCAATCATCTTCTTGTTGGTCTACTGTGTTTATTTAACAATTGAACGGTATTTATCCATCAAAAAAGCGGCCAATCAAGAAGCTAATTTGGTCAACGACATTAAAATTCAACTCAAATCCGGAAAAATAGACAACGCGATTTTGTTGTGCAGCCGAGACAATTCGGCCTCAGCCAAAATCTTAAAAAGTGGTATTTGCCTCATTGGTCGTCCGATTAATGAAATTGAATCGGTCATGGAGAAAACAGCCAACGTAGAGATTGCTCAAATGGAAAAAGGCTTAGGACATCTGGGATTGATTTCGGGAATTGCACCAATTTTGGGTTTCATCGGAACCATTTCGGGAGTTATCAAGATTTTTCACACCATTTCTACTACCGGAAATTTAAATATCCAAACCATCTCGGGCGGATTATACGAGAAAATGATCAGTAGCGGCGCCGGTTTGGTGGTAGGCGTTGTGGCCTATTCGGCGTATCATTTGTTTAATATGATGATCGACAGCTTCAGCTTGAAAGTACAGAAACAGACCTTAGAAATTATCAACACCATACAAGAACCGCAACATGGCCATTAAAAGAAACAAACGTTTTCACGCCGAAATCCCAACGTCTTCGTTGAGCGACATCATGTTCTTTTTGTTTTTGTTTTTTTTGATTATTTCTACTTTGGCCAATCCTAACGTAATTAAACTGACCTTGCCCAAAGCCAAATCAAACGAAACGACCAACAAAGACCACGTGTCTGTTTCGGTTACCGAAGCTGGCGTGTATTACATCAACAAAGAAGCAGTTCCGTTTGATCAATTGGAAACTGTTTTGCTTCAAAAAACGGCTGCTGCCCACGACAATGTAGTGCTGCTTCGGGTACCTGCCGACAACAAAGTGCAAGATTTGGTTGATTTGATGCAAATAGGCGTGAAACTCAAACTCAATTTTGTAATTGCGACTTCCAAATGATGCGTCCGCTACTACTGGTTGCATTGGGTGGCGCTTTGGGCAGTGTGCTGCGCTATTTGACGAGTGAATTCTTCAAAAAATTTACTTACAACGCCTTCCCAATAGGCACATTTGTAGCCAATATCGCGGGCTGTTTACTTATCGGAATTTTAATTGGTTCCTTAGACAAATCAGGAAACGATAACGCCCCCTTAAAGTGGTTATTGGTTACCGGATTTTGCGGTGGCTACACCACATTCTCTAGTTTTAGCTACGAAAACCTGCGCTTATTTCAGCAGGGAAATTACGGCTTGGCATTATTCTATTTGGGCAGCAGCATCTTGCTTGGACTCTTGGCTGTGGGCCTGGGACTTTTTTTGGTGAAGTAAATTGGTAAGAAGCTGTTAAATTCTTTACTTTTTACGAAAAAAATGTAACTTCGCGTCCGTATGAAAGCAGCCGATATTTTAGCGATTCAAACTCTTTTGGATACCCCAAAAAAGATCGTGATTATTCCACACCGCAACCCCGATGGCGATGCGATGGGTTCTACCTTGGCTTTGTTTCATTACTTAAAATTGTATCAGCACGAAGTTGTAGTGATTTCTCCCAACGAATTTCCCGATTTTTTGGGTTGGATGCCTGCCGCTAGTGACGTACTGGTCTACGAAAAAAACAAAGCACATTGCGGCAAAATCATACAAGAGGCGGCTCTAATTTTTACCTTAGATTTCAATGCTTTGCACCGCACGGGCGAAATGGAACAGGTCTTAAAAACAGCCAAAGCGCCCTTTATCCTGATTGATCACCACGAAAAACCGGATGACTACGCCCAGTATACTTTTTCAGACACTTCCTACGGCTCTACTTGTGAGATGATTTATGACTTTATTGAAGTTTTGGGCGACAAAGCCAAACTCAATACCCACATAGCCACTTGCATTTACACCGGAATTCTTACTGATTCGGGCTCGTTTCGATTCCCAAAAACTACTGGCCGGACGCACCGCATTGTAGGCGAATTGATCGATTTGGGCGTACAGAACAGCAAAATCCCCGAATTGTTATTTGACAACAGCTCCTTTGATCGTTTGCAACTCATGGGACGCGCGTTTCAAAATATGAAGGTATTTCCGGCTCAAAAAACCACTTATACATTCCTTTCTCAAGCCGACTTAGATGAGTTTCATTACCAAAAAGGAGACACCGAAGGCATCGTAAATTATGGTTTATCGATACAAGGTATCGTGTTTACCGCTATTTTTATAGAACACCGCGACGAAAATTTGGTTAAAATTTCGTTCCGATCGCAAGGTGATTTTAATGTAAATGAATTTGCACGAACGCACTTTAGCGGCGGAGGCCACATCAATGCTGCAGGAGGAAAATCAGAAGACAGCTTGGCTAATACCCTTACAAAATTTGAAGAGCTGCTTGCTCAATTCACCCTATCTTAATTGTATGAAATTTCACAAAGAACTTATCATCCTTGTTTTTGCTGGTCTTTTGCTTTCTTGTTGTTCGCAACAAAAAGCGCGAAACCCGATTTCGCACACTTCTGGCTCTTTTTTGAAAGAATCCATTGACCGAAATAAAAAATTGGTCGCTGGCGAAGAGCGCAAAATCGATTCGATTATTAAAAAAGATACGATCCATAAATATTTAGCCTCCAGCAAAGGTTTTTGGTACCGCTACGACGTGAAAAACAGCAACGATACCTTGCGACCTAAAAAAGGGGATATCGCTCACTTCACCTACGAAATCAAAGATTTAGACGGCAACATCATATACTCCGAATTGGAGTTGCGCCCGCAAACGTACCGTGTTGACAAAGAGCAAAAAATGATGAATGGTCTGCGAAATGGACTCAAATTGATGCACAAAAACGAAACGGTTACCTTTTTATTTCCCTCGCACGTGGCCTATGGCTATCACGGCGACAACCGAAGGATTTCCCAGAACATTCCATTAATTTGCACGGTAAATCTTACCGATTTTGCACCCGAAACTTTTCCTAATAGTGAACAATAACATGAAAAAATTAGTTACGCTTCTTTTATGCAGCACCCTCGTTTTTACCGCTTGTAAAAAAGCCCATCCCAGCTTGTCCGATGGCTTATATGCCGAAATCGAAACCAACAAAGGAAACATTGTTGTGCAATTGGATCCTGAAAATTCCCCAATAACGGTGGCCAACTTTGTGAGTTTGGCCGAAGGAAATCATCCTTTTGTAACCGATGAACAAAAGAAAAACAAGCCCTTCTATGACGGACTGACCTTTCATCGTGTAATCGAAGAATTTATGATACAAGGTGGCGATCCCAACGGCGATGGCTCAGGCGATGCAGGCTACCAGTTTAAAGACGAAATCAGCCAGCTTCCGTTTGACAAAGGCGGAATTTTGGCCATGGCCAATTCGGGACCTGCAACCAACAGTTCACAGTTTTTTATCACCCATACCGCAACTCCTTGGTTGCAAGGTAAACACACCATTTTTGGCCATGTAATTGACAAAGGCACGGAGGTAGTTAATGCCATTGTTCAAGACGATGTGATTACAAAAATTAGCATCATTCGCGTGGGAAGTGCAGCCGAAAAATTTGATGCACCCAAAATTTTCTCTACCTATTTCAGTACCGAATTAGAAGAAAAGAAAAAAGCTATCGCACTTGAAGCCGAAAACAAAAAAATATACGACGCCAAATACAAACTAGTAAAGGACCAAAAAGTGGCTTATTTTTCTGGAGTAAAAAGTAAAGCAGCGGTTACCAAATCTGGCTTGCAGTTTTTTCTGGTTAAAAAAGGAAACGGGACAAAACCCAAAGCAGGCGAACAAGTACAAATACACTACGCTGGCTTTCTAGAAAATGGCGATTTGTTTGACACCAGCCTAGAAGATGTAGCCCGCACCTTTGGTAAATTTGACCCCCAGCGTGCAGCGGCCAAACAATATACCCCGATTCCGTTTGAAGCGGGTAGAAAAGAAGGCATGATCCCCGGTTTTATTGAAGGATTAGAAAAAATGAATTACGGAGACAAAGCTGTCTTGTTTATCCCCGCCAATTTGGGCTATGGGGCACAGGGCGCTGGCAATGTTATTCCGCCCAATGCCAACATTATTTTTGAAGTTGAATTAATTAAATAACCCCCAAGGGACTAAACCTGAAATCCCTGCCATTGCAAAATAAGTAAGGACTATTAATACCCATACCATGAAAACAAAACTCATTGTTTTATTACTCCTCACCGCAAGCTTCGGTTTTGCTCAAAAAGCCAAAAAACCGCTTGCCAAACCAGCGGCTAAAACTGCTGCAAAACCAGTAGCCAAATCGCAAGACGGAATGTTTGTAGAATTTGAAACCGCCAAAGGAAAAATTGTCGTGCAATTGGAATACCAAAAAGCGCCCATTACCGTGGCCAACTTTGTGGCCTTGGTTGAAGGGAATCACCCCAACGTAAGCGACGAAAAACTGAAAGGAAAACCCTTTTTTAATGGATTAAAATTCCACCGTGTAATCAAAGATTTCATGATACAAGGAGGAGATCCTGCCGGAAACGGTTCTGGTGGTCCTGGCTATAGCTTTAAAGATGAAATCGTTCCGGAATTTAAATTTGACAAAGCCGGTATCTTGGCTATGGCCAATTCAGGTCCGGCAACAAACGGCTCTCAGTTTTTCATCACGCACAAAGAAACACCATGGCTCACCGGAAAACACACCATATTTGGCTATGTAACTGTGGGGCAAGACGTGGTAAATGCCATTGTGCAAGACGACTTGATGACCAAAGTTACCATTGTGCGCAAAGGAGCTGCTGCCAAAGCATTTAATGCCGTAAAAACATTCACAGACTACTTTGCCAACAAAGCCGAAGACGACAAAAAATTGTCAGAAGAACAAGCCGCTACTAAAGCCAAACAAGCTGAAGAACAAGCTGCAGCAAAGAAATTGTATGATGAAAAAATCGCTCCCGTAAAAGCCAAAAAAGTAGCTTACTTAAGCGACCTTCGTACCTCCTCAACTGTTTCGGCAACTGGTTTAGCCTTTAAATCTTTGGCTCCAGGTAACGGGGTGAAACCTGCAGATGGTTCTACGGTTTACATTCATTATGCCGGTTACTTAGAAGACGGAAGTTTATTTGACAGCAGCGTAGCCGAAGTAGCCAAAGAATATGAGCGTTATGACGAAAACCGCGCCAGCCAAAATGGGTATCAACCGTTCCCTTTTGAATTCGGTAAAAAGGAAGGCTTGATTCCTGGTTTCTTGGAAGGAATAGGAAACATGACCATGAACGAAAGAGCCATCTTCTTTATCCCAGCCAATTTAGGGTATGGCGAACGTGGCGCTGGGGGTGTAATTCCACCCAATGCGAATATTATTTTTGAAGTACAATTATTGGAAGGAGCTCCAGCAGCAAGCGGGCCTGCCAATCCAGAAAAATAAATCCAATTGATTCCAAAAAAAAGGGATTTTCTAGTTGTAGAAAATCCCTTTTTTTATTTCGGTCCAAACTTCCAATCAAAGGATTCGTCGTCCTTGATGATGGCACCCAATTCGAGTCGAATTACGCGGCCAAACTCGGCTTGCAAAATGAGCCAATTCGATTCGTTGAAGTGGTTTTCTGTGGTATCAAAATCTTCTTGTTCCCAGTTTTTAAATGGCAAAGCCGCTTTCACTTCTTGGATGGATTTGCCCATTACGTGATGCTGAAGCACTTCGGCTGCGGGATTGGAGGTAATGATATAGCCCAATCTGAAATTTTCATCGGCGTAAAACGTGAGACGAAATTGCAAGGCGTTGTATACCCAGATGTTGTTTTCCTCTTCGTCTAAAAAAACCTTGTCGGCTTTACCGTATAGCGAATTTACATCGGCTTGGCTCATGCCAAACAATAATTGATCAATGCCGTTTTTGGGATCTACTACCATAGTATTTTAGTATTCAAAGCTGCCGTACGGACTTTGGATGGTGAGTTTTTTGGTTTCATTAGCTTCTACTCTACCCACAATTTGTGCCGCTACGCCAAACGATTCCGAAATGGCAATGAGTTCGGCAGCGATAGATTCGGGCACATACAATTCCATACGGTGGCCACAATTAAACACCTGGTACATCTCTTTCCAATCGGTATTGGATTGCGATTGAATCAGCTGAAACAATGGCGGAACTGGAAATAAATTGTCTTTTATTATGTGGAGATTTTCTATAAAATGCAAAATCTTGGTTTGGGCACCGCCACTGCAATGCACCATGCCATGAATCTCTTGCGGAGAAAATTGATCGAGTATTTTTTTGATGATGGGTGCGTAGGTTCGCGTAGGCGATAAAACCAATTTTCCTGCATTGATGGTCACGTCTTTGATGTGTTGGGTGAGGCCAATTTCTCCCGAATAGACCAAATCTGCAGGAACCGCTGCATCATAACTTTCGGGGTATTTGGCAGCCAAATCGTTGCTAAACACATCGTGTCGCGCCGAAGTTAATCCGTTGCTTCCCATTCCGCCGTTGTATTCTTTTTCGTAATGTGCCTGACCAAACGAGGCCAATCCCACAATCACATCGCCGGCTTGTATGCGTGCGTTGTCAATTACTTTGTCCCGTTTCATGCGCGCGGTTACCGTAGAATCTACAATGATCGTACGGACCAAATCACCCACATCGGCAGTTTCTCCGCCAGTGCTGTGAATCTCTACGCCGTAGGTTGCCAATTCTTTAATGAGATCTTCCGTTCCGGCAATTATGGCCGCAATCACTTCGCCAGGAATCACATTTTTGTTGCGTCCAATGGTAGAAGAAAGCAAAATAGAATCGGTGGCGCCCACACACAACAAATCGTCAATATTCATGATGAGTGCGTCTTGGGCAATGCCTTTCCATACCGACAAATCACCAGTTTCTTTCCAATACATATAGGCCAAAGACGACTTGGTTCCTGCGCCATCGGCATGCATGATGAGGCAATAATTGGGGTCTTGGGTGAGGTGATCGGGAATGATTTTGCAAAAAGCTTTAGGATACAAGCCTTTATCAATCGATTTTATGGCGTTGTGTACCTCTTCTTTAGAAGCCGAGACGCCGCGTTGTGCGTATCTTTTGGAAACATCAGAACTCATAGGTTTGTGTGGTGTTTGGTGCGGCAAAGATAGCGAGAAGTTGGCTATCGAACACGTCTATTTTTGGGTTTTTGCAGATAAATTAGCGGGAGAAACCTACTTGTCTTTGATTAAAATTTCTACCCGACGGTTTTCGTTTTCTTGTTGCTCGGTTTGCTCGGGAATGGGATGAAGAGGTTTGGTTGTGCCAAATCCGATATAGGAAAGTCGCTTGCGGTTGATGCGTTGACTCACTAAAAAATTATAGATTGCGCGGGCTCTCGAAGTAGACAGATTGTATACATCACCCTTAATTTGACAACAAATATGCCCTTGAATTTCAATTTTTAAATTGGGGTTTTCTTGCATCGCGCATAGTAAATCGTACAAAACTGATTTGGACTTGGGCAATAAGCGCGGCGACATATTAAAGAAGTACAAATTATCGAGGGTAATCATATCGCCTTTGGTGGAATTTTTGATTTTTTGCTGTAAAGCCGATAGTGGTTCTTTCTTGACTTCGGCGGGTTTTTCTTGGTATTCTATGATTACTTTTCTATTCTCCGATTGAATTTTGGATTGTTCAAAATCTTCCCCAAAACCACGCACATCATAACCTGCATTTACTTTGATTTGGTGGGTTTTCATAAACTCAACTACGGCATTCACCCGTTTAATTGAAAGCGAATCGTTGTAGGAATTAGTTCCTTTCCAATCGCAAAACCCAAAAACTTTGGTTACCTCAACATTGGGCGAGGCAATAATCCAATTGTTCAGTTTTTTTATTGCATTGTCATTCAATTCGAAGTGATCAAAATCAAAAAAAACGGTGAGCTTATCTTGGGCGTTACCTTGATATGCAAAAATCAGAAGTACAAATAACAGAAGTAGTTTTTTCATCGCTATTTTTTTTTAATAACCCGTTATCACGATTTCAACACGGCGATTGGCTGCGCGTTGGCTTTCGTCTCTCTCGGGTATAGGAAAAATCGGTTGACTGCTGCCAAATCCTTTGTAGGTCACGCGACTTTCGTCAATGCCTTTCATCAGCAAAAAATTCTTAATCGCTTTGGCGCGTTGGGTGGACAAGTCTTGTTTGTCAGTAGGCATGCAACACAAATGGCCTTGAATTTCAATTTTCAATTCGGGGTTGCGTTGCATAACCAAAAGCAATTCAAATAATTTAGCTTTCGAGCGGTTTTCGACCATAAAGGTGTTGATCACAAAATTCAAATCCTTGAGCAAAATTTTATCGCCTAACCTAGCAGCGGTTATGGTTTGCATGAATTCTTGGTTCAAGGCAAATGTAGATTTGCTTCCATCTGGATTTTCAAACACCAATTGCGTAGGATACGGGATTATGGGTTTGGGTTCGGCTACTTCGGGCGCAGGCATCGGCAGTCCAAGTAGTTCATTTTCGCGCGACAAATCTTTTTGTTGCAGATAAAATAAGGTTACGCGGCGGTTTTCGGCTTTGTTCGTACTCATCTGGTGCAGTTCACCAAAGCTTCTGGAACTAAAATCGGCCCGAAATTGCACCTGATTTTGCAGGAATTGGTAGATGGCATTCACCCGGTTTTTGGCCAACGTATCGTTTAGGAAACTGCTACCGTCTTCGTCACAAAAACCATGAGCACCCACTACTTTACTTCCTGCATTGGCTTTGGCCCAATCAGTTAATCGAGCAGATTCTTTGGGCGTTAAGGAAAATTTATTGGAATCAAAATAGACAGAAAACTGGTCTTGTGCCCAAACGGATAGTGGTAAAAAACCAAAGAGCGCGATAAAAATTCCAAGTTTCATAGACATTCCCTATAGATTAGGGAAAGTTACATTTTTTTTTGAATAAAAAAACACCTGTTGCTTGGGAGCGCAACAGGTGTTATAACCTTTCGGTTTGGACTTGTTATTTGGTGAATAACAATTCTCTGTATTTAGTTAAGGTCCAGATTTCATCGTCTACGATTAATTCTAATTTATCGCAGTGCTCGCGAATCACATCAAAGTATGGTTTTACTTTATCACAATACATTTCGGCCATTTTTTGGGCATCGGTCAAGGCGTTGGCTTTTTTGCGTGCTTGCGTCATGTCTTCCACTTTTGAATTGATGCCTTCGATGTGTGCCGAAATTTCTTTGATGATGTTAATTTGCTCTTTGGCGATTTTTTCGAAATCTTTTCCGAAAATTTCTTTCAAGCCTTTCACGTTTTCGATCAAGGTGTTTTGGTAACGAATGGCGGTTGGAATTACGTGGTTTCTGGCGATATCTCCCAAAACGCGTCCTTCAATTTGGATTTTTTTGGTGTATTCTTCCAATTCAATTTCGTAACGGGCTTCTACCTCTACGTGGTTCATGACGTTCATTTCATGGAATAAATCCAAAGCGGCTTTCGAAACTTTTGCTTTCAAAGCCTCGGGGGTAGTTTTAAAATTACTCAAGCCACGTTTTTTTCCTTCTGCTTGCCAGGCATCGCTGTATCCGTCGCCTTCAAACAAGATGTTTTTGGAGGTTTTGATGTATTCGCGCAACACATTAAATATGGCTTCGTCTTTCTTTAGATCATTTTTGGCAATCAACGCATCTACTTCTAGTTTGAAGTCTTTCAATTGCTTGGCCATTATTGTATTTAACGTCGTCATAGCATTGGCGCAGTTTGCCGATGAGCCAACCGCTCTAAACTCAAATTTATTTCCGGTAAAGGCAAAGGGCGAAGTTCTGTTTCGGTCGGTATTGTCTAATAAAACGTCTGGAATTTTACCTACTACGTTCAGTTTTAAATCGGTTTTTTCTTCGGGTGATAATTTTCCGGTTGATACCCCTTCTAATTCAGCCAAAACTTTCGTCAATTGTTGACCAATAAATACCGATATAATGGCTGGTGGCGCTTCGTTGGCTCCCAAACGATGGTCGTTACTAGCTGAAGCAATTGACGCTCTTATCAACGATTCGTACTTATTTACGGCTTTGATGGTATTGATAAAAAAAGTAAGAAATTGCAAGTTGCTCATTGGTGTTTTGCCTGGGCTCAACAAATTTACACCGGTATCGGTAGCCAATGACCAGTTGTTGTGCTTTCCAGATCCGTTTACGCCTTTGAATGGTTTTTCGTGGAATAACACTTTAAAATCGTGACGCTCAGCCACTTTTTGCATCACGTCCATCAACAAGGAATTGTGATCTACAGCCAAGTTGGTTTCTTCAAAAATGGGTGCCAACTCAAATTGGTTGGGTGCCACCTCATTGTGACGGGTTTTAACTGGAATGCCCAAGTACATACACTCTTGCTCCAATTCGCGCATGTACGACAACACTCTGCTTGGAATAGATCCAAAATAGTGATCGTCTAATTGTTGTCCTTTGGCCGAAGCATGACCCAATAAGGTACGTCCAGTCATCAAAATATCAGGTCGGGTATTGGCCAAAGCCGTATCGATCAAAAAGTATTCTTGCTCCCATCCTAAGGTTGCAGTCACTTTTTTGACGTTTTTATCAAAGTATTTACACACATCGGTTGCTGCTTCGTCTATCGCATTCAAGGCCCGCAATAAAGGGGTTTTGTAATCTAATGCTTCTCCGGTATAGGAAATAAATACAGTAGGAATACACAGGGTTGTACCAAATATAAATGCTGGCGAAGTCGGATCCCAAGCTGTATATCCGCGTGCTTCGAATGTATTACGAATACCTCCATTTGGAAACGAAGAAGCGTCTGGCTCTTGTTGCACCAATTGACCGCCACCAAATTTCTCAACTGGATCACTGCCGTCATAGGAAGTTTCAAAAAAGGCATCGTGTTTCTCGGCAGTAGTACCGGTTAAGGGTTGAAACCAGTGGGTGTAATGCGTAACGCCTTTTGCCAAGGCCCATTCTTTCATTCCCAAGGCAATATAGTCGGCGATTTTTCGGTCAATTTTAGTCCCGTGTTGCACCGCATCTTGCACGGCTTTAAACGCATCTGAAGTCAAGTATTGCTTCATTGCTTTTTCGTTAAACACGTTTGAACCAAAAATAGTTGACTTTCTATCTGATTCTTCAAATTTTACCGGTTTTCTGCCCGATGTTTCTTTTAATGCTTGAAAACGTAAAGTTGCCATAATTTTAAATATTTTTATTTATACCCCATAAATTTCGATGCAAATATAATTATTGTTTGCATTTAAATCTGCTTACCCCCTAATTTTTTATAGGTATAAACATAAATTTAAAGATTTATTAATAACCAATCCGAAACAAAAGAAAATCAACAGAAAAATACACAAACCATAAAGTACCTGTATATTTGTGTTTCTAAAACCCATTACCAATGCTACTTTGGACCTTATTTATTGGAACCGTATTGCTTTTCTTGGCTTTAGATTTGGGGGTGTTTCACAAAAATGCCGAAATCATATCCAATAAAAATGCAGCCAAATGGACACTAATATGGGTGAGCGTATCGCTGTGCTTTTCGGGTATCATCTATTTATTGTACCAAAGCGATGCCGTCAACAACCCTGAAAATTATAGTCCGCTCGAAGCTTCCTTAAAATACATTACCGGATATATTGTTGAATTGTCACTGAGTGCCGACAACATTTTTGTGATTGCCGTGATTTTTAGTTCCTTCAAAATTGCACAAAAACACCAACACCGCATCCTGTTTTGGGGCATAATTGGCGCCATCGTATTTCGGGGGATTTTGATTTTCTTTGGCACACTCTTGGTCCATCAGTTCGAATGGATCAGCTATGTATTTGGGGCCTTCTTGGTTTTTACAGCTCTTAAAATGTTGTTCAAAAAAGACGAAGAATCCTTTGACCCAAAACACTCCACGGTTTATAAATTAATTGGCAAATTCATTCCCATTACGCATGCCACAAACCAAAATCAGTTTTTCATTTTAGAACAAGGCAAACGATTGGCCACACCATTATTTATCGCCTTACTCGTTATTGAAGTGATGGATGTGGTTTTTGCACTCGATAGCGTGCCCGCAATTTTATCCATTACCGCCGATCCGTTCCTGGTGTTTAGCTCCAACATCTTTGCCATATTGGGCTTGCGGTCGCTGTATTTCTTTTTGGCCAATATGCTAAACAAATTTGCCTATTTGGAATACAGTATTATTGCAATCCTGAGCTTCATCGGACTCAAAATGTTATGCAAAGAATTTATTCCAATTGCCGAATGGCTTTCGCTGTTGATAATTGTACTGAGCTTAAGCGCCGGAATCGTAACTTCTATCTACCAGGCAAAATCAAATGATACGCCATAAAAAAACCGAAGTTTCCTTCGGTTTATAATTTATTACTCAAGTAACTTTACCTTAGATTCTTGAATGTGGTAGGCTTTTACGACGGCATTGTAATCAGAATAATCGATATTTTTTTGCGCCGATTTATTAGAAAAATAACCCGGTATTATTACAATTCTAAAGGTCTGGTTGGTGAGGTAAACTGGCATAGTGGCCAAATTAAAATTTCCTCCCGCATAGATCGTGAAATCTTGTTTTGAGAAATCAAAATCGTAATCTAATTCTTGGCCATTGCCTAAAAACAGCGTTCTGGGAATCGATTGCCAAACAGGCGTTTGCGGATTAATGGTACTGGTCATGCGGTATATTAAAATATTATCCGAGGCATAAATATTCGGGTTGAGGCTGCGGTAAATGGTGTAGCCATTTGCGGCATTGTAATCAAAATTGATGTTGCGCAACTCAAATACTTCTGATTCGACACTGTAGCCGGGATCTCCCGACATGCCTTGAGGACCAATGCAGGAGGTGAATGTCAGACTAAAAACTACAAGTAAATAAACAAGTGCTTTTTTCATAACTAAGAAATTTAAATGAAACGATTGACGATAAAATCGAGCATAAAAGTATTTTAAAATAAATCACCACAAAAAGAATTGGCTAAATTTTAATAGAACCGCGAATCCACTTACTTTTATGCCATGAAATTATACATGACCATCATTGGCTGCCGACCGTCGGGCCGACTTACCGAACAACACGATGTCTTTTTTGGCATTGGCAACCAACTCGCTGACTTGATTCCGCAGATTAATGCCTTTTGGCCCGAAGTGAAAGGTAAATTTCACCTTGACTCGTGGCGTGAAGTAACCAAAGTGGGCGAATACGAAATTTGTGTAGTTGATAAAGGTGATTATAAAACCAACGAGCAGGCCTTATTTTTCCTCAATTTGGGCGGTTATCTGCCTCAGGAAATGGAAGAATTTCATTATAAAAAATTAATCATAGCTCCTTCGCTGGCCGTGGCCCAACACGAAATAAAAAAAACCGATTTTTATAAAAGTTATGATTTTTCTGGTGCAGCTTCCCACATTGACGACAAATATGGTCTAGACATTGACGAATCCTACAACGTGAACGATTTGATTCGGCCGGAAGATAAATTGTATTATGGATTACAAATTACAATAGCCCCAAAAGACAAGCCAGAAGATGAATTGCATATTGGGTATGTGCCCATAAAAAATATAGGGAAGTAAATTCTTTTTAAAACCGAATTTAAATGGGAAGAAATAATCCAAAAAACATAAAAACGCACAACGACAAATTGCACAAAGAGCAAGACAAAGCCAAGGCAAAAAAAGTGGCTAGTGAAGAAAAACGCAAAGAAATTATGCGGAAGTTTAACGAAAAACAAAAAACCAATTTGCTATAAATTATCTTCATCTATAACCGCGTAAGGTGTGTGTTTTGTGTTCTCGGTTATCTGTTGTCGGTTCTCGGTTCTCGGTTGAGAAGATTTAAAGATTTAAATATTGAAAGATTTCGTCTTGAATACTATGTTCGGAATTTGGAATTTAAAAAATCCGCGCATTCGTGGCGACCATTTTTTTTTGGAACACGGATTTAAGAAATTAGAACAATCTGAAAAATTATATTCAATTCTCAAATTTTATAAATCTGTGTTGCTGAAAAAAAATGCACAAGGTTTGGTCCCTATGCCTGGAGATTATAATTCGTGGCTAAAAGCTGACAACTTCTAGCTTCTAACTTCCAGGTTCAAGCGTACAGCCGTTCTTAGTATACCTCTACCCTTTTGACTTTACGACTTTTGACTTTACGACTTCAATCTACATGTTGCGTCGGTACTGCCCGCCCACTTCAAACAACGCGCTGGTTATCTGACCCAAGGAACATACTTTGGTGACTTCCATCAATTCTTCAAACATGTTTCGGTTGGCAATAGCCGCCTCCTGAATCTTCGCCAACTGCGCATTCACTTGCTCCTGATTGGTTTGATGCAATTGGTCCAACATGGCAATTTGGTAGGCCTTTTCGGTTTCGGTCGCGCGGATTACTTCGGTAGGAATTACGGTAGGAGAACCTTTAGAACTCAAGAACGTATTGACCCCAATAATTGGAAATTCGCCGTTGTGTTTCAAGGTTTCGTAATACAAACTTTCTTCTTGAATTTTAGAACGTTGGTACATGGTTTCCATGGCACCCAAAACTCCTCCACGTTCGGTGATGCGATCAAATTCTTGCAACACGGCGTCTTCAACCAAATCAGTTAATTCTTCGATAATGAACGAACCTTGTATCGGATTTTCATTTTTCGCTAAGCCCAATTCCTTGTTGATAATTAATTGTATGGCCATCGCACGGCGGACTGATTCTTCGGTAGGCGTGGTAATGGCTTCGTCATAGGCATTGGTGTGCAGCGAATTACAGTTGTCATAAATTGCATACAAGGCTTGTAGCGTGGTGCGAATGTCGTTAAAATCAATTTCTTGGGCATGCAGCGAACGTCCCGAAGTTTGAATGTGGTATTTGAGCATTTGCGCGCGTTCGTTGGCACCGTATTTATTTTTCATGGCTTTGGACCAAATTTTACGGGCTACGCGGCCTATAACTGCATATTCAGGATCAATTCCGTTCGAGAAAAAGAAGGACAAATTGGGTCCAAAATCATTGATGTTCATGCCGCGGCTCAAGTAGTATTCTACATAGGTAAAGCCATTTGACAAGGTAAAGGCCAACTGTGTAATGGGATTGGCACCCGCCTCGGCGATGTGGTAGCCCGAAATGGACACCGAATAAAAATTGCGCACGTTATTTTGAATGAAATAATCTTGTACATCGCCCATCAAACGCAAGGCAAATTCGGTCGAGAAAATACACGTATTTTGTGCCTGGTCTTCCTTCAAAATATCGGCCTGCACGGTTCCGCGCACCTGCGCCAAGGTTTTGATTTTTATTTCTTGGTAGACATCCGCAGCTAATACCAAATCACCGGTTACGCCCAATAAAAACAAGCCTAAGCCGTTGTTTCCTTCGGGCAATTCGCCTTGATAGGCCGGACGCGTGGTTCCTTTGGTTTTATAAATAGCCGTGATTTTATCATTCACTTCTTGATCTAACCCATTGGCGTGGATGTACAACTCACATTGTTGATCGATAGCCGCATTCATAAAAAAGCCCAGCAGCATTGGCGCCGGACCATTTATAGTCATACTCACTGAGGTGAGTGCATGCACCAAATTAAAACCGGAATACAATTTTTTGGCATCATCCAAACAACAAATAGAAACCCCGGCATTGCCAATTTTTCCGTAGATATCCGGACGCATATGCGGATCATTTCCGTATAGGGTTACACTGTCAAAAGCGGTAGACAAACGTTTGGCTGGCATACCGGCACTCACATAATGAAAGCGTTTGTTGGTGCGCTCAGGACCTCCTTCGCCGGCAAACATTCGAGATGGATCTTCGCCTTCGCGTTTAAACGGGTACAAACCCGAAGCAAACGGGAATTCGCCTGGCACATTTTCTTGCAAACACCAACGCAACACATCGCCCCAAGCTTCATATTTGGGCAGCGCCACTTTTGGGATTTGCGAATGCGACAACGACTCGGTGTGCGTAGCCATTTTTATTTCCTTGTCGCGGACTTTAAAAATGTACTCGGGATTTTTATAGGTGGCTACTTTTTGTTTCCAATTGAGGATTATTTCCCAATTGTAGGGATCCAAGTTCATTTTGACGCGATCAAATTCTTTGATCAATAAGTGCGAAAAGTTAAGAGTTTCTGGTGTACTTGTTACCGAACTTTCGATTATTCCGGCCTTGTCAATTTCTGGCAAGTTTCCAGTAACCGATTCGATGGTTTTATAAATTCCGTATAATTTTTGCGCCACCTGCACTTGCGAAAGCGCGGTTACGTCATACTTGCGGTTGCTTTCGGCAATTTCAGACAAATAACGCGTTCTGTGGGGCGGAATCACAAAGATTTTCTCGCTCATTTCCCGCGTAATGGTGAAGGTAGAATGCAAATCGGATGATGTATTTTCTTCGATTTTATCCATGATCGCCTTGTACAAGGTATTCATTCCCGGATCATTAAATTGGGAGGCAATCGTGCCAAATACAGGCAAAGTGTCCAACTCGGCATCCCACAAATTGTGGTTGCGTTGGTATTGTTTTTTCACGTCGCGCAAGGCATCGAGGGCACCGCGTTTGTCAAATTTATTGATGGCTACCAAATCGGCAAAATCGAGCATATCAATTTTTTCCAACTGCGTAGCGGCTCCAAATTCGGGCGTCATCACATACAACGACACATCCGAATGGTCCATGATTTCGGTATCCGATTGGCCAATTCCTGAGGTTTCTAGAATGATCAGATCATAGTTGGCCGCTTTCACGACTTGTATGGCTTCGGCCACGTACTTAGACAGGGCCAAATTGGATTGACGCGTAGCCAAGGAGCGCATGTACACACGTGAATTGTTGATGGCATTCATGCGGATGCGATCGCCCAAAAGTGCGCCACCTGTTTTGCGTTTGGAGGGATCAACAGAAATTAATCCAATAGTTTTGGTAGGGAAATCAATCAAAAATCGACGCACTAATTCATCTACTAAAGATGATTTTCCAGCACCACCCGTTCCGGTAATTCCCAAAACAGGGGTAGTATTCGATTGATTGATTTGGTGTATTTTATCTAAAACCGGCTTGGCTATTTCTGGGAAATTCTCGGCTGCCGAGATTATTCGGGCAATAGCCGTAGGTACCTTGTTGGACAACTGATCGTATTCGTTGCTCAACTGATTCCCAACCGGAAAATCGGCTTGTTGCACCAAATCATTAATCATGCCTTGCAAGCCCATCGCTCTTCCGTCATCGGGCGAATATATTCGTGTAATTCCGTAGGCGTGCAAATCGGCAATTTCTGTGGGTAAAATTACGCCGCCGCCGCCGCCAAAAATCTTAATGTGACCTGCACCTTTTTCTTGCAGTAAATCATACATGTATTTAAAATATTCATTGTGTCCGCCTTGATAGGACGTCATCGCAATGGCATTGGCGTCTTCTTGAATGGCGGTATTCACCACCTCTTCTACACTGCGGTCGTGGCCCAAGTGAATAACTTCAACACCAGTAGATTGAATGATGCGGCGCATGATATTGATGGCGGCATCGTGTCCGTCAAACAAGGAGGCTGCAGTTACAATTCTTACTTTATTAACAGGTATGTACGGTTTTGCTTGTTCCATTTTTAGAATACTGTCTATTTTGAGGCCGCAATTTACGGAATTAATAAAAAATTTAGAAACTAAAACAGGCATTTGTTTTGGAATTAATTAACACCACAAACAGACAATATATAGGAGTTTACTGCTATTTTTACGGCATCAATTAAAATCAAATCGACATGAAAAAACTTGTGTTTGCCCTACTCCTACTCCCGCTTTTAAGCTGGGGACAATTTAACCAACTCATCAAAAACGCAACCAAACAAGTACTACCAGTAAAAACTGCAGGGACAACTGGCGGTGTCGATGTAGCCGCTGGACTCAAAGAAGCTTTGCAAAACGGCATCTCCAAACAAGTGAGTTTGCTCACCGCCGAAGATGGTTTCCTGAAGAACGATTTGGTGAAAATTCCGGTTCCTGACGAAATGCAAAAAGTGAGCAATACCTTGAATAATTTGGGAATGAGTAATTTAACCAACGAAGGGATCAAAACGATGAATCGCGCTGCCGAAATGGCCGTAAAAGAAGCTACTCCGGTTTTTGTAGAAGCCATTAAAAACATGAGTTTTAGTGATGCCAAAGCGATTTTGATGGGCAACAAAACTGAAGCAACTACCTATTTGCAAAAAGCTACCACTACTTCTTTGTATGCTAAATTTAAACCAGTAGTGCAACAAGCCATCGGAAAAGCCGGCGCTGACAAAGCCTGGAGTACCATCATTACCAAATACAATTCGGTACCGATGGTTGCTAAAGTAAATCCGGACATCAATGAGTATGTTACACAGAAGGCGCTAGAAGGGGTGTTTAAAATGATTGCCGTCGAAGAAACAAAAATTCGAGAAAGCAGCAGCTCCAGAACATCCGATTTGCTCCAAAAAGTATTTGCACTGCAAGACAAAAAATATTAACAGCAAGCCAACAAACTTATAACAGATTTTTAACGTATGCACGCAAATATTGACCGCACCTTTACGGAGTAATAAAATTGGTTTTTTGTTTAGTTAGTTTAGGAAAATAGCGAGCAGCAATGTTCGCTATTTTTTTTTTAGGATTGGTTGTGAATAAAGGCAATTACATTTGTATTAAACAACTTTGGCTGCTCCACATTGACCACATGACCACAGGCCGAAACCACAAACAACTGTGCCGAATTCACGTGCTTCTCGACTACCTTTCGCACCGAAGGCAAAAACATATAATCTTCTTCGCCCATCACATACAAGGTAGGAATATTGAGTTCTACTTGGCGAAAACACTTCAACAACGGATTGATCTCGGCGGTGAGTTTAAACCACTTGATGAACTCTTTTTGGTATAATTTTTTAGCTTCTTTGATGAATAAATTGCGGGATTCCTTGTGGTTTTTCTTGGGCATGATCACAAAGGCAAAAAAGCGGTACAACACCAAATACGGCAGCACATATTTAAATAAATTACCCAAGCGCATGAGCAATTGCGAACGGAAATTCATTTTCAAAATGGCTCCACCCAACACCATGCTTTGCACCCGATTGGGATGCATTTCGGCCAATTGACGAATGAGTATCGTACCCAACGAAATGCCGATGAAATGCGATTGTTTAATGTGCAAATGATCCAACACTTCCAGTATATCACCTGCCAACGTTTCAAAGGTATATTTTTGTTGGAAGGCTGTTTTGAGTTTGGGTTTTGAATTCCCGTGTCCGCGGAGATCCAATAACAACACATTGAAATGTTTTTTGAATTCGCGAATTTGCTGAAACCAAATTGAAGAACTTCCGCCAGCACCGTGCACAAACGTCACCCATTGTGAACTGTGTGCATGCGAATAGACCGAGTAGTGTATCATTTGATTGAATTTGGGTAAAAATACCAAAAAAAGCAAGGAATCGAGGACTTTATTTTATAGCTATTCAAAATATGTAGTGGTTATGTATAGTTTATTTATAAGTCTTATCAAGCTAAATCAATTACTTTTATACCCGAAAAACAATCCCAAATGAAAACTCAACTTAGCCTAGTTTTATTCTTTTTTTCATATTTAGTTGTCGCACAACTGCAGCTTGCCCAAGATAATTTTGAAGGCACAAGTACTATTTCTACTTGGTTTGGCGACGATTGCGGTATGGATAACAACTTTTCTAATCCGTTTTCAGGCGGAATCAATACCTCATCCAAAGTACTCAAATATACCGATGTGGGTGGCCAATATGCCAATGTGCGTTTTGATGCCGGATTCAATTTTAACATGACAAACAGTGCTGTTTTTACACTAAAAATTTATGTGCCTTCCAGCGGGTTGACTGGAACTCAGCCCAATCAAATTTCGCTCAAATTGCAAAATGGAAACTTGGCCTTGCCTTGGACTACGCAAAGCGAAATCATTAAACCGGTAGTACTGAATCAATGGCAAACCATCACCTTCAATTTTGCAACAGATGCCTTTGTCAATATAGACCCCACTTCGGTAAATCCGGTGTACCGAACTGATTTTAATCGCGTAGTGCTACAAGTTAATGGCGAAAACAATACGTCTAGAGTGGTCGCCTACCTGGATGATTTTTACTACACGAGCACCGCCAGCACCACTAGTAATTTGATTTGGTCAGACGAATTTGATGGAACAGGTGCCCTAAACAACCTAAAATGGCACCACCAAACCCAATTACCCAACGGAAATTCTTGGTACAACGGAGAAGTACAACATTACACCAATAGACCAGTCAATTCTTCCCTAGCCAATGGATTGTTGACAATCACCGCCAAAAAAGAAGTCTATAGCAACCAAGGACAAACCAAGCAATATACCTCGGCCCGTTTGAATTCAAAATTTGCTTTCAAATATGGACGAGTGGAAGTACGCGCCAAATTGGCAACAGGTGCGGGAACCTGGCCTGCCATTTGGATGTTGGGCAAAAATGTCATCGAACCTGGCGCATATTGGTCAAGCTCTTTTGGCAATGTATCCTGGCCAGCGTGCGGTGAAATTGATATTATGGAACATTGGGGAAACAACCAGAATTATGTACAAAGTGCCATGCATACACCTTCTAGTTTTGGAAGCACCACCAATTTGGGTGGGCAAACCATAGCCAATGCCTCCACCCAATTTCATATCTACGGGATGGAATGGAATGCCAACAGCATCAGTTTTAGCGTAGACAATGTAGTGCATTATGTATACAACCCCACCGTGAAAAACGCCAGCACTTGGCCCTTTAATGCCGAACAATACCTGTTACTTAATATAGCCATTGAGCCCAGTATCAGTGCCAATTTTGTGCAAACCACTATGGAAATTGATTATGTGCGCGTGTACCAACAAGGCGCTTTAAGTACTGCGACAATTGCTGATAAATCAAATTTTCGGGTGTATCCCAATCCTGTTTCAGAAGTGTTGAATATTGCTAATGAGATTAATTATCCCGTTACAAAAGGCAACATATATTCGATAACCGGACAATTGCTGAACTCTTTTTCTATAAACGAAAACGAAACAACAGTGAATGTTGCCGGTCTAGCTCCAGGTATTTACTTCCTTGAAATTCAAAGTGATCGCGGAACCGAAAGACAGAAGTTTATTAAAAAGTAGTTGGCAGTAAAGCAGCCATTTCTTGCTGCAATTTCAAGGCTTCTTCGCGTGCTTTTTGGGCAAAATCTGCTCCCGCTGACGCATAAATAATGCCGCGAGACGAATTGACCAACAAACCTACTTGGCTGTTCATGCCGTATGTACACACCTCAGCCAAACTGCCGCCTTGGGCTCCCACACCGGGAACGAGCAAGAAACTATCGGGCACTACCTTTCTAATTTCGGCAAAATATTCAGCTTTGGTGGCGCCTACTACATACATTAAATTTTGGCTGTTTTTCCAGGTTTTAGAGGTGCCAATTACTTTTTTGTAAAGTTCTTCGCCTTCGATCAACTGCGTCTGAAAATCAAAAGCGCCTTCGTTGGAGGTGAGTGCCAATAAAATGGTGTGTTTGTCTTCAAAAGCCAAAAAAGGCTCCACCGAATCTTTGCCCATATAGGGCGCAACGGTAATGCTGTCAAACTGTAAATCCTGCAAAAAGGCCTTGGCATACATGGTAGAGGTGTTGCCAATATCGCCGCGTTTGGCATCGGCTATGGTAAATTGTTCGGGATAGTGGGTATTGAGGTAGTTGATGGTTTTTTCTAAAGACTGCCAACCGGCTAAACCGTGGGCTTCATAGAAAGCCATATTGGGTTTGTAGGCCACGGCCAAATCATGCGTGGCATCAATAATGGCTTTGTTGAATTCAAAAATAGGATCAGCAGTTAGCTTGAGGTGATCGGGAATTTTATTCCAATCAACATCCAAGCCAATGCATAAAAAGGATTGTTTGCTGCGAATCTGGAAAACGAGTTGTTCAGTAGTCATGCGGATAATTTGGCAGCAAAGTACGCTAATTTTTGGCTTTGAAAAAATGATTGAATTCGTTTTTTGGAGCATCTATTGAATTGAACAGCAAATTGTAACCAAAAAAAATGCCGAACGTTCTCGCTCGGCATACCTCTTTATTCTCTCAATCTCAAATCTAATGGTCTCGATTAAAACACTTCACTGGCTTCTTTGAGTTTTTCCATGTTGTTTACCAACTGCAACTCATCGACTATTTTTTGGATATCGCCATTCATGATGTTCCCCAAATCATAGAGCGTAAGGCCTACCCGGTGATCGGTAACACGCCCTTGGGCATAATTGTAGGTGCGAATCTTGGCCGAACGGTCACCGGAACTCACCTGTGAGGTACGTTTTTTGGCGTCTTCTTCTTGTTTTTTGGCCAATTCTTGTTCGTACAAACGCGAACGCAGAACAGACAAGGCCTTGTCTTTGTTTTTATGCTGTGATTTTTCGTCCTGACATTGGGCAACCAATCCGGTTGGAATGTGGGTCATACGCACCGCCGATTTGGTGGTATTTACCGATTGTCCTCCTGGTCCTGACGAACAAAAGAAATCAATTCGCACGTCATTCATATCAATTTGCACGTCAAATTCTTCGGCTTCGGGCAACACCATCACAGTCGCTGCCGAGGTGTGCACACGTCCTTGGGTTTCGGTTTGCGGAACGCGTTGCACGCGGTGTACACCAGCTTCAAATTTTAAGGTACCGTATACATCTTCGCCAGTTACCTCAAAGATTACCTCTTTGAAACCGCCTGAAGTTCCTTCGTTCATATCAACTACTGAAGTGCGCCAGCCGCGACCTTCGCAATATTTGGTGTACATTCGGTATAAATCGCCGGCAAAAATACTGGCCTCGTCGCCACCCGTTCCGGCACGAACTTCGACCATTACATTTTTGGCGTCTTCTGGATCTTTTGGGATCAACAAGAATTTAATTTCATCTTCAAGTTCCGGTAGGCGTTGTTTGGCTTCATCCAATTGCATTTTGGCCATTTCGACCATTTCGGCATCGCTGCCATCAGCAAGTATTTCGTTGGCTTCTTCTATATTGCCTGACAAATTCACGTATTCATCACGTTTTTCCGAAAGGGCTTTGAGGTCTTTGTACTCTTTGTTGAGTTGCACATAGCGCTTCTGATCGGCGATTACATCGGGCTGTATAATTAAGTCCGAGATTTCGTCAAAACGTTGCTTTACTATTTGAAGTCTGTCTAACATGGTAATTCCTTTATTTGGCCCGCAAATTTAGGGAAAAGAAAGTAGAATTGGATTTATGATTTTGGATTTTTTTGGGGGAATAAATTTCAATCCAAGCGAGCCGATTCCATTTGCCAGGAATTTTTTCTTTAATATTGCAGACCATAATTCCTGTCCTATTCTTATGAAAAAACTAGTTCTTTTAACCGCTTTACTTGTTGTAGTTTCTTGCAAAAACCAGGCCATTGACGAAAAACTAAATCCCACCCAATGGATTCTTGGTAGCTGGGAACAACAAACTGACAAAGGCATCATGACCGAAACCTGGGAACGGAAAAACGACAGCCTGTTTGTGGGGAGTTGTTACTTTATAAATGAATCCGACACCCTGCACACCGAAACCATTATGCTCGAACAACGCGCCGACAGCATTACCTATTCGGCCAAAGTAATTGGACAAAACAACGAGAAGGCGATTCCTTTTACACTCACCACTGCCAATACCAATTCGTTGGTTTTTGAAAATCCCACCCACGATTACCCACAAAAAATTGTCTACCAAAAAAATAAAACCAACGGGTTACTGGTGACTGTTTCGGGTATTTTGCAAGGAAAAAAAAGGGTCGAGAAATACCAAATGACCAAAAAATAAGCCCAAAATCGTTCTATAATCTAAGTAGTCTTGGTTTTAATGGCTGCTTTTTTCTTGCAAGATTTTAACCTACAGTAACTTAGCTTTTGTTCTTATTTTTATTTAAAATAAATCTAAATAGATTTGGAATATTGCATTTGACGACACTATATTTGTATCGTTATTTTTACTTATTCTAAATTAATGAAACCCTACTTCCTACTACTAACTTTCTTCTTTTTCGCAAATCATGCAGGCTTCAGTCAAGTAAAGTTTAACAATACATCTGCTGATTTATATGCTTTTAATGACACCGTTAAAAACAAAAAAGGAGAAATACTTCAAGAAGTAATCATCATCTCGCAACAACAAAAAACGATTGTTAAAGGCGGAAAAAGCAGTATAAAACCACTCGATCTTCCGCAAGCCACTCTGGTGTTGGGCAAAGAAACCATCCAACAACAGCAGATCCTGCGCTTATCGGATGCCTTGAAAAACGCCAACGGAATTTACGTCTCAGGAGCGAGTAACTCCGCAGGAAACAACCAAGAAGAATTGGGTGCCCGCGGATTTACCTTTAGTGGCGGAAACACCTTCAAAAACGGGGTGCGCATCAACGGGTCGTTGTTGCCCGAAACCAGTTTGCTAGAAAGTTTAGAAATCATAAAAGGGAGCGCAGCCTTATTATATGGCAATGTAGCGCCCGGCGGTATTTTGAACCTCATCACCAAAAAACCGCGTTTTGATTCGGGGGGTGAAATCAGTTACCGAGGAACCGAATACAATTTTATGAAACCAACGCTCGATGTCTATGGCGCTGTAAACAGCAGCAATACCGTGGCCTATCGATTCATCAGCAGCTACGAACAAGGCAATAGTTTTCGCGACGAGGTGCAAAGTGGTCGCATTTATTTTAATCCGTCAATTTTATTGGATATTTCGGCCAAAACTTCCCTGTTGTTCGAAGCCGATTATACGCTAGATACCCGCACGCCCGATTTTGGTCTCACCACCATTGATTACAAAATTGCCAACTTATCGCGCAATGCATTTCTGGGTTTCAATTGGGGCAAATTTGATTCGGAGCAAGTGGGGTTTACCTCAACCTTGCAACACGACCTAAACAAAAACTGGCAACTGAAGGGGATTTTCTCCTTTCAAAGCTATAACACTCAATTGCTCTCTAGCTTACGGCCTAATGTGACCAATATGGTGCAAACCAATGGCGATTGGACTCGCGGGGTACAACAATTGGATGCAGACCAAAACTATAGTTTGATCGAATGGGATGTAAACGGGAAATTCAGTACCGGAAAACTAAAACACAGTCTACTCCTTGGGGTTGATGCCGATCAAAGCAACACCACAAACTTGGCCTATAACAACATCAATTATTACGACAAAATAAACATCTTTAATCCGTCGGTGGTGATAGAAAAAAATACGCTTTATACCAATACCCTTGTGCCTGCACTAGATAAAAATACCAATGCTGTTGCCTATATAAAAAGAGCCGGAATATACGTTCAGGATTTGATAGAGCTTTCGCAGAAACTGAAAGTGCTCGCTGGCGTGCGTTACAGTTATTTGGAAAACACAAGCAATACATTCACCTATTCTACCGTAGCGAATGTAGAAACCAAAACTACAGACAAGATTGTTTCGCCAAAACTGGGCCTTATCTACCAACCCACCAAAAGCCAGTCGATTTTTGCAAGTTATTCGGATTCGTTTGTGCTTAACACAGGCACTGATCGCAATTTAAATGCCTTGCCAAATTCTACCTTGCACCAATATGAGTTGGGCGTTAAAAACGAATTGGCCAAAGGAAAATTGGTAGCCAATTGCACAGGCTACTTGATTGATTACAGCAACTTGGCACAAACCGATTTCTCCAATGGCAACACCAATACCAACATCAAAGAGTTGGCCGGCGCCTACCAAAGTAAAGGAATCGAACTAGACATGACTGGGCACCACAAAGGACTTCGCCTCATTGCGGGCTACAGTTTTAACGAAACCAAATACACCAAAAGCAATATTTACAATCCTGGCACTTTGCTGCGCTTTACCCCCAAACACACCGCCAACGCCAGTGCTTTTTATACTATAGAGGAAACCAAATTCAAAGGGCTCGAACTGGGCATACAAACCACCTATACCGGTGAACGATTGGGCGGCCGACTCAAACCCAACAACGCATCCACGCCAGCCGAATTGGCCAGAAAACCCATTCCAGTTGAAGGCTTCGTACAAGTTGATGCCTCCATTGGCTATACTTTGGGTGGCTGCAGCTGGCGCATCAAACTAACTAATTTGGCCAACGCCCTGAGCTATTATGTGTATGACGACAATACGGTAACACCGATCGCTCCACGAATGCTTACCACTACGTTTGCGTATAAATTTTAACCAAAAACTAATTTTACTTTAAATTATTCATCTGGTTCACCAACTCGGACCTCAAACAATACAACCAAAAAAAAATCCCGAGCGCTCACTCGGGATTTTTTATTTATATGAATCGAATTACTTACTTCTTCACGGGGATACTCGCCAAATTTTCGAGTAAAAATTTCCAGAATTTTTGAGAAGATGAAATAGAAGCACGCTCGTCGGGGCTGTGTGCACCGTGTATGGTTGGGCCAAACGAAATCATGTCCATATTGGGGTAATTGGTCCCCAAGATGCCGCATTCTAATCCGGCGTGACAAGCCACCACATTGGGTTTCACTCCGTTTTGTTTGTCGTAGATAGATACCAACACGTCTAAGATCTCAGAGTTCACGTTGGGCGTCCAACCGGGATAGCTTCCGCCAAACTCCACTTCGCAGCCAAACAATTCGTAAGCAGAACGCAAGCCATTGGCCAAATCCATTTTGGAAGTTTCTACCGAGGAACGCGTCAGGTTTTGAATCGAAATGTTTCCATCTTTTACCAACACGCGTGCAATGTTGTTGGAGGTTTCCACCAAATCAGCCATGTCGGCACTCATGCGATACACGCCATTGTGGGCGGCATAGATGGCACGCAACAAACCCTCTTGCACACCCAAGTCCATCACGTGGGTTGGGGTAGTTTGGCTCTTCACGATGTTAATCTGCAAATTGGGTTCGGTAGTTTTGTATTCAGTTTTAATATCGCCAATAATTTCTTGCATGTCAAATACATAGGCCTCGTCATATAGTTGAGCAATAATAACCTGTGCATTGCTTTCTCGCGGAATAGCATTGCGCAAACTTCCGCCGTCAATCGAGGCAATTTGCAAACCAAAATTTTCGAAGCCATCAAACAACAAACGGTTCATAATTTTGTTGGCGTTGCCCAATCCTTTATTGATGTCCATACCCGAATGTCCACCGTTTAGGCCTTTCACTGAAATCGTATAGCCCACAGATCCTTCGGGAGTTTCTTCTTGTTTGTAGCTGCGTGTAGCCGTTACATCAATTCCACCGGCGCAACCAATATCAATTTCGTCGTCTTCTTCGGTGTCAAGGTTTAGCAAGATTTCGCCTTGCAAGATGCCTCCTTTTAGGTTTAAGGCACCCGTCATTCCGGTTTCTTCATCAATCGTAAACAAAGCTTCAATAGCCGGATGAGCAATGTCGGTACTTTCTAATATGGCCATAATCGCCGCTACGCCCAAGCCGTTATCGGCGCCCAACGTTGTTCCTTTGGCACGCACCCAGTCGCCGTCTACATGCATGTCAATGCCTTGGGTGAGGAAATCAAATGTGGTGTCGTTGTTTTTTTGGTGGACCATATCCAAATGGCCTTGCAACACAATGGGTTTGCGGTTTTCCATGCCTGCCGTGGCCGGTTTGCGGATGATGACGTTGCGAATATCATCTTCGAACGTTTCCAATCCCAAAGAAGTTCCAAAGTCTTTCATGAACGCAATTACGCGCTCTTCTTTTTTGGAGGGACGGGGAACTGCATTCAAATCGGCAAATTTATTCCAGAGCGCTTTTGGCTCCAGTTGGCGTATTTCTTGACTCATGTTTTTAGGTTTAGTGGCCCAAAGGTACAAAGTGAAAGCCTTATTTTGATGCAACGAAAGAATTATTTTACACACAAATTAGCGTATTTTCGTTCCCCAATGTACCGCATGAAACACCGCAAATTTTACCTGTATTTTTTACTGTTTCAGCTGATCTTTTGGTCGGCAC
>Ga0209550_10000312_pt1 | contig 43848 bp, 42 predicted proteins | sample LauGreSuBDMM15SN_2_FD_187567 | JGI IMG/M metagenome (GOLD analysis project Ga0209550, IMG submission 187567) | Freshwater lake microbial communities from Lake Michigan, USA - Su13.BD.MM15.SN (SPAdes) (version 5) | ecosystem: Environmental > Aquatic > Freshwater > Lake | place: Lake Michigan...
TTTAATTTTCTTTCTTAGAATTTCTAAATTTTATTCTTTATTTCAATTGTTTAAATATCATTTTTTTTAAATTTTCATCTCTGTTATAAATATCTTTCCGAAAATTTAATTTACCCTGCTCATCAACAAATGATGTGAAATAGACTATGTAAACTGGAATATTTTTAGCTAATTTCAAATGCCTTTCTTTTCCGCTATACATCGCTTGATATATTTTCTGATCATTCCATAAAGTATCTTCTTTCAACAAAAATTTAATCATTTTAATTGGCTCTGATATTCTTATGCATCCATGACTAAATGTTCTTCTTTCTTCACTAAAAAGTGATTTAGCAGGGGTATCATGTAGATATATATTATAATTATTGGGGAAAACAAATTTTACCAATCCCAATGAATTTGTTTCACCTGGTCTTTGTCTAATCTTACCATCATTCCACTCCATATTGTTTTGTTCTAAGTAGGATACATTTTTTTTCATTTTAGGAAAAATTTCTTTTTTAATAATGCTCTCTGGTACATTCCAATAAGGACTGAATACAATATATTTCATATCACCTTTAAAAATGATGGTTTTGTTTGTTGATTTTCCAACAACAACATTGCATTTAAAAACTATTTCTTCTTTGTTAAAGGCAGTTAGTTTAAATTCTGGAATATTCACAATAATATACTCGCTTTCAGTTTCATTTGGTAGCCATTTGCACCTTTCTATGTTAACTAAAATTGTTTCTATTCTTTCTTTTATAGGCACATTCATCTCCTCTACAAATTTTCTTCCAATTATACCATCATTTTTAATTCCATATCGTTCCTGAAATGATTGTATTGCTTTTTTTAGTTCATCATCTAACATTTTACTTTGATTGTTGATTAGAAGATCTCCTGCAATAAATAGGTTCTTTCTAATTTTTTGTATTATTGCAGCAGTATCCCCTATTATAAACTTAGTTTTTGGAATCGATAATTTTTCCCATTGATTTTGTTCATTTATGGTTGAATATTTTTCTAGATACTCTAGCAGTTTATAATATTGTGGATAAAGCGTACTGTTTAAATGATCTTCATTATTGGTAATTAATTGATTCAATAAATTTACATAATCAATTTTTTTTCTTGGAATATACCATGCTGTGCTTTTGCTTTCGCTCTCATTAATTCCCGACAATGCAACTTTTGCAAAATAAAAATATTGAACTGATATCATCAATTCATTTGTAAACGAACTGTCATACTCATTTTGTGTCATGATTCTTTTATAATCTTCTAAGTATGGAGCATCATAAAAGATATCGTGATCATTAATATAAATGATACGATTAAACAAAATATTTGCTTGCTCACTAATCTTACCATTATTTAGCCAGGCACAAGAATAATGCCTGATACTATAAAATTTTTCTACATAGTTTTTTATAATATTTAATGCTGGATTGCTGTCAAAAAATTGTTTAATTATGGTACTGTCAAAAACATTTTCATTTGTATCAGAAAAATTACCTGCTACATAAATAGGTGGGATTGAATCATTAAAGCTTATAATTCCTGCTTTATAATCCTTTATTTTTTTATCATGATTAGGACTACAGCCATATGAAAATAAAACGATGATTAATAACACATAATTCATTCATTAAAGTAAGTATATGATTTTTGATTAATTATGTATCACAGTGCTAACCTTAAACAATTTATTTTTTGGCATAAAAAAAACCTCCTTTTTGGGGAGGTTTTTTAATAACATTATTAGATTTATTCTGAAATCACTTCTATTGTAATCTCAGTTTCATTTCCGTTGCCAAAATCAACTTTCGCTTTGTATGTTCCCAACTCTTTGATTTCATCTAATAGTTGAATACGGCGTCTGTCGATTTCATACCCCCTTTGTTCTCTGATTGCTCTTGAAACTTGAACATTGGTTACGCTACCGAAAATTTTACCACTAGTACCCGTTTTGGCACCAATGTTTAAAGATCCTTCTTGAAGAGCTGCAATAACCTTGTTGATTTCTGCAAGCATCTTGTCTTCTTTCTTTTTTTGTTGCTTTACTCTTTCCTGCAATTGCTTGAGGTTAGAAGAAGAAGCTTCAACGGCCATTTTCTGAGGTATAAGAAAATTACGGGCATATCCGTTTTTTACCGTTACTACCTCATTTGCTCCACCAAGATTGTTTACATCTTGAATTAAAATAATTTGCATAATGTTCTTTTTAAAAGTTTTACCAACTCCAATTCCAATTTTTTGGGAACTGTCACACCTTTATGGTGATTAGGTTGGAGGTTCTACTTTAACAAATCAGTCACATAAGGTAATAATCCCATCTGACGTCCACGTTTAATGGCTTCAGAGACCTTACGTTGATACTTTAAAGAGTTTCCTGTAATACGGCGAGGAAGCATTTTTCCTTGCTCATTCAAAAACTTCTTTAGAAATTCAGCGTCTTTGTAATCAATGTACCTGATACCATACTTCTTGAAACGACAAAATTTCTTTCTTGGTTTCTCAGTTTTAATCGCTGTAAGGTACTTGATGTCATTTGCTTTTGCCATGATATTATCCCTCCACTGCTTTTTCGGTTCCAGTTGATACACCACTTCTCTTTTTAATGTTATACTCGACGGCGTACTTATCGAGTTTGATAACAATGTGACGGAGTACCTGCTCGTCACGCAGTAGCTGAATCTTCAGCTTTTCATTCATGTCGGATGGCGCTACATATTCCATAACCCAGTAGATTCCCGTAGTCTTCTTCTGGATAGGGTAGGCCAGTGATTTTAACCCCCAGGGGTTGCTGTGTACAATTTCACCTGCATTTGCTTTGATGAAATCAACGAATTTCTTCTGAGATGCTTTAAATTCTTCTTCACTCAGAACAGGGGTAAAAATCACCATCAATTCATAATTTTGCATAAACCCTGTATTTTTTTTGATTTGATAATGGGCAGCAAAGGTAAGTGTTTTAGGCTATTTATACCTTTTATTTCTGATTTTTTTGTCTTATTTCTCGAAAAAAATCCTTTTTTACAAATGTCATCCTGTCAGAGTTTAATTTATGGCATTCATTTTGTTCCCTTCGTAAAAAACATAGTATGCAAAAAGGACAAATACGTGTACAGACGGAGAATATTTTTCCAATTATCAAGAAATTTTTATACAGTGAGCACGACATCTTTCTGCGTGAATTAATTGCAAATGCTGTTGACGCTACCCAAAAACTAAAGACTTATGCTTCTTCGGGTGAGGCTAAGGGGGAGCTCGGTGAATTGCGCATCGATATTACACTTGATAAAGAAGCAAAAACGATAACAATTGCTGATCGTGGTATTGGAATGACTGCCGAAGAAGTTGATAAGTACATCAACCAAGTTGCATTCTCAAGTGCTGAAGAATTTCTTGAAAAATACAAGGGGCAAAACGAAGCTAACATCATTGGACATTTTGGATTAGGTTTCTACAGCGGTTTTATGGTTAGTGAAAAAGTTGATTTACATACACTCTCTTACAAAGAAGGAAGCGAAGCTGTAATTTGGGAATGTGATGGTAGTCCTGAATTTACTTTACAACCAAAAGAAAAATTGGAGCGAGGTACCTCTATCACACTTCACGTTAACAACGAAAGTGAAGAGTTCTTAGATTCTTTCAAAATCAAAAATATTCTGGAGAAATTTTGTAAATTTTTACCTGTTCCAATCTTTTTTGAAGACAAACAAATTAATGTTACAAACCCAGCTTGGGTTAAAAAACCTGCTGAATTGACAACTGCTGATTACGAAGAATTTTACAAATCACTTTATCCTTACAATGAAACTCCGTTGTTTTGGATTCATTTGAATGTTGATTATCCCTTTACACTCACAGGAATTCTATATTTCCCTAAAATCAAGCAATCATACGAAATCCAAAAGGATAAAATCCAGCTTTACAGCAACCAAGTTTTTGTAACTGATGAGGTAAAAGATATTGTTCCCGAATTTTTAATGTTGCTACAAGGAGTTATTGATTCTCCAGACATTCCATTGAATGTGAGCAGGAGTTATTTGCAAGGAGATCCTAATGTTAAAAAAATCAATAACCACATCACCAAAAAGGTGGCTGACAAATTAGATGAGATTTTCCGAAATGAAAGAAAAGAGTTTGAAGGAAAGTGGGATAGCCTTGGTCTTTTTGTAAAATATGGTATGATAACAGATGAAAAATTTAGGGAAAAAGCTGATAAGTTTCATCTGATGCAAGATGCCTCTTCAGATATTTTCTTTACCCTCGAAGAATACCGCTTAGCAAACGAAACCCTTCAAAAGAACAAAGACGGTAAGTTGGTAATAATTTATACCACGGACCCTGTTCAACAGGATGGTTTTATCAAAGGGGCAGAAGCCAAGGGCTATAAAGTGGTGAAAATGGATACACTTGTTGATGCTTCATTTATCGGTCAGATTGAATCTAAATGGGACAATGTTCAATTTACAAGGGTTGATGCTGACATCGCAGATAATTTGATCGATAAGCAAGAAGATAGCAAATCTGTTTTGTCTTCAAAAGATGAAGAATCGCTCAAAGCGTTGTTTGACTTTAAAGTTCCTGAAATAACCGTTAATGTTGAGGTGAAGGGATTAAGCCTTGATGCACAGCCTGTTGTTGCTACAAGACCTGAATTCATGCGTAGGATGAAGGATATGGCGGCGTCTAGTGGACCAATGGGAAGTTTCTATGCAAGTATGCCTGATGAAGTAACTTTGACAGTTAATGGGAATCACCCAATATATAATGCCATTCTGAAAAGCGAGAATAAAGATAAACAGCAAAAACAGGTGAGAAATTTAGCAGACCTGGCTTTGCTTTCACAAGGTATGTTGAAAGGGAACTTATTAACTGATTTCATTCAAAGAAGCATCGAATTGATGAATTCAAATCAAATTGCTAAATAAAAACGCAACTGAAATAAAACAAATAAGGTCCTTTATTAAAAGGACCTTATTTGTTTGTAGAAGTGGATGCTACATCAATCACCTTGAGTTGCAAGGAAGTTTGTCCATTAAACGTGTTTTCTTCCAATGTAAACACTAAATCTAAAATGCTTTGATCTGCAATTTCATTGTACTTTTCTGCTAGATTAAATCCAATACCATTGTACATCGTTCCATTTTGTTCCACTTGAAAGCGAACATGATTTTCTTTTACAATTCTTGATCCGGCATTTTTTAACTTAGTAGCACAGAAAATCGGTTTTGCATTCTCTGGTCCAAAAGGTTCCATTTGTTGCATTATATTGAAGAACGTAGGCGTTAAGTCAGACAACAAAACTTCAGCATCAATATGAATTACTGGAATAAAATGGTGAGGCTCTAAAGTATCATCAACAATTTTTTCAAATTTATTCTTGAAGGCCTCAATATTTTCTGGTAATAGCGTCATGCCCGCTGCAAAATAATGTCCACCAAAACCAATTAAAAGTTCCCGGCATTGTTCCAGTCCCTCATGAATGTTGAATCCCGGAATACTTCTTGCACTGCCTGCAACAACATCTCCGCTTTGGGTAAAAATAATCGTTGGTTTATAAAATCGCTCCAATAGCCTACTCGCTACAATGCCAATTACACCTTTATGCCACTCAGGCGAATATAATACAGTTGATTTTTTATTTGATTCAACAGGGTTTTCTTCAATCATAGAAATTGCATCTTTGGTAATTTCCTTGTCGGCTTCTTTTCTATGGTTATTATCTGTTTGAAGTAAGGAGGCTATGTACAATGCCTTGGATGGGTCTTTTTCTATGAATAAAGCAACAGCTTTTTTAGCATCATCCATTCTGCCAGCTGCGTTTATGCGTGGTCCAATCATGAATCCAAGGCTGGATATGTTTACTGGGCCTTTTAATTCACTTAGTTCTATAAGTGCTTTGATGCCAATTGAAGGAGATGCATTGACCTGTTTCAAACCATGAAACGTTAGCAACCTGTTTTCTCCCGTAATAGGAACAATGTCTGCTGCAATAGCGGTTGCCACCAATTCAAGGTATTTCAAATATGAGTTTTCCGGAAATCCTTTTTTTAGTGCAATTGCATGAATGAGTTTAAACCCAACACCACATCCACATAGTTCTTTATAAGGATAACCGCAATCATTTTGTTTGGCGTTGAGAATGGCAACTGCTTGTGGCAATTCCTTCCCCGGAAGATGATGGTCGCATATTATTGTGTCAACCCCCCTGTTCTTAGCTTCAAGAATTAGTTCAGATGATTTGATACCACAATCCAACGTAATCAGTAACCTGAAACCATTTTCTACAGCATAATCAACCCCTTTTTTGGATAAGCCGTACCCTTCTTTATATCGGTTAGGTATGTAATACTCTAAATTTGCATTTTCAAAAAAAGTAGCAATAAAGTCAAATACTATTGCCACGGCAGTTGTTCCATCAACATCATAATCGCCATAAATCAGAATTTTTTCCTTTTTATCAATAGCTTCTAAAATGCGGGTGACAGCAACTTCCATGCCTTTCATCAACCAAGGGGAATGGATTTCGGTTATTGTTGGCCTAAAAAAAGATTTTGCAGCATTAAAATTCAAAATCCCTCTTTGTGCTAAAATTTGGCAAAGAATAGGATGAATTTTAAGTTCATTTTGTAAGCTGTCGGCCAATTCCCTTTTTTCATTTAGACGATTCCATCTTTTGTAAGTAATTGGCATTGTTTATTTTTTTCTCTCAGTTGTGTACTTAACCATTTCCATCAATGCCAAGCATTCTTCAGATGGCGGAAACCCTGCTAAAAGTTCTAGTGCTTTATTTTTAAATGAATCCATCTTTTCTTGAGCGTATTGAATGCCTCCTGCTTGTTTTACTTGTTCAATTACAAACTGTATATCCTCTTTGGATTTATTTTTATTCTTAAGGACATAAATAATTGCAGACTTTTCTTTTTTGCTTACTTTTTCCAAGGTAAAAATCAAGGGTAGTGTTATTTTTTTCTCCCTAATGTCATTGCCAGTGGGCTTTCCAACATCTTCTGTTCCATAATCAAATAAGTCATCTTTTATTTGAAAAGCTATGCCTGTATATTCACCAAATTGTCGAAATTTTTCAGTGATAACAGGATCTTTGCTGGTTGAATAAGCACCCGCAGCGCAGGCAGAAGCCAGAAGTGATGCTGTTTTATTTTTAATGATATTGAAGTAGTCTTCTTCTTTTATGTTTAGAAGACGGGATTTTTCCAATTGAAGCAATTCTCCCTCACTCATCTTCTTTACAGCATCAGCCAATATTTCAAGAATAGTAAAATCTTTGTTTTCCAAAGAGAGTAGCAATCCTTTTGCCAATAAATAATCTCCCACCAATACAGATGCTTTGTTTTTCCAAAGGGCATAAACAGAAAAGAATCCCCTTCTCTCTGCAGCTTCATCTACAACATCATCGTGCACCAAAGTAGCAGTATGCAACAGTTCAACGAGCGAAGCCGCTCTGTAGGCAACATCTGTTACTGGACCACACATTTTGGCTGATAGAAGAACAAACATCGGCCGAAGCTGCTTTCCTTTTGTTTTTACAATGTATTTTAAAATCCTGTCTAATAGGGGGACATCACTTTTTACTGCATCTCTGAAAATTGTTTCAAATTGCTTTAATTCACTGTCAATTATTGTATGGGTTGAACTCATTTGTGTAGTGCGAACTTAAGTATTATTTATACTCAAAACAATGGGGATTGTTATAATTATCATATTAATACCATAAGACTATTTAACTATTTTTATTATATGATATTTTTTGAAATCATCATAAAAAAAAAACATTATTTGTTTGATAATTAAAACATTAGCGTTAGTTTTGTTAAAATTAGCGTAATACACTTAAACGTGGCACAACTATAATCAAATATTAACACTATGACAAGTAAATTGTTCTCTACAATCCTAGGCTTCCTAGCATTGTCTGTTACCGCTGAAGCACAGATGTCTGCTGCTGGAGGTACAGATTGGAAAGATTCGTCTTTAATTCCTGCTTCAAGAATGGCTCAACACAGCGAGTTCCTAAACAACCAGTACAGTTTCCCTTCAAAGCCAAGAAGCCAGTGGGAAGTAGGTGTTAAAGTAGGTGCTCCTTCAATTAGTGGCGACATAGCTTCCAATTTTCCTACTTTTGGATTTGGATTGCACGTTAGAAAATCTCTTGGTTACTTACTTTCTTTACGTGGTGAATATGTCCGTGGAACAGCTACAGGGTTGGATTGGAAAGGAAATTACAATTATGCAAGTAATACTGCATGGGCTAAAAATGGTTATTTAGCTAACCGTAGGTCTTATTCAGGAGCAGGTAACACTGTTCTTTTACTTCCTGCAGTTGATAAAGTTTTTTACAATTACAAAACAAATATCAACGATCTAAGTGTTCAAGCATTATTGAATCTATCAAATATACGCTTTCACAAAGCTGAGCCTAAGTTAGGTTTGTATGCAATTATCGGTCTAGGTGTTACTTTCTACGATACTAAGATTGATGCATTAAGTGCAAGTGGCACAAAATATAATTTCAATAATATACCTGGAGGTACCTTCGCAACAAGAAAGGATACACGCAGTGCTATCAATGCTATTCTTGATGGTACTTACGAAACAGATGGTGATTCTAACGGGTTGAGGGATAATAAGTTATTTGGAAAAACTGCAAGACTATCTGGTACTTTTGGATTTGGGGCTGCCTTTAAGCTTTCTAAAAGAGTTAACTTAGCTATTGAAGAAAGGTTAACTTTTGTAAAAGACGACTTATTGGATGGTCAACGTTGGGCAGCTACACCAATCGGCGATGCCGTTGCAACAACCCATTATGACACCCATAATTTCTTGTCTGTTGGATTGAATATCAACATTTTCTAATTAATACCCATTAAACACTATTTATATGAAGCTTAATAAATTATTCTCTATACTGTTTCTTGGATTATTCCTAATTACAGCTCAAGATGCTCTTGCTCAGAAAAAATCTAAGTCTGTAGAACCACTTTATTGGAAAAATCCATTAGAATTTTCTTACGGTGAATTGAATGCACCTAAAAGAATGAAATTGCCTAAGGTTGTTCTTGATGATGCTGATGGAGATGGCGTTACTGACCAATTTGATATGGAACCGAATACTCCAGCTGGTGCTCCAGTTGATTCTCATGGCGTTAGCAAAGACACTGATGGTGATGGTGTTCCTGATTTTAAAGACAAGCAATTGATCACTCCATCAGAGTGTCAGCCAGTTGGCGCTGATGGTGTTGGAAAATGTCCTGAACCTGCTTGTTGCTCAGCAATGTCTCCTACTCCAGTTCCAGTATGTAACATGAGCTCTGTTCCTAGCATTAGCTTCATCAAAGGAACTACAACTTTAAGCACTGATGCTCAAGCTTTATTGGGATCTACTGCTGATCGCTTAAAAAACAACCCAGCTTGTAAATTGGTTGTAAGTGGATACGCCGAGGCTTCCAAGGTTAGTCAACAACTTAGTTGGGATCGTGTTAATGCAGTAATTAACTACCTAGTTGAAAAGCAAGGTATTAGTGCTGATCGTTTAGTATTTAAATATGGTCAATCGGCTGGTGATTTAAACACAGTTGATCTAATCGCTACAGGTGAAATAACTGATGGACCTAATGCAGTTCCAGCTCCTCATCCGAATCTTCGTAAAAAGTAAGACAAAATAGTACTTTGAAAAAACCCTCCTCATGGAGGGTTTTTTTATGACTTGTTTAACCTAAAAAATAAAGAAGAATTACTATTTTCGAATATTACTTAAAAGGCTTATTTTTGCACACTTTATGTCAATAAACCGATCAATACTAATCATCCTTATCTTGGCTTTTGCCTCTTGCTCCAAGTTTAGTAAAGTCCTTAAAAGCAAGGATTTTGAATACAAACTTAAAATGGCAAATACATATTTTGATAAAAAAGAATATAGGAAATCACAAGTGTTATATGAAGAACTATTTCCTGTTTTTAAAGGTACTCCTCAGTTTGATGACCTTTATTATAGGTATGCTTATTCGCATTATAACCTTAGAGACTATATCACTGCTGAGAACCTTTTTAAAGGTTATTTGGAAGTTTTTTCTAACAGCGTGAGGGCTGAAGAGGTAGAATACATGCAGTCTTTTTGTTATTTCAAACAATCTCCCAAGGCTGAATTGGAACAGACCAATACCATTAAGGCAATTGGTATGCTTCAGATATTTATCAATACCCATCCTGAGTCTTCTAAAGTAAAGGAAGCAGAAGGACTCATAGCTAAATGTCAGGCAAAATTAGAGTCTAAAGAATATCTTTCAGCACAATTATATTATAATGTTGGGCAATACAAAGCTTCTGCATTAACTTACACAACATTGCTGAATAATTATCCTGATTCTCCAAAGGTGATGAATATAAACTAATGGCAATTCGGTCTTATTATAAATATGCCTCAATGAGTATCCCTGAAAAGCAGTTAGAACGTTACCAGAAAGTAATTTTTGAAGCTGAAGATTTTCAAGATCGCTTTCCAGAAAGTAAATTGCTCAAAGAAGCAGAACGTTACTTAACTTTGTCCAAGAATAATTTAAAATCACTTAATAATGAGCAGACTTCGCCGGCAGGTAGGTAATAACCTTACCAATGTAGCAGAAACAAAAGACCTTAATGAAATCAAAAAGAAAACAGGCAACCTGTACGAGTCCATTTCTATCATTGCAAAGAGGGCAAGCCAGATCAATATTTCAATAAAAGAAGAGCTTCACAACAAGCTTGAAGAATTTGCAAGTCATACTGACAGCTTAGAAGAAATCCACGAGAACAAAGAGCAAATTGAAATTTCTAAGGCTTATGAAAAAATGCCCAATCCTGCGCTTTTGGCAACACAAGAGTTTATGGAAGATAAAATTTATTACAGAAAAAACAATGAAGATTTATTCCGTTAACATGCATAATTAATATTTTTTAAGCGGAGGTTTTAAAGCCTCCGTTTTTTATTTTAGTCAATGCATGGTTCAACCATCAATTTGTTGCTAAACTTCGATGAATTTGTTTAATTTAAATTTTAATTAGTTCATGACCACCTAATTTTTTAGCAATAATTAATATACGTATGAGATACGCTCAATTTGTAAGTTTTTTTTTAGTATTATTCTTTCTATTTGCTTCGAATTATAGTTCGATTGGTCAAGAAGTAAATGCTAAAGTAACAGTAGCCTATGCTCAAATCGGCAGTACAGTAGATAAGAAAGTATTCCAAAATTTACAAACTGCTTTAACAAATTTCATCAACAAACGAAAGTGGTCGACTGACAATTTTGATGTCAATGAACGTATTGAATGCAGCTTTTTATTGAATTTACAGTCTATTGTCGAACCAAATGTGTATAAGGGTACTTTAACAATACAGGCGGGCAGACCAATTCACAACACAAATTACTTGTCTCCCTTGGTTAATTTTATCGATAATGAAGTAGTATTTCGTTATGTCGAATTTCAACCTGTTGAATTTAACGAAAATAAGATTTCCGGAACAGAACCATTGGCATCAAATCTCTCTGCTATATTTGCTTTTTATGTAAATTTAATAATGGGGCTAGATTATGATTCTTTTTCACCGCGAGGCGGCGATCCATATTTTCAAAAGTCATCAGTAATCGTTAACAGCGCTCCTGACGGGCGTTCCATTGCTGGTTGGAAACCATTTGACGGTCAACGAAACAGGTATTGGCTCTCTGAAAATTTACAAAATAGTCGTTATGCTTTGGTACATGATGCTATTTATACCTACTATCGCCAAGGTTTGGATAAGATGATTGAAAATGAAAAAGATGCTAGAGAGCAAATGTTAAATTCATTTTCTATGCTTAATACATTAAATGCTGAAACCCCCAATTTGATGATTTTGCCTTTTTTCTTTCAGGGCAAGACTGATGAAATAATTAAGATCTTTAAAAAGGGAACTGGACAAGATAAGTCAATGGTTTTAGATTTTTGTCAACGCTTAGATGTTGCCAACTCTGGTAAATATAAACAAGAATTGAAATGAAATTTTCTATTGTTGTAGTGGGATTTTTGTTGTTTTTGTACTCATGTAAAAATGATAGTAATATTCCTTCTAGTATGATAAAACCAAATATAATGGCCGATATATTGGTTGATATCGCAATTGCTGAGGGTTTTTCAGAATCATATTTATTTAAAGATACTTTATCAAAAAAAGATTCAGTCTTAAAAAAGGAAATCAGTAAAGTTTTGCAAACGCATAATATCAAACAGCAACAATTTTCCAGAAGTTACCAATTTTATGCCAGCAGGCCCAGTTTGTATAAAGTTGTCATGGATTCAACTAATGCTAGGATTATTCGAGGAAAAGAAAAGGAATTTACTAACGATTCACTTCAAGCTAAATAATAGACAATTCTATGTTTCTTTCCAAACACGACTTGAAGCTTGCCTATGGTGTTGATTTGCAGATAGCCTCAGCATTTGTAGATAGAAAAGTACCTTTTCAAAACCTTTATTGGAAAAGTCGCAAAATTTACTTGCCTTCTGCACCTGGTTATTATTTTATGCCTATTTTTTCTGACCTGTTGTTCAGATGCGGAGCGTCTAAAGAATATCTTTTAAGCGATGAATATTTTTATATTTCAGAAAGTATTCTACACAATGCTGCATTGTTAGAACATGAAATAATTACTTGGGATAAACATGTACAAGAGATATTTGGTTTTATTATCCCCTATATTAAAAAGCCTGAATTATTTGAATATTTGAAAAAATATTTTGCAGAACCTGTATTAAAAAAAGATAATAATTCTTTTTTAGGAACTGATTTTCCTTCATTGAATCGCGCAGACAGTTATTTATTGATATTGGCATGCATCCCCACAAAAGAATTTAATGAACAAAAAGCTATAAAATGTTGGTATGCATTAATGACGTATTTTTTGATTCTTGATGATTTGGCAGACATCAAAGATGACTTAATAAAATTGCAAGAGAATGTGTTAATTGATGCTGGATTGAATGAGGTAGGCATTAAAACCATTTACAACATGATTGATAATAGTTATGATTTTTTGTCAACTGTCAATCCTATAATGGCAAATAGAATAGATCATAAAAGAGAAATAATGGACCTTCAAGATTTGCTTAAGTCCATTATTTCTCCATCCTGATTTTCATTTTTGATTGACTCAGAATGGTAAATCATCAGACCCTACAGCGCTTAATACAGGATTTTCATTGTTTGATACTGATGTTAACTCTCCGCTCTCATTTTTACTGCTACTCCCTAATAATTGGATATTTAGTACACGCAGTGTTAGCGCAATACCTTGGGTTCCATCATTTTTGGTATAACTCCGTTGATCTGGAATTCCATCTGCATAAACCAATTGTCCTTTTTTTAAATAAGGGGCAATGGCTATACGATCTGTCCAATAAGCACATTCAACCCAAAGCGTTTTTTCTTTTTGAACACCGGCTGAATCCTTAAATTTTTCTGAGTGTGCAACACTGAAGTTGATAACATTTTTTCCATTTACAACATTGGAAATACAATCTTTGCCAAGATGACCAATAACTTGAAGTTTAAGCATAATATTTATTTTGAATGCAAATTATCATACAGTTAAAAATTATTTATGAGGAAAAGACATATTTCAACGTGATTTTTCCAAGAAATTCATGTTGAAATATCTACCTATATTGGGATTAAAGGAGGTATTTAATCCATGCATTTCTTTTACTACTTTTGCAACATGGTAAAACTAATTGACCATCGTATATTATTAGATTTGGTTGAACATATATTTTTGAAAATTGGATGTCCTCAAGGTCAAGCAAAAATTGGTGCAAATACATTGGTTTCAGCAGATTTAAGAGGTGTTGATTCTCATGGTGTAGCAAGGTTGTCTGGCTATATAAGGCTTTGGGAGGCTAATAGAATCAATCCAATACCCTTTATTTGCTTAGTACATGAAACACCTTCAACGGCAGTTGTTGATGGTGATGCAGGACTAGGTTTGGTTGTTGCACCCTTCGCCATGGATATTGCCATTAAAAAGGCTGAAGCAGTTGGAACAGGGTGGGTTAGTGTTAAAAACAGCAATCATTTTGGTATTGCTGCTTGTCACGCAATGAGAGCTTTGGACAAGGACATGATTGGCATAGCCATGACCAATGCGAGTGCTCTAGTAGCTCCAACATTTTCTAAAGAAAGGATGTTAGGTACCAATCCCATCTGTGTTGCAGTACCTGCGGGAAATGAAGCCCCTTTTGTAGCTGATTTGGCTACTACTACAGCTGCTAATGGTAAGCTGGAAATATTGCAGCGAAAGGGCACAGATGCCCCTGAAGGTTGGATTCAAGATTTTGATGGAACTGCAACTAAAAACCCACATGCATTAAAAGATGGAGGGTCTTTATTGCCCCTTGGCGGAGATAGAGATCATGGCAGCCATAAAGGATATGCCTTAGGTTCAATTGTTGATATTTTCTCTGGCGTTTTGAGTGGGGCTAATTTTGGACCATGGGTGCCTCCATTTCCAGCCTATGTTCCAATGCCCGAAAATCAGCCTGGTCAAGGCATCGGTCATTTTTTCGGCGCAATGCGAATCGATGCTTTTCGTGATGGCAAAGAATTCAAAAGAGATATGGACCTTTGGATTAGAAGGTTTAAGGATGCTGAACCAATTAATGCAGACCAGCCTGTTTTAATTCCTGGGGAGCCAGAAAGATTGATGCACGAAATAAGAATGAAAGAAGGAATTCCGTTGTTGAGCGCTGTTTATGATGACATTAAACTCATGGCAGAAAAATTCAATTTCAAGTTTTAACTTTGTCCTTTGAAAATTTAAAATGACTATTATGAAAATAATGAAGTTTGGTGGAACCTCAGTTGGCAAGCCTGAGCGAATGAAACAAGTTAAAGACCTAATCACAAAAGATAAAGAAGATAAAATTGTAGTGTTAAGTGCACTGAGTGGTACAACAAATGCATTAGTTGGGATTGGCGATGCAATGGCGTCAGGCAATAAGCTACAAGCTAAAGACATTATCGAAAGTCTTATTAAGCATTACGAGCAGTTTATTAATGACCTTCTTAAAATTGATGTTACAAGAGAAAAAGCTAGAAAAGTTATTCATGAGCATTTCGATTTTTTAAATATTATTTTAAAAATTTCATTCAATGATGCCTTGAATAAAGATATTCTTGCACAAGGAGAATTGATGAGTACTAAGCTATTTTGTTTCTATTTGGAAGAGATTGGTATTGATCATGTATTTCTGCCTGCCTTGGACTTCATGATGATTGATTCAAATGATGAACCGCAGGTTTTGGCTATTCGGGAAAGGCTAAAAAAATCATTAGAGCATCATCCTGGTCATAACTTATTTATTACACAAGGATACATATGTAGAAATTCAAAGGGAGAAGTTGATAATTTAAAGAGGGGAGGAAGTGATTATTCTGCATCGTTGATTGCTGCAGCCGCTATGGCTTCTGTTTGTGAAATTTGGACTGATATTGATGGCATGCACAACAATGATCCAAGAGTTGTTAATAAAACCAAGGCCATTGAACAGCTTAGTTTTGATGAAGCTGCCGAGCTTGCCTATTTTGGGGCTAAAATTCTTCATCCCGCTTCAATATGGCCTGCCCAGCATTATAATATTCCTGTTAAGTTGCTTAATACCATGGAGCCTGAAGCCAAAGGGACGATTATTTTGAAAGAAGCCGACTCAGTTGGTGTAAAAGCAGTGGCTGCGAAAGATGGTATTGTGATGATCAAAATAAAAAGCGGCAGAATGCTCTTGGCATATGGCTTTTTACGAAAAATATTTGAAGTTTTTGAAAAGTATAAAACTTCCATTGATATGATAACAACATCTGAAGTTGCTGTTTCCGTAACAATAGACAGTACCCTTCACCTCGAGGAAATCTCAAAAGAGTTAATTCCACTGGGGGAATTGGAAATAATAAGGGGACAAACCATCGTATCAGTTGTTGGCAACAAGTTGACACATGATAAAGAGCTGCTAAGCAAATTATTTTCTTGTTTGGCTTCGATAGAAGTTAACATGGTCAGCTATGGTGGTAGTGCCCATAATGTTTCAGTTTTGATACCTACAGAAAGTAAGAATGATACACTAAGGTTGTTAAATAAAGGAATTTTTGGCTTTGCATAAATTCGCTTTCTCATTTTTTTACCAATAAAAAAGGGGTTCAGTTTTAAGTTGAACCCCTTTTTCGTTAAAATGTTTGCGCTATATCATTAGATAATCAACATGGCATCACCATAGCTGAAGAACCTATATTTATCTTTAATGGCTTTTTTGTACGCTTCCATCGTTAATTCATAACCGGCAAAGGCACATGCCATGATGAGCAAGCTTGTTTTGGGAAGGTGAAAATTGGTGATTAATGAATCGCAAATAGAAAATTCATGTGGAGGATGAATGAAAATATTGGTCCACCCTTCTGATGGTTTTAATAATTTATCTGCTGTATACGTACTTTCTAAAGCACGCATTGTAGTAGTACCCACAGAGCATATTCTGTGACCTTCAGATTTTGCTTTGTTAACAATGCGGCAGGCATTTTCATCTACATTATAATATTCCGCTTCCATTTTATGTTTGCTTAAATCTTCCACCTCAATGGTTCTGAATGTGCCTAAGCCCGTGTGAAGCGTGACTTCTGCAAAACGAATACCTTGAATTTCTAATCTTTTGATAAGCTCGATAGAAAAGTGAAGGCCTGCAGTAGGAGCTGCAACGGCACCTTCGTGTTTAGCATATACAGTTTGATACCTTTCTTTATCTAACTCATCTGGTTTACGCTTGATATATTTAGGCAAAGGCGTTTCACCCAATGTGCTTAAAACAGCTTTAAATTCAGCATCAGATCCTTCAAAGAGGAAGCGGATTGTTCTACCCCTTGATGTAGTGTTGTCGATAACTTCTGCAACCAATTCATCAGCATCACCAAAATAAAGTTTGTTGCCAACGCGAATCTTTCTTGCGGGATCAACGATTACATCCCACAATCTGTTCTGTTTGTTCAATTCACGAAGCAGGAAAACTTCAATTTTGGCACCTGTCTTCTCTTTTCTACCATACATCCTTGCAGGAAATACTTTTGTGTTATTTACAACAAAAACATCTTTTTCTTCAAAATAATCAAGCACATCCTTGAACATTTTATTTTCAATTAACCCTGTGTCTTTGTGAACTACCATTAAGCGAGAATCCTCTCTTCTTTTGGTTGGGGTTTGAGCGATAAGGTTGAGTGGGAAGTCGAATTTAAACTGGGATAATTTCATGTTTTCTAAATTTTATGCCTGAAAACAAATCCCATTATCCTATTAATTATAGAATAAACTTGTACCAAACCTGATCTTACGGTACCAGATTTGTTTTTGGCTTATTGAGAATGCAAAAATAAACAAAAAATGTGGTTAGACGGTTCTTAATATAATTTCTTATCCACTTTTTATGACCAAAATTCTATTAAAATTTTAGATGTCTTACGGTTAATCCATTATTAATGAGCTGTTTTAGAGAATCTATCCCAATTTTAAGGTGGGTTTCAACATAAAGAAATGTAATATTTTTATCACTTTCTTCTGTTTTAACCCCTTCTGGAATCATCGGTTGATCGCTAACAAGCAACAATGCACCTGTTGGGATTTTGTTGAAAAAACCAACGGAAAAAATAGTAGCAGTTTCCATGTCTATGGCATAAGCCCTGATTTTTTGAAGGTAGGTCTTAAATTCTTCATCATGTTCCCATACCCTTCTGTTGGTTGTATATACAGTCCCCGTCCAATAATCTACTCCATATTCGCGTATAGTCGTTGAAATGGCTTTTTGGAGCGCAAAGGCTGGCATTGCAGGCACTTCAGGTGGTAGATAATCATTTGATGTGCCTTCTCCTCTGATGGCAGCAATTGGAAGAATTAAATCGCCTAGTTTATTCCTTTTTTTTAATCCGCCACATTTTCCAAGAAATAAAACTGCTTTGGGTTCGATAGCTGTAAGCAGGTCCATGATGGTAGCTGCGGTTGGACTTCCCATCCCAAAATTGATAATGGTGATTCCATCAGCTGTAGCACATTGCATGGGTTTGTCTTTCCCAAAAATTTCAACTTTATTCCATTCTGCAAACATTTCCAGGTATTTACTGAAGTTTGTCAGTAGGATGTAGGATCCAAAATTTTCAAGGGGCATACCTGTATACCTTGGAAGCCAGTTCCTAACTATATCTTCTTTATTGATCATTTTTAAGGGAATTTTTTAGCTATCCGAAATTACTAATTACTTTGCATCTATGATCGCTCTAAATTTTCCTGAACCAAGGTTTAAAACCCGGTACCACGAGAACAAACCTCAAATATTTGATGAAATAAGATTACAATGGGTTGTATTGCAACCAGAAGAGTGGGTTCGTCAAAACTTTATTTCATGGTTAACAAACATAAATTCAATCCCTTCAGGCTTGATTTCAATTGAAAAGACCATTTCATTGGGCAGTTTATCAAAACGATTTGATTTACTTATTTACGATAAACTTCATCAGCCATGGATGATGGTAGAATGCAAGGCACAAGGAGTGATTTTAGCAGAATCTGTTTTGAGGCAGATTCTGCTTTATAATATGGTTGTTCCCGTAAAATATATCGTAATTACGAATGGTCATTTGTGTTATGTAGCTGATAGAATCACGGAAGAATGGCTTTTTACATTCCCTGTTTTTCCCTCTTAAGGAAAAATACCCAATTCCAAGTAGCTTGTGCCTACTTTATTTATAGCCACAACAAAAGCTGCTGTTCTCATATCTTTTATTGTTGGATTTAGTTTCCAACAATCCAAAATCTCATTGGTCGCCTTGATCATGGTTTCTTCAAGTCCACTTCTCACTAAATCAATTTCATCTGGACCATGGACCAGTAATTTTCGTTGCTGTTCAGTAACTTTATTGCCTGTCATAACTTCAATCTGTGATAAAATATTGGAATTTTGATTTTCCATAAATCTCTTCTCAAGTCTACCGTAAGAGACATGGCTTAAGTTTTTTAGCCATTCAAAATAAGAGACGGTAACGCCACCAGCATTAAGGTAAATGTCTGGAACAACAAGTATTCCTTTGTTGTTGAATATTTCATCAGCTTCTGGCGTAAGAGGTCCATTCGCGGCTTCTCCTATTATTTTAGCTTGAACTTTGTCTGCATTGTCAACATTGATAACATTTTCTAAAGCAGCGGGAATTAAAATATCGCAAGCTGCTTCCAAAGCATCCGTGTTTTTTGCGAAATTAGTTGCACCTGGAAAGTTTAAAATTGATCCAGTATTTTTTCTATGTGCAACAACTGCATCAATATCTAATCCGATTTCATTATAAATAGAACCTTCAAATTCTGCGAGCCCAACTACCAATGCTCCATGTTCTTGGAAGAATTTTGCGGAATGGTAACCAACATTTCCAAGGCCTTGAACAATGATTTTTTTGCCTTTTATGCCAACTTGAAGGCCAAGTCGATTCATTACATCTTCGTTGTTGCATACTTCTCTGATACCAAAAAAAACTCCTAAACCGGTAGCTTCTTTACGGCCATGAACGCCACCTTGGGTGATAGGTTTTCCTGTAACGCAACCCAATGCCTCTACTTCACCCGGATGCATCGCCATATAAGTGTCAAGAATCCACGACATTTCTCTTTCTCCAGTTCCGTAGTCAGGTGCAGGTACATCTTCACCCGGACCAATAAACTTCTTTTTAATTAACTCACTGGTATAACGTCTCGTGATTCTTTCAAGATCGTAAGTGCTGTATTTTTTGGGATTGATAGAAATTCCTCCTTTGGCACCTCCAAACGGTACATTTACAATGGCACATTTGTATGTCATGAGAGCAGACAAGGCCATAACTTCATCAAGATTTACCATCTCACTAAACCTGATTCCACCTTTACAAGGTAGTTTGTGGTGAGAATGTTGCACTCTATATGCTTTAATTACTTCAACTTTATCTCCAATTTTAACAGGAAAATGCAAGCGAAGCACACTATTGCATTGCTTTATTTGTTCTAGGATGCCTTCATCAAAATTTGTGAAACAGGCAGCTTTATCAAAACTTTTACAAACGGCATCAAAAAAACTATATTCTGGATTCATGACAGGAATATTTGATTGGGTGTTTTAAATTTATTGTTGTTTGATTTCTTTTTCAAGACTCGTTAAATTTTTATCAATTCTAATGAGGTATGCAATTAAGCCTAACAAAATGGTAACAACAACAGCAACAACTACATAAATTTTACCATTGCTTCTCATTCCTTCAGCCATGTTTGATGACTGATTAGACAGCGCTTGAGCGTAAATTTCCAAGGAAAAAATCGAAAAGATGAAAGAAAGAATTTTAGTTTTCATTTTATAATATATTTTTTTCTCTGATAGATTCAATTCTAATTTTTAATGAAGCAATCCAAACGCCTAATAAAGCCCAACCCAATACAGCAGGATAGAAAACCATTCTCATTCTTGCATCAATGTCGTTGAAGTTGAGTGCCGGATTCCCCTCTTGCCCAGGATGTAAACTTGGCAATAGCCTTGGGATAATCCATATGGAAGGGAACAACATGGTGTATGCAAAAATGTTATATACGGCACTTACCCTAGCCCGTTGATCCATGTCTTTTATTGAGCTTCTTAGGATGAAGTACGCTCCATAAATGAGCAATGCCATGGCAGCGCCTATTAGCTTTGGTTCTCTCATGATTGAACCGAAGGATGCATATGCCGGGTTGTTTGGATCTGCCCAAGTAAAACTTGCCCAGATACCCCCAGTCAAATAACCCAACAAACCCATGTAAGTACCAACCTGAGCATAAGATTTTGCTTTAATGTCATGCATGAAATTTGTATTTCTCAGGTATTTTATGCTATGAACGATGGATACCGTAAAAAGAATCATCATGGCAAACCACATGCAAACATGGAAATAAAGGTTTCTAATGGTTTCGCCTAGCTGACTAAGTTCAGGCACAGGCAACAAAAACCCTCCAATTACAGCATAAAAAAGCAAGATTATCGATAGAATTTTCCACCAGGAAAGCTTCATATTTTATTAATTTGGTAAAATTAATTATGTGGGTTAACACTTGTGTTTTCAAAATACAGAACAGGATACGAAAGTAGTACCTTCCTTCAATCTTTCCATAAAAAGGGGTATAAAATAACCGCAAGAAAGACAACTGATATATCTAGCGCTACTAAAAGTAATACAATTTGGAGTGGTGCTCCCTCTCGAAAAATTTCCGAAAATGCACTTTTTGATAATTTTACCAGCAACATAAGTTGTGGAATAATAATTGGGAATCCGAGTATGGCCATCAAAGATGCTTGTTGCATGGCCTTAGAAGCAATCGCCGCAAGCATTGTAAAAACAAGGCTTAGTCCAAGTGAACCTAGTAGGCTAATGCCCATAAAACTGAGATAAGAGCTTGTTGGGTCTCCTAAAAACGCAGTATAGAGTACCAAGTTAATGATGTTCATAACGAACATCAAGAGTACATTAGATGTTATTTTGGCTAGGATGAAAGTCGTGGGGCCTGTTATAGAATAATGATATAACATTCGCCCTTTAGCTTCCTGAAGAAAGCTTTTAGCAACGGCATTGATGCAAATAAATAATTGGGTTATCCAAAATAGGGCATTCCATATTTCTGCCTCTGCATCTCCTATTGTTAAATACAACACAAAGATGGTAGATGCAATGTATAACATCATCCCGTATAATGAATGTTGTTGTCGTAATTCGAGTAGAATTTCTTTTTTAACCAAGGCGTTGAAATGATTATATGCTCGCACAATTCTTAAATTTTATTGGTTGAAACAATTTCTACACCTTGCCTCGTAATGTTCTTTTTCGCCTAAAACAACTTGTTTTTTGTCACTAGTAATTCTATAAGAATAACTAGCAATGGCACCGCATTTTATACAAATGGCATGAAGTTTTGTAACATAATTAGAAATGGCCATCAATTTTGGCATTTCTCCAAAAGGATTTCCCAGATAGTCCATGTCAAGTCCCGCAACAATTACCCTTTTTCCCATTTCTGCTAGTTTTGAACAAACAACAGTGATGTTTGCATCAAAAAACTGTGCTTCATCAATGCCAAATACATCAGCCTTGTGTGCATGATTCATTATTGCATCAGCGTTTATAACGGAAATAGCTTGAATTGTATTTTCGTCATGTGATACAATTTTTTGTTCATGGTATCTTGTATCAATTTGTGGTTTAAAGATGGATACTTCCATATTGGCGATTCTTGCGCGTTTAAGTCTTCTGATTAGTTCTTCCGTTTTCCCAGAAAACATAGATCCACATACAACTTCTATCCAGCCGCTTTTATTTGATTTAAAATTAGGTTCTACGAACATGTTTGATATTCTTTTGCTCTTGGTATATTTGCAATAATTAAAGCAGTAAAATTACCATAAAGCTATGGAAAGACTCAAAGTATTGGCAGAAAAGTTAAATATGCAGTTGATGTCAAATGTTTCTAGACTGGAAATACTAGACACAATATTAGCACTTACCAAAGAAATTTGTATAACTGACACAGTTTTTAATGAGGTAAAGACTTCAATCATACCTGAAGAGAAAGCCGAAAAAAAACAAAGCAAAACTCCAAAAAAAGAAGATATTTCATTAAATGAGACACTAAAGAACAACGAGAAAGATATATCAGAAAAATTAAGTCACAGTGCAGTCGGGTCTTTACATGAAGTAATTGGTGTCAATCAGCGGTTTATTTTCACCCATGTTTTTTTCAATGGTGAAATTGAGTACTTCCAAAAGGTTATTTCTATTTTAGAAAAAGCATCTTCATTTGAAGAAGCAAATCAGTTGTTTAGGAATATTTTGCCACCAGAAGTATTGAACAACAATCCTGATACTACTGATCAGTTTATTGAATTGCTTAACAGGCGATTTTCTACTAAATAGTTGATGATTTTGTTTGTAGCGCCTTTGTTTGCTTCAACAAAATCTTTTGCTACAGCATTTTTTATTGATAAACTAGATTTATTGCCTAATAAATCTTTTACATTGGCTACAAGAGCATCTTTTGTGTTAAATGAAAAGGCTGCGCCTAATTTTATTAGACTATCTGCTTCTCTTGAAAATCCATAATATTTTCCAAAGCAAATGGTTTTTCCATAAACAGCAGGTTCTAGGATATTGTGAATGCCGGATTTGTTGAAACCTCCACCAACATAACAGATGGTAGCATACCTGTAGATTTTAGAAAGCATGCCAATCGTGTCTACAATCAATACTTTTGTTTGCGCGTGAATTTCATTATTAATCGATTCAGACAATAAAAAGCTATTAGAAAATTGTGCTTTTAGTTCATCTATATGTTGTTTGTTTATTTCATGTGGAGCAATGACGAGTTTGATTTCAGGGCATTCTTTCAACAATTCAACTAAAAATTTTTCATCATCCTTCCAAGTACTTCCTGCAATTAAAACATCACCAGATGAACAAAATTTTTCAAACAGCGGATGTGTAAATGGTGATGATGCTATGTCAATCACCCTGTCGAATCTTGTATCTCCATTCACAGAAAGTGGTGCTTTGATGTTGAATTCTTCTAGTAATTTTTTTGATTTTAAATCCTGTAAAAAAATATGTGAATAATAATCTAGCATGTTTCTAAAAAAAGAGCCACCTTTTCCAAAAAAAGCCAGGTTAGGAGTAAACATGGCTGAAATCAATAGGGTAGGTATTCCCCTTTCTCTTAATTCATGCAAATAATAAAACCAAGAGTCATATTTGATGAACAACGCTAATCTGGGATTTACGTTGTTTAAAAATTCTCTAGCAGATTTCTTGCCATCTAATGGCAAATAAAATATTATGTCTGCACCCTTGTAGTTTTTTCTGATTTCATATCCCGAAGGTGAAAAAAAAGTAAGTAAAATTCTGTATTTAGGATAACTGATTTTGATTCTTTCTAACAGTTCCCTTCCTTGTTCAAATTCCCCCAATGATGCACAATGCATCCATACAATTGGACTTAATGATATACCGCAAGCATGTTTAATTCTTTGGTGAATATTTCTTCTTCCCCTAACCCAGTGTTGGGCTTTTTCGTTTCCCAATGCACTAATTTTTATGCCAACATCATAAAGCAAAAGAAACAAATTGTAAAAAAACAACATGTGTATTAATTTTTCTGTTCAAAGCTACAATCTTATGATGTCAACACTTCATTTTTCTTACCTTTGTCACACTAAAATGATACTATGATTCCAATCCAAATGGTGGATTTAAAGCGACAATATTCAAAAATAAAAGAGGAAGTAGACAAAGCTGTTGTCGATGTAATGGATAACACCTCGTTTATCAATGGATCGGCAGTTGCGAGTTTTACTTCAAAATTATCTGCATATCTGGGCATAGAACATGTTATACCATGTGCAAATGGTACAGATGCTCTTCAGATTGCCATGATGGCATTGGATTTGCAGCCAGGTGATGAAGTCATAACACCTTCATTCACATACATAGCTACAACAGAAGTAATGGCTTTACTTAGGCTAAAGCCTGTTTTTGTTGATGTTGATCCGGATACTTTTAATATCAATGCAGATGCGATTAGAAAGGCAATAACCAATAAAACCAAAGCAATTGTTCCTGTTCATTTGTATGGCCAAAGTGCCAATATGGAAGAAATTATGCAGATTGCCAATGAGTTTGGACTTTACGTAATTGAAGACAATGCTCAGGCTATAGGGGCTACCATTTCATTTAGTGATGGGTCAGTTCATAAAACAGGTACAATAGGACATTTTGGGTGTACATCTTTTTTTCCTTCAAAAAATTTAGGGGCTTTTGGAGATGGTGGGGCAATATTCACCCGCGATGCAGCGTTAGCTGAAAAAGCAAAAATGATTGCTAATCACGGTCAAAGCAAAAGATATTATCATGACCTTGTCGGATGTAATTCAAGGTTAGATAGCATGCAAGCTGCAGTGCTAAATGTAAAGATTGACTATTTAGATGAATATAATGAAGCAAGACAACTTGCCGCAGCATATTATTCCAAGGCATTTTCAGAAAATAGCCGTATTCAAACGCCAACAATAGCAAAAGGGAATACCCATGTTTTCCATCAATATACATTGAAATTGAATGGTGTTGATAGAAATGAATTGGTAAATTATCTAGGGGGACAAAAAATTCCAGCTATGATTTATTATCCAGTTCCGGCACACAGGCAAAAAATGTTTTCTTTTTTAAATCTTCCAGAAGTTAATTTACCTGTTACGGATTGGTTGACTGAAAGGGTGTTTTCTTTGCCAATGCATACTGAATTAGATCAAGAACAATTAGAATTCATTACGACACATGTACTAAACTTTATAAATAAATAAGAAAATAAATTATGAAAATTGCTGTAATTGGAACTGGTTATGTTGGACTTGTAACAGGTACTTGTTTCGCTGAAACTGGAAACGATGTCGTTTGTGTTGACATCGATCAACGTAAAATTGATAAACTTAAGTCAGGTGGAATTACCATTTATGAGCCTGGATTAGAAAAATTATTTCTGCGCAACCTCAAAGAAGAAAGGTTGCATTTTACTTCAAACCTCGTGGAAGGAATCAAAGATGCAAAAATTCTTTTTCTAGCACTGCCTACACCTCCTGGCGAAGATGGTTCAGCTGATTTAAAATATGTTTTGGGTGTAGCTGCAGATTTAGGGAAGATTATTTCTGAATATGTTGTGGTTGTTGACAAGAGTACCGTTCCAGTTGGAACCGCAGAAAAAGTACACAAGGCCATAGCAGCCAATGCTACAGTAGATTTCGACGTTGTATCAAATCCTGAATTTTTAAGGGAGGGCGTAGCCGTTGAAGATTTCATGAAGCCAGATAGGGTAGTGATTGGAACAGCTTCTGAAAGAGCAAAAAAATTAATGAATGAATTGTATGCACCGTTTGTCCGTTCTGGAAATCCATTGATTTTTATGGATGTTCGCTCAGCAGAACTAACTAAATATGCAGCAAACTCATTTTTAGCTACAAAAATTTCTTTCATGAATGAGGTTGCTCAACTATGTGAGAGATTAGGTGCCGATGTAGACATGGTTCGTCTTGGTGTAGGAAGTGACGCAAGGATTGGCAAGCGTTTTTTATTCCCTGGAATTGGCTATGGCGGAAGTTGTTTTCCTAAAGATGTTCAAGCCTTGGTAAAAAGTTCTAGTGAGGTTGAATATGACTTTAAGATTTTGAATGCAGTAATGGATGTAAATGAAAAGCAAAAGCTTCATTTGATGCCTAAGATAAATCGTTACTTTAATAACGAATTAAGTGGTAAACACTTTGCTATTTGGGGCCTAGCTTTCAAGCCTAATACTGATGATATTCGAGAAGCTCCAGCTTTGTACATGATAGATGCATTATTGGAAGCTGGCGCCACAGTAAATGTTTTTGATCCTGAAGCCATGGAAAATGTTAAAGGGCTTGTTGGAGACAAAATTGAATATGCTGAAAATCAGTATGATGCACTAGTAGGTGCCGATGCATTGATTATTGCAACTGAGTGGAATGAGTTCAGAACACCAGATTTCTTGAAAATTGTAAACAACATGAATAACAAGGTTATTTTTGATGGCCGAAATTTGTTTGATGTTGCTAACATTGGAGAACTTGGATTCCATTATGAAAGTATCGGAAGGGCTTCAATAAACTAATAAAAATACCATGGCAAATAAAAGAGTTTTAATTACAGGCGCAGCAGGTTTTTTAGGTTCTCATCTATGCGATAGGTTCATCAAAGAAGGATTTGATGTAGTAGGTATGGATAATTTAATCACTGGAGATTTAAAAAATATTGAGCATTTATTTAAGCTAAAAGAATTTGAATTTTATAATTGTGATGTATCAAAATTCATTCATGTAACTGGTCCTCTAGATTATATCTTGCATTTCGCTTCACCTGCGAGTCCAATTGATTATTTGAAAATTCCTATCCAAACATTAAAAGTTGGTGCACTCGGAACACACAATTGTTTAGGTTTGGCCAAAGCAAAAGGAGCCAGGATGCTGGTTGCTTCTACCTCTGAAGTGTATGGGGATCCGTTGGTTCATCCACAAACTGAAGAATATTGGGGAAATGTAAATCCTGTTGGTCCACGTGGCGTTTATGATGAAGCCAAACGATTTATGGAATCTATTACCATGGCGTATCATACCTTCCATCAGGTTGAAACTAGAATTATCAGAATTTTCAATACTTACGGTCCACGGATGCGCCTGAATGACGGAAGGGCATTGCCTGCATTTATTGGACAAGCATTAAGAGGTGAGGATTTAACCGTTTTTGGTGATGGCTCTCAAACCCGTTCTTTTTGTTATGTTGATGATTTGGTTGAGGGTATTTATAGACTATTACTAAGTGATTATGCCTATCCTGTTAATATTGGAAATCCTGTGGAAATATCTTTGAAAGATTTTGCAGAAGAAATCCTTAAGTTGACAGGTGCTAGTACCAAGATAGTTTATAAGCCGTTGCCTGTTGATGATCCAAAACAAAGGAAACCAGATATAACCAAAGCAAAAGAGCTTTTGGGCTGGGAACCTAAAGTTAGCCGTGCTGAAGGTTTAAAAATTACCTATGAATATTTCAAAAACTTACCAACAGATGAACTCAACAAACAACCCAAAGAATTTAAAAGCAAAAATTGATATGAAAGTATTTGATTCATTAACTGAGAAAAAAACTAAGTTAGCTGTAATAGGCCTAGGTTATGTAGGATTGCCATTAGCCCTTGAATTTGCAAAAAAATTCTCTGTTGTAGGATTTGATGTAAACGAAAGTCGAATCAAGTTGATGAAGAATGGTGTTGATCCAAGCAAAGAGTTGTCATCAAGTGCATTTATTGGTGCTGATATTGTGTTTACGAATGACCCTGCTTTACTTAAAGACGTTAGTTTTTTTGTAGTTGCTGTACCAACTCCAGTTGATTCCTTGAATAAACCAGATTTACGTCCTGTGATTTCAGCATCAAATACAGTGGGTAATGTTTTGAAGAAAGGTGATTATGTTGTTTATGAATCCACTGTTTATCCAGGATGCACAGAGGAAGATTGTTTGCCTTTGTTGGAATCACTTTCAGGTTTGAAATTAAATGAAGACTTTAAATTAGGATATTCTCCTGAAAGAATCAATCCGGGGGATAAGTTTAGAACATTGCGGACGGTTGTTAAAGTAGTATCAGGATCTGATGAACTTTCGTTAGATCAGGTTGCAAAAGTTTATGAAACGGTTGTTGATGCAGGTGTTTTTAAAGCAAAATCTATCAAAGTAGCTGAAGCTTCAAAAGTTATAGAAAATACGCAGCGCGACCTAAATATCGCGTTAATGAATGAGCTTTCATTGATATTCGACAAAATGGATATCAATACTTATGATGTATTAGAAGCTGCTGGAACAAAATGGAATTTCTTAAAGTTCTTTCCTGGTTTGGTAGGAGGACATTGTATAGGTGTTGATCCATATTACCTTACAAGCAAAGCAGCCTCTTTGGGTTATGAAGCGAAAGTTATTGCTGCTTCAAGGTTCATCAACGACAATATGGCGAGAAATGTGGCCAGAAAAATTATACGTCATGTATTAAGAACGTCCCCTGATTTGAATAAAGCCAGCGTGTTGGTAAAGGGTGTTACTTTCAAAGAAAATGTGAGTGATATCAGAAATTCAAAAATTATTGATACGGTTAAAGAAATTCTAGCATTTAACATCAATGTGGATATTGAAGATCCTTATGCAGATGGTGATGAAGTACAAAAAGAATATGGTTTGAAGTTAGCCAAATCAATTGGTAAAGAATACGATGCGGTGTTAATTACAGTGCCCCATGATCAATACCTGCCATTAGACGAAGCATACTATTGTTCTATCACAAAACCAAGTGCGTGCATAGCAGACCTAAAAGGAATCATGAAGGATAAAATTACTGAAAGGGCTTATTGGACTTTATAAACTTAATCAATGAAAAAAATCTTAGTAACCGGCGGTGCCGGATTTATTGGATCACACGTAGTTAGGCTTTTGGTTAATAAGTATCCAGATTATTTTATTACCAATTTGGATGTTCTTACCTACGCTGGTAACTTAGAGAATATTACAGACATTGAGACTCTTTCAAATTATGAATTTGTAAAAGGAGATATAACTGATGAAGTATTTATTGATGAGTTATTTCAATCAAAAAACTTCGATGCTGTTATCCATTTGGCAGCAGAAAGTCATGTTGATAGATCGATTTTAGACCCGATGTCATTTATAAAAACAAATGTATTGGGTACTGGAGTTTTGTTAAATGCAGCTAAAAAGTATTGGACCAACAAGGAAGATAAATTGTTTTACCATGTTTCTACCGACGAAGTTTATGGCTCATTAGGAGATACTGGTTTTTTCACAGAAGAAACACCGTATGACCCTCGTTCGCCTTATTCTGCTTCTAAGGCATCTTCTGATCATTTGGTAAAGGCATATCACCATACTTATGGTCTCCCAATTGTTATATCAAACTGCTCTAACAATTACGGTTCTCATCAGTTTCCAGAAAAATTGCTCCCTCTGATGATCAACAACATATTACATTCTAAACCATTGCCTGTTTATGGCAAAGGCGAGAATGTGCGAGATTGGCTTTGGGTTGAAGATCATGCAAGAGCAATTGACGTGATTTTTCACACAGGAATCAATGGTGAAACTTACAACGTAGGTGGATTTAATGAATGGAAAAATATCGATATTGTGCATTTACTTTGCAATATCATGGACAAAAAATTGAATAGGGTTGAAGGGGAAAGCGCTGCTCTTATTACTTATGTGAAAGATCGTGCTGGCCACGACATGAGATATGCCATCGATGCGACCAAGTTGGAAAGAGAATTGGGTTGGAAACCCTCTTTACAATTCGAAGAAGGACTTGACAAAACAATTGATTGGTATCTTGCCAATGATGAATGGATTTCAAGGATAACATCTGGTTCTTATAAACAGTATTATGATCAGCAATATACAAAACGATAACAATGCACGTTGAAAATACTTCATTCGAGGGGTTAGTGGTACTTACTCCTCGAGTTTTTACTGATAGCAGGGGACATTTTTTTGAAAGCTATAGCCTGCAACACTTTGAAAACGAATCACTTCATTTCAATTGGGTTCAAGACAACCAGTCACATTCCTCATATGGCGTTGTAAGGGGACTTCATTTTCAAAAAAATCCATCTGCACAAACTAAATTAATAAGGGTTTTACAAGGGGAGATTTTAGATGTAGTTGTTGATTTAAGGAAAGATCAACCATCTTACGGACAAGTTTATTCAATTGTATTGTCTTCAGAAAATAAAAAGCAATTACTGATCCCCAAAGGATTCGCACACGGGTTTTCAGTCTTAAGTGAAAAAGCTGATGTTTTGTATAAATGTGATGCTTTCTATGACAAACAAGCTGAAGCTGGCATCTGCTTTAATGATGAATCACTTGCTATTGATTGGAAAATCCCTGCCGATAAAATGATTGTTTCAGAAAAGGATATTATTTTGCCTTCTTTTGAAAACTGCAATGCAGGATTCTAAATTGAAATTATGATGAAAAAGATTCTTGTAACAGGAGCTAACGGTCAACTTGGGAAAGAGTTTAGGGATTTGGCTAATCTTTTTCCAAATTGTGAATTTCTTTTTTTGTCAAGAGAAGATTTACCCATTCACCATTTTGAATTGGTAAGAAATGTTTTTGCTTCATTTCAACCAGATTTCTGCATCAACTGTGCTGCCTATACTGCTGTTGATAAAGCAGAAATAGAAAAAGACCTTGCATATCTTGTGAATGCAGAATCTGTAGGAATTTTAGCCGCAGTTTGCAAGTTACACAACACAAAATTTATTCATGTTTCCACCGATTATGTGTTTGATGGCAACGGCACCACTCCATACTCAGAGGAAGATATTACGAGTCCAACCTCTGTTTATGGAGCTTCAAAGAAGTTAGGAGAAGAAGAGGCATTCAAATTTTGTCAAGACCCTATCATTATAAGAACTGCCTGGGTATACTCTATTCATGGAAAGAATTTTGTGAAGACCATGATTAAGTTGATGAAAGATAAAGAAGAGATATCTGTAGTTGCAGATCAAAAAGGAACTCCTACATGGGCTGCTGATATAGCGTCTGCCATAATGAAAATCATTGAATCAGAAAAATGGATCTCTGGTATATATAATTTTTCCAATGAAGGTGAAATTACTTGGCATGACTTTGCCATTGAAATTAAACACCTGACAGGAAGTCATTGCAAAGTAAATCCAATTCCATCCAGCGCTTATCCAACCCCTGCAAAGAGACCTCAATACAGCGTTTTAGATAAATCTAAGATTGAAAGAACTTTTGGAATACAATTGAAGGACTGGAAGATCAGCCTTAAGAATTGCATTGATTTGATGGATTAATCGTTAAATTCATCTTCTTTATTTTGAAAGTCTTTTTCGGTTTTGCCTAGGGCCGTCATAATTGCTTTGAGTTGACTCTCAAGTTGAATATTTACGCTGCTTAGCTTATCAATTTTTCTTTCCATCTCTGAATAGTAATCCAATGCCCCCATTAGGATTTCTTTCTCTTTATTCAGGAAATTGATGTCTGATTCCAGTTTCAATTTTTGGTCATCAAGCATTCTCATGGTTCCCATGAGCTCTGCAATCTTTTCTTCAAGAAGAATAATATCGTGAATTTCCATTTTTAATATTTGTACAAAAAATATAATATCATAACGTACAGTTAGAGAAAAGAGTATGCAAGTTTCATTTAATATTCAATGGCGTATATTTGCAGCCTAAATTCACACCATGGCACTTATAAAAGCATCTTTAAGTGAAAAAGATTTTGGGATGGATATCTTTGATGAGGATAAACATTCCTTAAGGTTAGATATACCCATCTCACAAGGGGGAAATGGTTCAGGTTTCAGGCCCATGCAAACTATGTTGGCTGCACTATGTGGATGCAGCGCTGTTGATGTTATCAGTATTTTGAAAAAACAAAAACAACTACTTGAAAACCTCGAAATTGAAGCTGATGGACAAAGGGAAGAAGGCAAGGAACCTTCGCTGTGGAAAACAATTCAGCTAACCTTCCTGTTGACGGGTCAAATTGAACCTTCGAAGGGGTTTCGTGCTGTGGATTTATCAATAAAAAAATACTGCTCTGTAGCCGAAACTTTGAGGCTAGCGGGTGCTTCCATAGATTTCAAAGTTTCGGTTAACGGTTTAGAAGTTATCGGTTAATTATACTTAACAGTTTAAATTTTTATATGCATCCAGAAACAATAGCAATAAGAACACAAACAGAAAGAACGGCTGAGAAAGAACATTCAACACCTTTGTTTTTAACAAGCAGTTTTGTTTATGATAGTGCAGAGGACATGGCTGCGGCATTTTCTGATGAAAGTTTAGATGTTAATATATATAGCCGTTTTTCAAATCCCAGTGTAGATGAATTCATAAAAAAGGTTTGCTTGCTTGAAGGTGCAGAAGATGGTATAGCCACAGGAACTGGTATGGCTGCCGTTTTTTCCACTTTCATGACTTTTTTATCATCGGGTGACCATATCGTATCTGCATCAGCAGTATTCGGGTCAACCCATGCCATCCTAACAAAATACTTGCCCAAGTGGGGAATCGATTTTAGCTACTTCGATATGAATAAACCCGAAAGCATAGAGGCATTGATTCGCTCAAATACAAAGATGCTCTATGTTGAAACCCCTTCCAATCCTGGGCTTGATATAATTGACCTAGAATATGTAGCATCAGTTTGTAAAAAGCATCAAATATTGTTTGTGGTAGACAATTGTTTTGCAACACCTGCTATTCAGCAACCATTGAAATTTGGAGCAGATATCGTGTTGCATTCTGCAACAAAATTTATTGATGGACAGGGTCGTGTTTTGGGTGGTGTAGTTGTTGGTAATAAGGAATTGGTTAAACAGATGTACCTTTTTGTAAGAAATACCGGTCCCTCTTTGAGTCCATTTAATGCTTGGGTGCTATCAAAGAGTTTGGAAACACTGTATGTTCGGATGGACAAACATGCTGAAAATGCTATGCATATTGCAAAGTCATTAGAGGGACATCCAGCACTCAGCGCTGTGAAATATCCTTTTCTACCTTCACATCCTCAATTTGAAATTGCTAAAAAACAGATGAAGAATGGTGGTGGGGTTTTAACATTCGAAATAAAATCAGGATTAGAAGGTGGAAGGAAATTCTTAAACAGCCTTAAATGGCTTTCAATGACAAATAATTTAGGAGATAGCAGAACCATTGCTTCACACCCAGCGAGTACAACTCATTCAAAGTTGTCTGAGGAGGAAAGAGCTTCTGTGGGGATAACGCCCGGCCTGATCAGGTTATCTGTAGGATTGGAGCATCCCGAAGATATTTTAGAGGACATTCTTCAAGCACTGGGATAGCAGTAATTTCATTTTTTATTAATAATACGGATATGATAACTATTGGAAATTTTTTCTTTAAGTACAGGAATCAGTTGTTTATTTTTTTATACGCATTGTTGTTGATTCCTTCACCGGAATTGTTTACGGTAGAAAAATTTGGACAGGATTATTGGTTTTTGTCTTTTTATATTGGGTTGTTTGTAACAACAGCCGGCATCGTTATTCGTGGTTTAACTATTGGACTTACTTTTATTGAAAGGGGAGGAAAGGATTTAAAAATACATGCCGATGCATTGATAACCAGGGGATTGTTTACACATTGCAGAAATCCGCTCTATGTTGGAAACAACTTGATGTTATTAGGTTTGGGTATTTTGTCAAATTCTTTGATTTATGTTTTGATTGTAGTGCCCGTTTTCTTATTTATTTATCAGGCAATTGTTTTGGCTGAAGAGAATTTTTTAAAGCAAAAATTTGGGTCACAATATACAGAATATTGTGCCACTGTAAACAGATGGCTTCCCAATTTTAAAGGGATTGGAAGCACTTTTTCAACTATGAAATTCAATTGGGTAAGGTGGCTATTTACTGAATACAATACCCAGATTTTTTGGTTAACGGGTGTTTTTCTTACCATCATTTTTAAATATCCACAAGTTGTTGGTGATGGTTCAGTAAATAGAAATAAGTGGGTTATGATTGTATTGCCGGTGATGGTTTTATATTACCTTTTCTTGAGGTGGTTACGAAAATCAGGAAAAGTAAAAATTGATTAAATAAAAAAGGTTCCAATTATGGAACCTTTTTTATGTTGCCCGACCTGGATTCGAACCAAGACAAACAGAACCAAAATCTGTCGTACTACCATTATACTATCAGGCAATCTTTATTTCGGAGTGCAAAAATAAGGAAATTATATTTGATGCCAAATTTTATACTCAACTTGATGAATTCTTTTTTTATTTATGCTTGTTTTACCAAAAAATAATTCTTTTTTCCTTTCTGAACAACGATATAATTGCCTGATAAAAGTGCAGATTGATCAATTTTGAAATTAATATCACCAATTTTTTCTTTATTTAAAAGGATGCCTCCTCCTTGAACCATTTTCCGTGCTTCTCCTTTGCTGGAAAAGATGCCTGTTTCGGCAAGAAAGCTTACAATGTCTATTCCCTCTTCAATAAAACCTGAAGAAATAGCATGAACAGGAACACCTTCCATGGCAGCAAGTAAACTAGGTTCATCCAACTCCTTTAAATTGATATCTTGTTGTTTCCCAAATAATTGTTCCGTTGTTTGTTTCGCAACCTCGAATTCCTCTTTCCCATGAACAAAAGTGGTTACAGCTTCCGCTAATCTTTTTTGTAAAATTCTTAATCCAGGATCTGTTGAATGCGATAATTGCAATGCAGCAATTTCTTCTTTAGAAATCAGTGTGAAGATTTTGATCCATTTTTCTGCATCTGCATCAGCCGCATTCAACCAAAATTGATAGAACTGAAATGGAGATGTTTTTTCGGCATCTAACCATATATTACCTTTCTCAGTTTTTCCAAATTTACCACCATCTGTTTTTGTAATCAGGGGACAAGTAAACGCAAATCCTTCACCGCCCGCTTTTCTGCGGATAAGTTCAGTGCCAGTTGTTATATTACCCCATTGATCACTGCCTCCCATTTGAAGCTTGCAGTTCTTGTTCTGGTAAAGCCAATAAAAATCATATCCCTGCATTAATTGATAAGCAAATTCTGTATAACTGATTCCAGTTTCTCCTTCAATCCTTTTTTTTACACTGTCTTTAGACATCATATAATTTACCGTGATGTGTTTCCCAACATCTCTAAGAAAATCAATGAACCCTAATCCTTTAAACCAATCATAGTTGTTTACTATCTCTGCAGCATTTGTTCTGTTTGTAGAAAAATCAAGGTATTTTTCAAGTTGCTTTCGAACTCCAGCAATATTTTTTTGAAGGGTATCTTCATTCAGCAGGTTTCTTTCTTCGCTCTTCCCACTTGGGTCGCCTACCATCCCAGTAGCACCCCCTACCAACGCAATAGGTTTGTGCCCTGCTTGTTGCAAATGGTAAAGCAGCAAGATCGGAACAAGACTGCCTATGTGCAGGCTATCTGCCGTAGGGTCGAAGCCAATATATGCGGTTGTTGGTTCTTTTTCAAGTTGTTCAGCAGTTCCAGGCATGATATCCTGCAACATTCCTCTCCATTTGAGTTCTTCAATCAAGCCCATTGTTAAATTCTTTACGCAAAAGTAAAGCAGATTGGTTTGAATGTCAAAATCATGCAATAACAAACACTATAAAACGTTATTAATCAATGAATTTATGTGTTTTATAACACTAAAAGGAATCATATTCAGTAACTTTGATTGTTGAAAATGATGTTAATGTGTTGTTTTCCAATGAGATAAAGATTAATCTAAAATTGAAATTGTTTTTTCTGAAAAAAAATAGAAACCAGTTAAGTGTGCTTGATAGTGTACATGGAGTAATTCTTGTGATTATTTCTATGTTATTTGCCATAACTGGGAGTGCTCAATTTCGAAAATATTCAAATGAATTTTTGAACATTGGAGCCGGTGCTAGGGGTTTGGCTATGGGTGGGGCACAAGTGGCCTCTGTTGGTGACGCAACGTCAGGATATTGGAATCCGGCAGGATTAACAGAAGTAAAAAATCATCCAATGTTGTCTATGATGCACGCTGAATATTTTGCTGGCATTGGCAAATATGATTATGCATCTTTGGCAATGCCCCTTGGTGATCCGTCTTCAACAGCGCGTACCATAGGATTTTCTTTGATGAGATTTGCTGTTGATGACATCCCGAACACATTGTATTTGGTTGAACCTGATGGAACAGTTAATTATAACAACATTCGTTCTTTTTCATCGGCAGATTACGCTTTATTGATTTCGTATGGCCAGGTAATATTTGGGGATGAAGAGCGTACGTTTTCTTTTGGAACCAACGCTAAAGTAATTCACAGAAACGTCGGAAGTTTCGCAAAGGCCTGGGGATTTGGATTGGATGCATCTCTTCAATACCATACTAAGTCACTAAGTTTGGGATTAGTCGCAAGAGATGTCACCACAACTTTTAATGCTTGGAACTTTAATTTTACCGACAGAGAAAAGCAAGTGCTGTATCTCACGAACAATCAAATTCCTATTAAGTCAACCGAAATGACGGCACCTCGTCTTATTTTAGGCGTTTCATATTCAAAGGCAATTTCTGATAATCTCAAGTTATTGGGTGAGGTTAACATGGATTTCACCTTTGATGGGAAAAGGAATGTATTGATTTCTGCAACTCCTGTAAGCATTGACCCAAGGGTTGGATTTGAGTTAGGGTATAAGGAAATCATTTTCGGGCGACTCGGAGTCTATAATTTTCAACAAGGGTTGAAGGATGGAGATACTTCGAATATCAAAAAAGTTTGGATTTATCAGCCCAGTGCAGGTGTTGGATTCAAAATTAAAAAGGTTGAAATTGATTATGCCTTCACAAATCTTGCTAATCAGTCAAATCCTTTGTATACCCATATTTTTTCCTTAAAGTTGAATTTGATAAAAAAAGAAAACAGATAATCATGAATAAATTAGTTTCATATATCAGTGTCTTTTTCGTCATGGTAATCATGTTATTTTCTTTGAAATCTTTTGCTCAATTTAACAATGAGTGGATTGATTTTAGCAAAACATATTATAAATTCAAGGTAGGTGAAACTGGTATTTATCGCATTCCTTTTTCAACATTACAAGCAAATGGATTATCTGCTGTTCCTGCCAATCAGTTTCAATTGTGGCGCAATGGCAAAGAGGTTGCTCTATATACTTCCGTCTCATCAGGCTTGTTAGGATCCAATGATTTTATTGAATTTTTTGGTACGATGAATGATGGAAAGGCTGATGCTCCTTTATACAAAAAACCAGAATTTCAGTTAGCTGATAAGTGGAGTTTGCAGACAGATACTGCCGCCTATTTTCTAACTGTTAATCAATCTGCCAACGCAAGATTAATGAGCATGCCTAATGTTATTGCAGGAAATTCACTCGCTGCAGAACCATATTTCATGTATACGCTGGCCAAAAATTATAGAGATCAAATAAATCCGGGTTTTGCATCAATTGTTGGTATTTATGTTTATTCTTCATCATACGACAATGGGGAAGGGTGGACAAGCAGGAGCATTGCACCGAGCACTCCTATAGTAGATCAGTACAATAATTTGTTTGTTGCCAACAGCCCTGTAGAGGCGAGTTTGAAAGTTACTGCTTTTGGCAATGCTTTAAATATTAGGTCTGTGCAAGTGCTGGTTAATGGAAATAAATTGATAGATCAGCAAATGGATTATTTCAACGCCACTATCAAAGAAATAAGTTTCCCTAGCACTTTATTAGGAAATAATATTGATACCATTAGGATTAACAATCAAACAACTACAGGATCAGATAGAATGGTTGTTGGGAAATACGAACTGACGTATCCGCGGCAGTTTAATTTCGGAGGAGCAAGTCTTTTTGAGTTTAATTTGCCGGGAAGTTCGGTTGGAAATTATCTTGAAATAACAAATTTTACAAGCAATGCAGTTTCTCCAATTTTGTATGATTTGTCTGAAGGTAAAAGGTACGTTGCAGATTTGGCAGTCATAGGTAAATTTAGGTTCGTATTGCCTCCAGGTGGACAGCGAAGTTTTGTTTTAATGAACGCTTCTGCATCGAATATCAAAACAATTACTTCGGTCACAAAAAAAGTATTTATTGATTTTTCTAAAGCAGCCAATCAGGGTAATTACCTCATGATTTCTCATCCTAGTTTAGGCGCAAGCAGCAAAGGGAATGCCATTGATAATTACATAGCATACAGGTCTAGCGCCATTGGTGGTGGTTACCAACCAAAAGTTTACGACATAGATGAATTGGTAGATCAATTTGGTTTTGGAATAAAAAAACATCCGTCATCTGTAAAGAATTTCATCAACTATGCCCGTCAGTTTTTTTTCACAACACCTCAGAATGTATTGTTGATAGGAAGGGGGGTAACGTATGATCAATATAGATATAATGAATCTCGACCAATAACAGAAAAGATAAACATCATTCCTACTTTTGGGAACCCTGGGTCGGATAATATCTTGGCTTCAACTGACAATGATCCAACTGCAGAAGTTGCCATTGGCCGACTTTCAGTTACAAGGGGAGATGAAATAAATGCATATTTAGACAAAGTGAAACTGCATGATTTGTCATTGGTTTCTCAGAGCAATACAGTGAAAGAGAAGGCCTGGATGAAAAATTATGCCCATGTGATTGGGGGTGGTGATCCTTATCTTCAGTCAGTAATCGATAGTTATATGAAATCCGCTGGGAACCATGTTCAAGACACCGCTGTAGGAGCACAAATTTATACTTTTAATAAACTTTCTGCAGCAGCGGTGGAGCAAGTGAATTCAGGGTTGCTGAGTAGTTTATTCTCAGAAGGCTTGGGCATGCTTACTTACTTTGGACATTCTTCTGCAAATTCAATGGAGTTCAATCTAGATGATCCATCGATTTTTGATAATCAAGGTAAGTATCCTTTGTTTATGGCAAATGGTTGCAATGCGGGTAATTTTTTTACTTATGACACTCTACGCGCAACAGCAGGTAAGAAAAATATTTCTGAAAATTATGTATTAATGCCCAACAAAGGAAGCATTGGTTTCATTGCTAGTACCCATTATGGAATTGTCAACTATCTAAATTTATATACAAATATTTTTTATCGTAGAATGGCCAGAGAAGACTATCAATCAACGATAGGAGATTTGCAAATGAATGTGTCGCATGAAGTAATAGCTTCCGGAGGAAGTGATGATTTCTATAATGTAATGACGATGGAACAGACTCTTCTTGGTGGTGATCCTGCTGTTAAGTTGTACCCGCATCCATTGCCAGATTTTGCTGTTGAAGATCCACTCATTAGGATAAATCCAAACCCTTTGTCTGTTACAAATTCAAACTTTGATTTGAAAGTAAAATATTACAACTTAGGTAAAGCTGTTAAAGATTCTGTTCGGTTGCAAATTAAACGCGAAATGCCAGACGGAAGTTTGGTTGTACTTTATGATCAACATAGGGGAAGGGTTTATTATTCAGATTCAATCTCAATTTCTGTACCAATCAATCCCTACACCGATCGTGGTCAGAATAAGATTATTGTGCAACTAGATTCTGCGGCATTGTTGAATGAAATCACCCGAAGCAACAACTCAGTTACAAAGTCTTTCTCTATTGCTGAAGATGAAGTTCGTCCAGTCTATCCGCTGAACTTTGCCATCGTAAATAGTAACAATATCAAACTAACAGCCACAACCAATCAATTTTTGCAAGTACCCAAGAGTTTTATTGTAGAGGTTGATACAACGGAGAATTTTAATTCTCCAATAAAAGTTAGCCAGACGCAAACTTCCATCGGTGGAGTGATTGAATTCAGCCCATCAATTCCTATGAAAGACAGTCTTGTTTTTTATTGGAGGGTTGCAAAAGTACCTGATACTGGCGTGATAAATAGATGGTCGAATTCATCTTTTGTTTACATTCCTAGTAGTTCAACTGGCTGGAGTCAATCGCATTATTTTCAGTATTTAAAAGAAACTTATAATGGAGCAGGTTTTGTTGCTAGAACTTTATTGAATGCTGAAGAGGAAAATTCTTATCAAGTTACATCTGGATTGATTCCATATTTCGCAAATACTGTTCGTAAAAACCTGGCCCTTAATATTACAAACGGTTGTGGATCTAACTTCGGTTCCATCGAATTTGTATTATTGAATTCATTTACAGGGAAATTGACACGAAATAAATTGACTGGATCCTTAGGAATTTACAACAGTTCTTTTTCAACAGCTTGTTCCTCTACAAATTCATTTCAATTTTACTATTCTTACAACAATAGTTTAACTAGAAAATATGCCGCAAATCTTTTTGATTCAATTCCTAATGGCACTATTTTAATTATGTCTAATTGGGTTAGATCAGGAAGTTCCGCTTCAAATCAATACATTGATATTTGGAAAGGAGATAAGAATATTTATGGAATAAATAGTTCGCTTTACGACAAAATGAAAAGTATCGGGTTAACAAAGATTGACTCTTTTTACCGTGAAATCCCATTCCTTTTTATTGTAAAAAAGAATCTCGATGGTTCTTGGAAAGTTTTAGATCAGCAGGTAGGGGATTTTGTAAGCCAACAATTAAAAAGTGAGTTGAAAATTAATAGTTATTTATCTAACTCAAGTAGTGAATTGAATCTTATTGGTCCAGCTAAAACTTGGAGCAGTATCCACTGGAAAGGATATTCATTAGAACCTAATTCTTCTGATGATATTAAATACAATATTTATGGGGTTGGAAATAATTTTAGTGAAACTTTGTTGTATTCAAGCACCAGCAAGCAAAAAGATACTACACTTGCTTTTATTAATGCAAATACATACCCTTATCTAAAAATTTACCAAGAAAACATTGATATAACAAACCACACACCTTGGCAAACAAAATACCTTCAAGTTAAATATGAGCCTGTCCCAGAAGGAGCCCTTACTCCCGCATCACAGGTGCCCCTAAAAGATACACTAGATGTTGGAGAACCGATTAAATTCAATATGGCCTTTAAAAATATTAGTCCTGTTGCTTTTGACAGTGTAAAACTATTCATGACCGTCACAGATCCTCTTAACAATACAAAGGTTGTATTTGATGGCAAGCGCAAACCTATAAAGTTGGTTGGAGATACTATTCTTGTTGATTATACTTTGGACACAAAAAACTTAGTTGGTGATAATTCAGTGTACATCAATTTCAACCCAGACAATGCACAACCAGAGCAGTACATGTTCAACAATTATTTGAACAAGAATATTTATGTAAGACCGGATACTTATGCACCCAATTTGGACGTAACTTTCGATGGGTTGCATATTTTGAATAAGGATATTGTTTCTCCTAAGCCTACCATCTTGGTGAAGCTAAAAGATGACAGCAAGTTTCTTGCCTTGAACGATACCAGTTTGTTTTCTGTCAAGCTTCGATATCCAGATGGATCTCTAAAATCCATCAAATTTGACAATGACACTTTGCTCTTTACTCCAGCAATGCTATCTCAGGGCAGTACCGAAAATACGGCATCTGTAACCTTTAAACCTTTCTTAAGGGAGGATGGGGAATATGAGTTAATTGTATCAGGAAAAGACAGAAGCAACAATGCCTCTGGAGCTTTTGAATACAGGGTGATGTTTGATGTTTACAACAAGTCAATGATTACAAACCTATTGAACTACCCAAATCCATTCACTACCTCAACAGCTTTTGTTTTTACACTTACTGGATCTGAGCTGCCAAGTGGATTTAGAATCCAAATATTAACAGTAACCGGAAAGATTGTCAAAGAGATCTTAAAAGAAGAGTTGGGACCATTAAGGATCGGCAATAACATAACAGAATACAAATGGGATGGAACTGATATGTTTGGACAACCTTTGGCGAACGGTGTTTATCTTTATCGAGTTATAACTGATATTCGTGGCAAAAAAATTGATAAACTTAAAACATCCGGTTTTAATACTGACAAGTATTTTCAAAGTGGTTATGGTAAAATGTATTTGATGCGATAATCAATATATTCATGTATTCAAACAATTATTCTCCTGAATTTAAGCTGTTACTGAGTTGTAGTAGGGTTAAAGCCACACAAAAAGAACTTGATGTTAGGGATATTACTTTTACATCACCTATTGATGAAAGTCACTTTTTATTTCTTGTAAACAGACATTTAGTTGCCCCGATTGTTTATTTCAACCTAAAAAATGAAACACGTGTTTCAAATAACCTGAAATCTGATCTTAAATTACTTGCTGAACATAATCAATTCAAGGTGTTGATTACCAAGCAAATGATTATTCGTTTACAAAAGAAATTTATTGAATTGAATGTAAAGGGACTTTTTCTAAAAGGAGTGCCTTTGTCTGAGTTGTATTATGGGGATGTTGGCTTAAGGGACACGATGGACATTGATGTGTGGGTAGAGGAGACTGGCTTTGTTGAAATCTGCAATTATTTACAATCCTTAGGGTATACATCAAATCTTGATATAAGCTCCTTGAATCACAAGCAAATTGATTACAAATATAAAACTGATCATCACCTGCTTTTTACCATCAACCATCCACAATACCCATCTATTATTGAACTTCATTGGAAAATCAGGGGACGATTGGGCATATTTACATTCAATCCCAATGAAAGATTTTCAGAGTTGATATCTTATGATTCGTCAAATACATTAATTCCAGTTTTTAACCATGTCGATAATTTGCTTTTTTTATGTACACATGGTTGTGATCATGCATGGTATAGGTTAAAATGGTTTTTTGATTTACCTCAATTGATAGATAAAATTGAATTCAATTGGAACGAGGTCTTAAATCGAGCTGAACAATTGAATTGTGTTGACCAACTATTATTGAGTTTCTTGTTACTCAACAAATTATTGAATGAGCCAATCCCCTCTGAATTGCAATTGAGATTACAGAAAAATAAAAATAAACTGTCTTGGAGTCTTGGCTACGTTGAACATTGTGTTTTATACACCGGTTTCTATTGTGATACCGACAAAGAAAAATTGCTAAATTTAAGGTATGTATTGTCCCAAAATAAAAAAGGAATTTTAAATCCAACTTTGTTTTATAGACACCTTACCAGTGAAAATGATTGGAAGTTATTACCACTGCCTAATTATTTGTTCTTTCTTTATTTCCCACTCCGCCCTTTCTTGTTGTTATGGCGACGAATAACCAAACATTAACCACTCAACCCTCTCAAGCCTCTCAACCCTCTCAACTAACTTCAACCTCTTCAACTCCTTCAACCTCTTCAACTAATATCAACCCCTTCAACTTCTTCATATTCTCTGCTTCTCATACATCTCCTGAAACAATCCCTTGCTTTTAATCAATTCATCAAAAGAACCCTCTTGAACGATACAACCATCTTTCATCACATATATAAAATCTGCAATTTTGAGGTTGTATAACCTATGTGAAATAAGTATTACTATCTTGTTGGACAGGTTGTTTTTAATTTGCTCGTAAAGCCTTAATTCAGAAAATGCATCCAACGAACTGCTTGGTTCATCTAAAACAACCAGTTTGGTTTTTTTATAAAATATTCTTGCCAATGCTAACTTTTGCCATTGTCCACCGCTTAACTGTTCACTGCCTTCAAATATGCTGCCTAGCTTCGTTTGATATTCCTTTGAAAGC
>Ga0209550_10000313_pt1 | contig 43799 bp, 42 predicted proteins | sample LauGreSuBDMM15SN_2_FD_187567 | JGI IMG/M metagenome (GOLD analysis project Ga0209550, IMG submission 187567) | Freshwater lake microbial communities from Lake Michigan, USA - Su13.BD.MM15.SN (SPAdes) (version 5) | ecosystem: Environmental > Aquatic > Freshwater > Lake | place: Lake Michigan...
TTGCGTTAAAAAAATAGCCTAAACGGCTATTTTTAGCAAATTACGGATTCTAGAAACTTAACGGTAGTTAAGTTTCTAGAATCGTGGGGGGTCAGAAAACTAACAGAAACAAGGATTGCAAGATTATCACAAAAATTAAAACAAAAAAAATTCCAAAAAAGACGATTTCTTGATTTTGTTTTTAAAATTTGTTCTCATAAAATATTTATACCCCTCACCCTAACCCTCTCCCCGCAAGCGGGGAGAGGGGATAAGGACAATAATTTCTTTCGCTAAAAATGAAATTAAAAAATTTTAAAATTTAAAACCATCTCAATTATTAAAATAAAAAATCATAACAATTATTTTCTTTAAATCGCAAGAGAAAATTCCTTCCAATCCCCTCTCCCCACTTGTGGGGAGAGGGTTAGGGTGAGGGGAGAAAATAGAAAAATTAGAAATGTATTTTCTTTCGTTAAAACTAAAATCAATAAATCGTCTTTTTTGGAAAATTTTTTTCTTGGCTCGAGATCTTTCATTATCTAAGATATTTTGACCCCCCACGATTCTAGAAACTTAACTACCGTTAAGTTTCTAGAATCTGCTCCCCCTCAAGGGGGGAGCTACAGCCCGAAAGCTTTCCGAGTTTTTATTAAAATTCCGGTGGTGTAAGGTTGAAGCGAGGAAGTGGAGCTAAAAGAGCTTTATGAATTTGATTAGGAATACTATTAAATTAGCGGATATTTCCTTGCATCGAAAAGTTGATAATGCCACCATTCTTGGCTATAAAAATCAAAACCGGCGAACATCATAATTCCAAGTAAAGTGTTGCGGTTATTGAGTTGAGATCTAGAAATTTTAGGACAATTATGGAAGGCGAGGTCGGAAAGTTCATCAAAATCACTGCCCATGTCAAGTTCATTGCCAAATAAATCGCACAAAGTTAAATCAAGGGCAACGCCTCGACAATGTGGAATTGAGCCAGTTTCAGGATTTGAAAAAAAACTTTGATATTGCGGAAATTTTTGAAAATATTCGAACATAAATTTTTGAACTGCTAAAGGTCGATAAGCGTCGAAAATTTTAAATTTATAACCAAGATTTTTGGCATAATTCACGGCTTTTTCAAATTTTATATAAGCTTCTTGATGAAGTTCATTGTAGGTTTCGTGATATAGTATTTGTTTACAAACATTGTTGGTGCTGGCGTAACGAATATCAAGAATTACATCAAGATTTTTATCATTTATTTTAACTAAGTTCGACATTTTTGTTCAAATAATTTTGTTAATTGAGATGCTTCTTTGTTTTGAATTTGTGAGCGAGGATTATCCATGAATAAGCCAATTCGATCGCCGATTTCTTTTTTCTCTCCTTCATCAAATTTTCTTTCATTTAAAAATTTTTCTAAAAATTTTTTTTTACTGCGGAGCCTAATAAATCTATAAATTCTCCTTCGGGAATTTTTGGATATTTTTTATCGGCAACGCTTTCGGCACCAATAATTTCGCCTTTTTCATCAAATTTAAAAATTTTTAAATTATAGTGCCACCATTCATTTTCATAAATTTGAAAACCAGATTTTTCCATAATTTCGGCAAGAATTTGACGATTTTTTTCAGCCTCTTTATTGTTTTTTTGAATGAGCTTTGAGCCATGATGAGATTGCTCAGACATGTCATCGAAACCTGTTCCCATATCTAATTCTTTGTCATTTTTATCGACTAAAGTTAAATCGATTGCAATCCCGCGAACATGCGTGGCAACCCCTTCGCTTGGATGCGAAACATAGCCTTTTTTAACATGTTCGGGGAATTTATCGGCCATAAAAGCCTGAGCTTCAAAGGGACGATAAGCATCCCAAATACGAATTTTAAAACCTTCTTCTTCAGCAAGTTTAGAAGTTTTTTGTAAATTTTCAAAAGCGTCGCGATTGAGGTAAATAAAGGGATGACTATAAAGTTGTTGATGACAAAAATTATTGTCAGTCGCGTAAGGAACATAATCGATTAAAATTTTTTCATCTTGAATAATTTTTACTAAATTATGTTTTTTTAAAAAAGCTTTTTCTTTTTCCAAAAAATTGATTGATTGAAAATAATCGTTTTCCATGTTTGTTAATCAGAATGGTTTTAATATTACAAGAGCTACGGTGGCAATCATTATCACTGTTGGAATTTCATTAACGAGGCGATAAAATTTTTCAGAATTTTTATTTTTACCGCTTGCAAAATTTTTACGCCATTTGCTTAAAAGGCCATGAAAACCCGCTAAAATAAATACTAAAGTAATTTTTAAATGAAGCCAAAATGAGCCTTCAAAGCCAATTTGAATCGCCATATAAAAACCAAAAATAAAAGTGAGGATCATGGCGGGATTCATAATATAGCGCAATAATTTGCGTTCCATTTCTTGAAAAAGTTTATCACTTTCGGAATTGATGGCGACTTTGCAATGATAAACGAAAATTCTTGGTAGGTATAATAATCCAGCCATCCATGACATAACGCTTACAATATGTAGTATTTTAACGATGTCGTAGCTTTCGATATTTTCCATGATTTTGAAAATTTATATTAAATTCTTGATTAATTTTGCTTCAAAAAATAGACTTTGAGAATAAAATTAAATACATAATAATTTATAAAACTTTTTTAAAATAATTCTACAAATTAATTTTTCAAATCATGAAACTTCTTGCCTGTAATAGCAATAAAATTTTATCACAAGAAATCGCCAAATATCTTGGGGTTGAACTTGTAAATGCTGATGTAAAAAAATTTGCTGATAATGAAATTTTTGTCGAAATTAAAGAAAATGTTCGCGGTGAAGATATTTTTGTAATCCAATCAACTTCTTATCCCGCCAATGATCACATTATGGAATTGTTGATTGCAATTGATGCTTTGCGTCGCGCTTCCGCCAAGAGAATCACCGCGGTTATTCCTTATTTTGGTTATGCTCGTCAAGATCGCAAAGTCGCTCCACGCACGCCAATTTCAGCAAAATTAGTTGCTAATTTAATTACTTCAGCGGGGGCGGATCGCGTTCTTACGCTTGATTTGCATGCTGGTCAAATTCAAGGATTTTTTGATATTCCTGTTGATAATCTTTATGCTTCACCAGTTTTTATTCGCGATATTAAAGAAAATTTTGGCACCAATAATTTGGTAATTGTTTCTCCCGATGTTGGTGGATTAGTTAGAGCCCGTGGTATCGCCAAAAAAATTAACGCCGAATTGGCAATTGTTGATAAGCGTCGCCCAGTTGCAGGAGTTAGTGAGGTGATGAATATTATTGGCGATGTTGAAGCTAGAAATTGCATTATTGTTGATGATATGGTTGATTCGGGCGGAACTTTATGCAATGGTGCAGAAGCTTTGCTAGAGAAGGGTGCAAACTCAGTTTCGGCTTATATAACTCACGGTGTTTTGTCGGGAAAAGCTTGCGAAAGAATTGCGAATTCTAAATTAAAAAATTTAGTAATTACCAATTCAATTGAGCCAAGAATCGAAACTTTATCGGTAAAAAATATTAGAATTATTAATGTCGCTTCGCTTCTGGGCGATGCAATTAGAAATATTACTCAAGAAAAATCTGTTTCAACTTTGTTTGATTAATTATGAGAAATTTAATTAAAAATTTAATTCACAAAAATAAAAAATCTGCAATCGATAGCGCAACATTTTTAGCTTTTGCTTTCTGTGTTGCAGGTTTGGCAACATTGGTTGCCGATTTATTTTATCAACCAAAAATTGTTAAAAAAAGAGGTTATGAAATCGAGATGTCTCTTGATGGCAAGGCAGTTGTAAAAAAAGAAGAAAAGATTATCGATTTTGCTGAATTTATGATAAGTGCCGATATTGAGCGCGGTGCAAAAATTTTTAAAAAATGCGCTTCATGTCATAATGTTGGGAAAGGTGAGGGCGCTAAAGTTGGGCCTGCACTTTACGCAGTTTTAGGTCGCGCTAGAGGATCTTTTGCTGGATTTTCTTATTCGGAAGCAATGAAAGCCAAAGGCGGAGCCTGGGATCAAGCTTCAATTAATCAATTTATAACTAAACCAAAGGATTATCTTTCTGGGACAAAAATGGCTTTCGCTGGTTTAAAAAAACCACAAGATCGAGCCGATGTAATTTTATATATAGAAAAACAAGTAAAATAAATCTTAAAATTTTATAATATTTTAGAATTTTAAAACTAACTTTATTTTAATTTTAATCTCAAATAAAAATCTATGGAAAATATTTTTGAAATAATTTTGGTAATTGCTTTCGGGGCTATTTTCGGTTCTTATGCAACACTTTTTGCTTATCGATTACCAAGAGAAGAATCTTGTTTTGGTAGATATTTTGGCAAGAAATCACGCTGTCCAAATTGCGGTTTCACCATTATTACCCGCGACTTAATCCCGTTATTAAATTGGATAATTACTTGCGGAAAATGTCGCTCTTGTAAAACAAAAATTCCACGAATTCATCTATTTGTTGAGCTCTCGACGACAATTTTATTTTTAATTTGTTATTTAAATTTTGGCTTTACTGAAATATTTATTATAAATTGTTTAATCGCGGTTGCAATGGTTGTTATCATAGCTTGCGACATTACGCATAAAAGATTTACTCGCGAAGCTTTAATTTTTTTACTTTTTTTCGTAACAATAAATCGTGTTTTATTTGATCAAACCTTGGTAAGTATTTTATACTCGCTATCCCTTGGAATTATTACTTCAGCGATTTTTTATAAATTAATTTACAAAAAATTTAACTATATTTTTGTTAATGAAAAACAGTTTTCGGATTATATAAAATTTATTTTAATTGCCTCAATTGCCCTAGACTATCAATCATTCCTCTATTATTTTTTTGAAGTAATGTTTATTTTGTTGCTACTATCTTTCTTTAAAGTTTTTAGTAAGAAAAATATTATTTCAATAGGATATGTTTTTGCATTTCCTTTGTTGTGGATCCTAATAATTCAACCAATTAATTACTAAAAATTTATGAAATTTTCTGATTATAAAGTTAAAGATATAAGCCTTGCCGAGTGGGGCAGAAAAGAGATTACTCTTGCTGAAAATGAAATGCCGGGATTGATGTCTTTGCGCAATGAATACGGCAATTCTAAGCCACTAAATGGCGCTAAAATTGTGGGATGTTTACACATGACAATTGAAACGGCGGTTTTAATCGAAACCTTGGTGCATTTAGGCGCAGAGATTCGTTGGAGTTCTTGTAATATTTTTTCAACCGTTGATCAAGCCGCTTCGGCAATCGCTGAAGCTGGTATTCCTGTTTTTGCTTGGAAAGGTGAAACTGAAGAAGAATATGATTGGTGCATTCGTCAAACTATAGTTGGCAAAGAAGGTTGGATGCCAAATATGATTCTTGATGATGGGGGCGATTTAACTAAAATGATTCATCAAGAATATCCCGAAGTTTTGAAAAACATTAAAGGCGTTTCGGAAGAAACAACAACAGGCGTTGCACGACTTTATCAAATGGAAAAAGAGGGTAAATTAAAAATCCCTGCTATCAATGTTAATGATGCCGTTACTAAATCAAAATTCGACAATCTTTACGGCTGTAAAGAAAGTGTTATTGACGGAATTAAACGCGCCACCGATGTTATGATTGCCGGTAAAATGGTCGTAATTTGTGGCTTTGGAAATGTTGGGAAAGGTTGTGCCGAAGCTTTTAAAAGCCAAGGGGCTAGAGTAGTGGTAACCGAAATAGATCCGATTTGTGCTTTACAAGCTGCGATGAATGGTTATCAAGTTTTGCCAATTGAAGATGTTGTTAAAAATACCGATATTTTTATTACAACAACTGGGAATGTTGATATCATTACCATCGAGCATATGCGTGAAATGAAAGATTGCGCGATCGTTGGAAACATTGGGCATTTCGACAATGAAATTCAAGTTGAAGCTCTAAGAAATTTAAAATGGACCAACATTAAACCGCAAGTTGATCAAATAACTTTTCCTGATGGCAAAAGAATAATTTTGCTTGCTGAAGGTAGATTGTTAAATTTAGGATGCGCGACGGGGCATTCAGCTTTTGTAATGTCAGCGAGCTTTACAAATCAAGTGATGGCGCAAATTGAACTGTGGAATAATTATCAAAAATATCAAAATAAAGTTTATATTTTGCCGAAAGAACTTGATGAAAAAGTTGCGCATTTGCACTTAGAAAAACTTGGTGCCAAGCTTACGAAACTTTCAAAAAAACAAGCTGAATATATCAATGTAAAAATTGAAGGACCGTTCAAAACAAATGAATATAAATATTAACAATATAGTCTTTAAACTGTTGACTATCAGCGGTTTAAAGACTTTTTAATTTTAGAGATTATTATGGAAAAATTTCAAATTACCATCGAAGGATATAAAAAATTAAAAGCACAATTAGAAAAATTAAAAAACGAAGATCGTCCAAATGTTATTAAGCAAATCGCTACAGCGCGAGAGCTTGGAGATCTGCGCGAAAATTCAGAATATCATTCAGCAAAAGATCGCCAAGGCTTTATTGAAGCTCAAATTGGGGATTATGAAGATAAATTTATTCGCGCTGAAGTTGTCGATATTTCTAAAATTATAAGCGATAAAGTAAAGTTTGGCGCAACGGTGACTTTAGAAAATTTAGATAATCAAAAAAAAATAAATTACAAAATTGTAAGTGAATTTGAATCAAATATTGATGAAGGATTAATATCCGTAAACTCGCCAGTAGCAAGGGCTTTGATTGGCAAAGAAGCTGGCGATGATGTGGAAATAAAAACTCCTGGTGGAGAAGTAAATTACGAAATTTTAAAAATTGAATTTGTTGATATTTACTAATGCATGTCTAAAAAAGAAACATTCAAAAAACTTTTGTAAAAAATATTTGACATGTTATAAAATCTTTTCAAGATGAATCGCAGAAGTAAACAAAACAAAAACTTTGTTTCATTAAAACATTTAACTCTTAGAATAAATTATGAAAAAGACCTTTTCTTCTAAAAAATCGGCATTCTCCTTGATCGAGTTGTCAATAGTATTAATCATCATCGGTTTATTAATTGCCGGTATAACAGGTGGAGCCAGCTTGATCAAAAGCTCAGAGCTTCGTTCAATTATGGGTGAGGCCAGAGGTTATGCTGTATCAGTCAACTCATTCTTCACGCAATATGACCAATATCCAGGGGACGCAAATGTGAATGTTGGAAGCTCTTCCATCGCCGAGGGTAAGGGAGATAGAGATAATAAAATTGAATTCGTGAATGATGCAGGAACTAAAGTTGCAGAAGGTATTGATGCTTGGTTTGATTTAAAGGATATTGGTGCAATTGATTTGCAACTAACAGTCCTTACCGCAACTACTATGGCCGATCCAACTGCTTTAACTATGGGTCAATCCGTCCCAGGATCTAAAATCAAGGGTGCTGGCTGGGCTTTTGATTATAATCAAAATGCTCTTCAAAATGTTGTAGTTTTAACTGGAAATACAGCAGATTGGGCATCAGCTACATTCAATAGTTTGGTTAACCCAGTTGCTACTCCAGCTGATTTTAATACTGACGGAACGGCTATTGCTTCAACTGAAATTATTACTGCTGGTGACGCTTTATCTATAGATTCCAAAATAGATGACGGCGTGCCTAACAAAGGAAATGTTCTTGCCGTTAATCAACTTTCTGCTAAATTATGCTCTTCTAGTGCAACCTATGTAGTTGCTCAAGGTTCTACAAAAGTTTGCGCTCTTTCATTCCGTGTTGATGTGAGCTCATAAAATAAAATTACTATCCTATTTAAAAACCCCGATATTTCGAAAGAATATCGGGGTTTTTTGTTTTAATTTATTTGTGTTTGTTAAAAATGAAAGATGATCAAGTAATAAATAGTTTGGTAAATTTTTTAATACCAATTATTTTTTTATATGGTTTATATTTTTTATCAGATTTATTTATCGAAAGCGGATTTTTTGCCTTGGTTTATTCCGCGGTTTTGATAATTCTTGGCTTGATGATGTACGGCGTCAACCACAATCCCAATTATGCCAAATCGGCATCCCAGTTAGAAATTATAAGCTTCTCTTGCTCCCTAGTCTCGTTGATTTATTTAGTGGTTATTTTGATACTAATAACTAGCTTACTTTCGATTTAAATTTTGTTTAAATACACTTCATCTTTTTCCACTTTTTTAGCTTAAGAAATTATCGTCCTTATCCACTCTTACCGCTTGCGGGGAGAGGGTTAGGGTGAGGGTTTTTTCTTTTACTCCAAGAAGAAAAATTGATGAAATTTTCTATTTTAATTTAAAGATTTTTAAATTAGCTATTTCCACTTTTTTAGCTTAAGAAATTATCGTCCTTATCCCCTCTTACCGCTTGCGGGGAGAGGGTTAGGGTGAGGGGTTTTTATTTTAAAAATCAAATCAAGAAATTGTTTTTTTTGAATTCTTTTTCGCTTTAGCTTTTCTGACCCCCCACGGCTAAAAGTTTTAACTACCGAAAAAAACATTTTAGCCTGTAATTTGCTTAAAATAGCCGTTTAGGCTATTTTTTATACGCAAATAACCCTCAAGGGAGCTATAGCCTGTTGATGTTGCAAGTTCTTCTAAAATTTGAAGGGGTGTGTAAGTCCTTGAGGGCTCTTCGCGTTAAAAAATAGCCGTTTAGGCTATTTTTTAACCGCGGATTTTCTAAGTTTATAAAATTTGTAAAGGCTTGAATTGTAAAATGTTTGGATTGATGGTTGGAAGGATAGCCCTCCTCTTTTTATAAGAAGGAGGCTATCGAATTTTAATTATTTTTTGAAAAGAAAAGAAAAGAAAGATTTAACTTTTGTCTCTTCAGAATAAGAATTTTTGTAGCGATTATCGTTGCGTCGATTATTCGGGTTGTTGGGATTGTTATTTCTTCTTTTGTTATTATCGTTGCGTCGATTATTGTTATTATTGTTGCGATTATTCGAGTGTTGATGATTATGGTGATTATTGCTATGACTTCTTTCGTTTTCGCCACCAGACTTCACATAATCGTCATTAGTATTTTCCGAATTTTCTTCTGGAACAAAGTTTTCAAAATAACTTTTTTCAATATCTAATTGATTAACTTTACCAGTGGTAACTTCCATTTCAATTTCTCTTCTTTCTTCTTCAGAAAGATTTTTGCGTTTTTTAATGCTAAAACCTTGCGAACCGTTCTCTTCAGTTGGTTGCATGAATATATGAACATTATAATTTTTCTCAGTTGAGATTATATCATATTTTTTGAAATTCATGATATAAGCAATAGTTTCGGCGGTGGCATAAATATAAATTACCCCAGCTTGTTTATCGGCACATGCATGACGAATTGCTCGTAAAATTGACACTGCTAAGATTTCTACTGAACGAACATATCCAGTTCCGCCACAATTTTTACAAGGCTCGGTGATAGTTTCAAAGAAGCTGGCTCCTAAACGTTGACGCGACATTTCTAAAAGTCCGAAAACGCTAATTCTTCCAAGTTGAATGCGCGCGCGATCGTTTTGCAATTCATCGCGTAAAGTTCTTTCAATATTGCGACGATGTTTTTGGTCGTACATATCGATAAAATCGATAACGATTAAACCTGCCAAATCGCGTAAACGAAGTTGACGAGCTATTTCTTTTACCGCTTCAAAATTGGTGGAAAAGGCAGTTTCTTCGACTCCAGATTCCTTGGTTGCGCGACCAGAGTTGACATCGATTGCAACTAGAGCTTCGGTGTGATCAATAACAATCGATCCGCCAGATGGAAGCGATATTTGTTTTTCGTAAAGCGCCGAAATTTGTTGTTCAACGCGATATTTATTAAAAATTGGAACTCTATCGTCGTGAAGTTTAATATTTTCTGGAGCGTTTAGCATCGTTAATTTAACGAAATTCGTAACAATTTCGAATGATTCTTTGCCTTCAACAATTACTTCGTTAACATTCTCGTTGTAGATGTCGCGAATACAACGGCGAATAATATCGTCTTCAGCGTGAATGAATGATGGGGCTTTGGAATTTGTGCAAGTTTCTTTGATTGTATCCCACAAGCGATTTAAATATTCGCAATCTCTTTTTATTTCTTCGGGTTTTTTGCCGACGCCTGCGGTTCTGATGATTACCGAACGATCATTGCCGATATTTATTTCACTTAAAATTGATCGTAAAATTTTTCTATCACGAAAATTATCGACTTTTTTAGAAACACCGCCTTTGTTTGGAGTGTTGGCCATCAAAACGCAATATTTGCCAGCGATTGAGATGTAGGTAGTCATTGAAGCGCCTTTATTGCCTCTTTCTTCCTTGCCAACTTGAACAATAATTAATTGCCCAGGCTTGATAACTTCTTGAATATTGTATCTTTTGTGAATGTTATAAATATTGCCACCATAACCCGATAATTCATCTTCAACTGAATATGCGCCAGTAGTTATGGACTCATCTTCACTTCCTTCATCATCATTATTTTTAGAAGGCGAGGTTGGTGAACTTACTAAATCATCATCCTCATTTTTTTGGGGTTGGCTGATATTGAGTTCGCGAAGTTTTTGACGCTCAGTTTCCGAGATTTGATAAAAATCGGGGTGAATGTCAGCGAAAGGTAAAAAGCCGTGGCGATCTGAGCCATAATCAACGAAGCAAGCTTGCAAAGAAGGTTCAACACGGGTTACTTTGGCTAAATAAATATTGCCTTTGATTTGTTTTATAGCTAGAGCGGAGCGATCAAAATCTAGAAGTTTTCCATCGCTACCAAGTACGGCGATGCGAGTTTCCTCGCGGTGAGCGCCGTCAATTGTAATTGTAATTTTTGTCATTTTTCCTCGAATATTTTACGAGTAAAATCAGCTATTTTCTAAGGTGAAAAAGAATAATTTGAAATATTTCTAATCATAATTTTTTAAATAACTGTTCAACTCTTTTGTTTTTTATAAATTTTACCAAACGCGGTGATTAATGGATCGCTTAAATATGTCGATTACATAATTTTTTAAGGACGATTCAATTCGCATTAATTGCGAATTAAGTTCATCATCATTTTTTTGAGATATAATTTTTGGTGTTGCATAAGTTTGATTAATTATAATTGCTTTTTTTATTTTATGATACAACGATTTTTTTGTTTTTAAGGTAAGTAAAATTTTATTTTGATTTTTAAGACAATTTTAAAAATATATTAAATGTTTATTTGATTTTTCTTAAGTAAATTTCTAGTATTTTTTTATAAAGTTTGAGTCCTCCTAAAATTAGTTTTTATAAAAATATGATTAAATTATTTGCACATCGTGGTCTTGTTGAAAATAACATGAAGCAAAACTCAATTGCGAGCTTGAAAAATGCTTTTGAAAAAGGTTTTAAAGGAGTGGAATTTGACATTTGGTGGATCGATGGTGAGTTTTTTGTTAAACATGATAAGCCAAGCGAAAAAGAGCTATTTTTATTGCCAAGGCTTCAAGATTATTTAGTTCACAAAAATGAATTGGAATATTGGATTGATTTCAAAAATTTGGACGAAAAAAATATCGATAATGCTTTAAAAAAACTCAAAGAAGTTTTGATTTTAAAAGAAATTGATTTGAATAAAGTTTTTTTTGCACCATATATTATCGATTATATTTTAACCGGCAAAATTTCTTTAAAATTTCGTAATTTTTTTGCGCAAAAAATTAATTTTGTGGGCGTATGCGATGAGCAAGCGCATTGTCAGGGAGCTATTGATATGATTGATATTGGTTTAATCGATTTTATTTCAATAAATTATAAATTGATAAATAAAGATTTTTTGAAAAAAATCCAGCCCTCAAAATTATTGGCTTGGACCGTCAATGACATCAAAGAAATCAATGATTTATATATGGTTGGAGTTGAAAAATTTGCAACGGATAAAGTTCTAATTTAATCGATGGAATTCGCGATACATTGGACTTTATTGGATTCATAAGCAATTTTATAACGACCATTTGGTTGTTCTTTAAATATTTGAAAATAATCACAAATAGCGTCTTCAATTTTAAAAATTAATTTAGGATTTTTATCTTTTTCACTCGTTTTGTATAAATCCCAAAGGGTATATTTCTTGTGACCATTTTCATAAACCGCATCAATCTTTAATTCGCGATTAAAAATTACATCAATAATTGACAATCGCCATTTTTTTTCTTGAAATTGCGCGATTGCGGTTATTGAAATGACATTAGAAAAGTTTTGCGATAAAATTTCGTCGGATGTTCGGGAGATGCCGTAAAGATTGAAGGCGAGGGTTAAGGGTTTATCTTTTATTTTCCAGAGATATGTTGTGCTTAAATCAGAAATTGATTCGCGCATAATGCGCCTTTTGGCAAAAAATTTATTAATACGCTTGATTAGGTCCGGATATTCTTTGAAATCCTCGGTCCACAAATTTTTATAATTTCTTCTTTCAATTGGATTTAAGCGCCACTCCTCTTTAAGTTCGCCCAGTTGAATCTTTTCGAGATTAAAGGATTTGTTCCATTTGGTAATAAAATTGCGATTGATAAGTTGATTATTCTTAAAAAATTGAGCTTCATTTGAAATGAATTCACCAAGATTCTTTTTTTCATGTTTTCTGATGTAATTTTCGCGTAAATATTTTTCTAAATCTGTTGATTTTGGAAGGGGGTCGTTATCTTTAGCGAGATCAATTAATTCTTGATCTAAAGCCAATTTTGGATTAACAAATTTCAAAGCATTTCTATCGGAATTAATGGCAATTTTCGCAAACTCTTTATTGGATTTAACATTTGGCGGAGAGAATTCAAGAAGAAGCCCATTATCCTCAAGGGCAGGGCGCGCGAACTCTTCAAATGATTTAATGCGATCCGAAGCAAATTTATAATTATCCGAATCCAAATCAATCATTTTTTTCATAAATAATTTGTTATCAAGAAGGTTCCAAGAGCAATATTTAAGGGCGTCGCGGTTAATATAAATTGCCTCTTCCATAAAATATGAATCAGAGCGCACTTCGGGCGCAACATATTTTAAAATATCGGGGTCGGCTTTGATGATTCTTTTTATAAAAATTTTATCTTGATGAAGCGTTTCGGAAACATTTTGAAATTGAGTTTTGTCGAGTAATAAAACCTTGAAAACTAAATTACGATCTTGCTTTAAACATTCGGGTAAATTTTCAATTACATTGGGGTTTTTATTGGCAACTTCGGTTAAAATTACATCGTAATATTTTTGTGGATAAGAGCAATAATCTTGAGCTAAAAGCGGGTTATTAAAAAATATAAATGGGATTATAAATGTGGCAAAGTTTGCTTTCATTAACCTTTCATTGAAGAAATATTTTCTAATTCGATATTTTTACGATTATTAAAATAAACTACTAAAATTGCTAGACCGATGGCGGCTTCAGCGCCTGCAACCGTAAGCACGAAAATAGCAAAAATTTGTCCAAGTAAATCATGTAAATATACCGAAAAAGATACAAAATTTATATTAACCGCTAGAAGCATTAGCTCGATTGACATTAAAATTGAGATAATATTTTTGCGATTTAAAAAAATTCCGCCAACGCCAATGCAAAATAAAATTGTGGCTAAAGTTGTGAAATAATGTTGTTGAATTTGGTACATAAAATATTTTTAATTATAAATCAATTCCTTCGCCAGATTTTACTTTGACGATTTCAAGAGTATCTTTTTTGCTTCGAGAAACTTGCGCGAAAATGCTTTGTTTGCGAATGTAGCGCGCTTCGGTTTTCATGGTTAAAACTATGGCGCCAATCATCGCCACAAATAAAATTGCTCCCGAAATTTGGAAAGGTAAAATAAAATCGGTGTATAGAATTTTGCCGATGGCCTTAGTGTTATGAACATCGGTTGGAGTAGGATATTTGGCGGTTATTTCGGCATGATTTACGGTAGAAAATTTAGTAATCAGAAAGATTTCGCAAAATAAAATGACGATGAGCATTGTTATCAGTGGCTTTCTTCGATTCACATTTTCTTTGAATTCAGCATCAACATTGAGCATCATAACGACGAATAAAAATAGCACGGCAATGGCTCCGACATAAACCACCACGAGGAGCATTGCTAAATATTCGGCACCAAGTAAAACGAACAGGCCGGCGACATTAAAAAAAGCTAAAATTAAAAAAATTACCGCAATAACCATGTTTCGCGTACTAACAACCACAAGCGATGAGGATATTAAGACAAATGAAAATATGTAAAAAAGATAAAGTGTAAAATTCATTGAAATTTTATTTAAAAATGTTGTTCATTCGTTTGAAACTCTAGTTCAATAATGTTATTTTATAAAAAATTTTAGTCAAAATAAAAATTAGCAAATTGCGTAATATTTGTTGTTTTTATTTAAAGTTTTTTAAGTATTTATTAACGATATTCAACATCGCTATTAATATTTTTTTGTAAAGCGTATTCGTAGCGATCGCCATTCGCCAAAAGTTTTTCTTTGTTATAATAAAGTTCTTCGCGAGTTTCGGTTGAAAATTCAAAATTCGGGCTCTCGACTATCGCATCAACGGGGCAGGCTTCTTGGCACAATCCGCAATAAATACATTTCATCATATCGATATCATATTTTGTAGTGCGACGACTACCGTCACCGCGCTCTTCGGCTTCAATAGTTATGGCTTGAGCTGGACAAACTGCCTCACATAATTTACAAGCAATACAGCGTTCTTCGCCATTTGCATAGCGACGCAGAGCGTGTTCGCCACGAAATCTTGGACTAATCGGACCTTTTTCGTATGGATAATTTAGGGTGAATTTTTTCTTAAACATAAAGCGCAAAGTTAATAAATGTCCGAGAAAAATTTCTTTTAATAAAAATGAATAAGCTTGTTTAAAAATTTGCATTTTTTAAATATTTATTTAACAAAAACTATAAAACTGGCGGTGCCAACAACCCAAATTAATGAAAGGGGTAAGAAAACCTTCCAGCCCAAGCGCATCAATTGATCGTAGCGATAACGAGGCAAAGTTGCGCGCACCCAAATAAAGCAAAATAATAATACGAAAATTTTAGCGCAAAGCCAAATAAATCCGGGAATTGCGTTACAAAATGCGCAATCAAAAGGCGGAAGCCAGCCACCTAAAAACAAGATTGAAGCGAAGGCGGAAATTAAAATCATGTTGGCATATTCGCCCAAGAAAAACATTGAAAATGGCATTGAACTATATTCAACATTATAGCCGGCAACTAGCTCAGATTCTGCTTCGGGAAGATCAAAAGGATGACGATTTGTTTCGGCTAAAGCGGAAATAAAAAATAATAAAAACATCGGAAACATCGGCAAAATATACCATCGATCTTTTTGCGATAAAACTATTTCAGAAAGATTTAGCGAGCCAGCACAAAGAACGACGGAGATAATGATTAAGCCGATTGAGACTTCGTAAGAAATCATTTGAGCTGAAGAGCGAATGGCTCCGAGAAAGGCATATTTTGAATTTGATGCCCAGCCTGAAATGATGATGCCGTAGACTCCAAGAGATGAGCTTGCGAGTAAATAAGTTACTCCAACATTTAAATTGGCGACAACAAAAGTTTCTGAAAAAGGAATCACTGCCCAGCCAATTAAAGCCAGCACGAAGGTTATGATTGGAGCGATTAGAAATAAAACCTTATTGGATTTGTTTGGCAAAATAACTTCTTTGAGCATGAGTTTTAAGCCATCTGCTAAAGGTTGAAGAAGTCCGAATGGGCCAACCACCGCAGGGCCTGAGCGCAGTTGCATTGAAGCAATAACTTTGCGCTCCATTAGTGTCAAATAAGCGACGGCACCAAGGAGTGGTAATATTATTAATAAAACTTTGCCGATGATTGGCAAAACTATCATAATGATTGGTAAGATTTGGGTATTAAAAAATTCGATCATTGTATTATTGTTGTTTGAAACCAATTAATAATTTTCTTTTACAAAGATTATTTTAAAAATTTCACAAAGTCAATTTCTCGATTATAAAATTTTTATAATTGTTAAAAATTTTATTTTAACAATTGATTAATTCAAAGAATTTTGAGTTAACGGTAAGTTTGTAAACAATTAAGGTGATTACTCCGGCAACGATTCCACAAATTATATCGTCAAACATGACGCCGAAGGAGTTTTTAAGTTTACGGTCGCAAACGCCGATTATTGAAGGTTTTTTTATATCAAAAAATCTAAATAAAAGAAAGCACAAAAAAGTATAAATCATAAATTTGCCTTGACTGAGAATGTAAATTTCTTGCGCCAAAAAATTAAAAATTTCAAGAGCAATAAAAATTCCAACCGCCTCGTCGATAACGATTGATTTTTGGTCAATATCTTTGGAATTTGTGACTAAATGATAATTAGGAATTTCGTAAAATGCATAAATACAAAGCGCTAAAGTTAAAATAAACCAAAATGAATATTGAAAAATTGTGGAATAATTGTTGTTAACAAAATAATCATTTGTAAAAAGCCAAAATAATAATGCGCCGATTGTTCCGATGGTTCCGGGGGCTTTTTTTACTTTTCCGCAATAAAAGAAAGTCAAAAGTAATTCATTAATTTTGGAATATTTTTTAGACATAATTTTTAAATTTTTTTGAAAAAACTTTCTTGCTTTTAATAATATTTTTATTTCTTGCAAAAAACAAATTATTTAAATATTTTGTTAAGGCAACTTAAAATATTTCAAATAATTGTATTTGCCAACGAATAATGAATTATAAAAATAAAAATCTAGATTTTTCACAGCTTAAAACTGAAACCAAAATGATTCGCGGAGGCTCTCTAAGAAGCAATTTTGGCGAAACTTCCGAAGCAATTTATTTAAATTCCGGCTTTTGTTATAATTCTGCAGAAATTGCCGAAAGTCGCTTCAATGGCGAGGATCCCGGATATGTTTATTCGCGCTATGTTAATCCTTCACTGAAAATGCTTGAAGATAGATTGGCGTTGCTTGAGGGTTGTGAATCGGCTTGTGTTATGGCTTCGGGTATGGCAGCGGTTTTTGCTTCGATAATGTGCCAAATCAAAGCGGGCGATCATTTTATTGCTTCACGAGTTTTGTTCGGTTCATGTTTTCATATCGCTACGAAAATTTTACCGAACTACGGAATTGAAGTCACTCTAGTTGATGGCACTAATCAAGATGAATGGAAAAGTGCTTTTAAAAAAAACACTAAAGTAGTTTTTATTGAAACGCCAGCCAATCCAAATTTAGAAATTATTGATATAAAATTTGTTGCTGATCTGACAAAAAAACATGGCGCTTGCCTTATTGTTGATAATATTTTTGCCTCATCTTATTCGCAAAGCGCTTTTGATTTTGGCGCTGATGTTGTAGTTCATTCAACCACAAAGCATTTTGACGGGCAGGGCAGAACTCTTGGTGGGGCGGTTTTAGGTTCACAAAATTTTATTAAAGAAACTCTATTGCCATTTCATCGTCACACTGGGCCAGCACTTAGTTCGTTCAATGCGTGGATAATTTTTAAAGCTTTGGAGACCTACGAAATGCGCATGGAAAGGCATTGCACTAATGCTAAAAAAATTGCTGAATTTCTCGAAGGTCATTTGAAAATACAAAAAGTTTATTATCCCGAATTAAAATCTCATAAACAATTTAACATCGCCCAAAAGCAAATGAGAAATGGCGGAACGATGATTGCGCTTGAAACTATCGGCGATAAAAAAACATGTTTTAACTTTATGAACGCGCTTCAAATCATTGATATTTCAAATAATTTGGGCGATTCGAAATCGTTAATCACGCATCCATCAACCACGACTCACTCAAATATTTCACTTGAAGATCAAAAAAAGATTGGTATAAATGAAACAATGTGTAGGCTTTCGGTTGGTTTAGAAAGTGTTGACGATTTAATAAATGATTTAAAAAACGGATTAGATAAAATTTAATTTTTTAACATTATGCCGAGTTTTGATATAGTTTCCAAAATAAATATTCAAGAAATTGATAACGCAGTTAACTCCGTGCTTCGCGAGCTAACAAATCGTTATGATTTCAAAGGCGCGGTTTTTAGCGTCGAATTAAAATCCAAAGAAAATATTATTAACATTAGTGCCGACAGTGAATATAAGCTTGAAGCGGTGCGAGATTCTCTAAAAGTTTTTGCCACAAAGCGTGGAATTGATGTTAAAGCTCTCGAATTTTGTGAGCCTCAAAAGGCTGGCGGAACAACGCTCAAGCAAGAGATAAAACTTAAAAACGGTATTGAGCAAGAAATTGCTAAAAAAATAATGAAGCAAATAAAAGATTTAAAACTTAAAGTCCAAGCTTCAATTAAAGGTGATGAAGTCAGAATTGATGGCAAAAAGCGCGATGATTTACAAGACGCGATGAACATTATTCGTTCTACAAATTTTGACATACCTTTGCAATTTATTAATTTTAGGGAATAGATATGAAATTTTTTGGTGGTATAATTCGTCTTATGACTGCGCCAGCATTAATTTCGACTGCACTTTGTGTTTTTGGTCCAGCTTATGTTGTTGCAAAGAGTATTTCGTTAGAGGATCAAGATAAGGTTAAGACGGTTGGCGCCCCAACTAGGTTCGTTGAATCGGGATTTGCGACAGGAGTTAGTAAACTTCTTGAATTACCTATTGTGGGAGCTGTTCGATTTGGGCTTGGTCCACTTAAAGATTTGGAGTCGGCAGTACTTGGCGACAAACATTATGCTAAACCCACTCTGAGTCAACCAACTTATCATGATCTTAAACCATTTGATCTTGAAAAATACGCCGAATTTTTAAGGAATGAGTATAGTATTAAAACTTCAAAAGATGCTGAATCCAACACCACAACAGGTCCGTCACCGCATGTTAAAGTCAATGAGTATGAGCAATTATGTCCAACTGGTCGAACTCCGCCATCTGCTTGATTAGCCTCCGCCAATAAAATGAACAATCTCGATTTTAGAATTTTCAGTTAAAATTATTTTATTAAAATCTTGCGGATTAATGATTTCTAAATCTTTCTCGATTGCTATTTTATTAGGATCGATTTCAAAATTTATAAGAAGTTTAGATATTGTTAATCCACTCTCTATTTCAAGTAATTCGCCATTTAAAAAAATTTTTATTTTCATCATAATTTAAATTCTATAAAAAAATAATTGTTAAATTTGTTAAATATTCTAGTATTTTATTATATTTAAATTCAACAAGATTCTAATGATTTATCAAGCATATCTCTTTCGCACATCTCTTATTAACTGGCTTGGAATAACATTGATTTTAATTATTTTGATATGGTTTAGTAGAGCAATACCATTCATTAGTTTTGTAACGGAAAATGGCATAAAAATTCTAGATTTTTTTTACTTATTTATTTTGATTTTGCCGTGGATTTTGATTTATCTTTTGCCAATTTCGTTTTTTATCGCAACTTTACTCTCTCTAAATAAACTTCTGCAAAATAATGAAATAACAATTTTAAAAAATTGTGGTTTATCAAATTTAAAAATTGCGCAACCAATCATTTTTTTTGGATTAATTCTGACATTATTTACATATTTTTTATCTTTTTATTTAATGCCACTTGCAAATAAGCAATTAAGAATTTCTCGACACGATATCCAAGAAAATTATACCAATATTTCATTTACCCCGCAAACCTTTGAAAATCTTCATCAAATTACTATTTACACCAAAAATCGTGATGAAAAAAATAATCTTTATGGAATATTGATAAATGATCAAAGACAAAAAGATTATGCAATTACTTTAACCGCTGAATTCGGAAATTTAATCGCCAAAAATGATTCTGTTCTTCTGAAGCTTAGAAATGGAACATTGCAGAGATATAATTTAGAATCACAAAAAAGCGAAATATTAAGATTTGATGAATATATTTTTAATTTAAATGATAAAAATCGCGAGTCTTTTGATTATAAATGGAAGCCAAATGAGCGCTACATAAATGAGCTAATTTATCCAGACGAAAATTTGTCGCCAAGAGATTTAGAAAAAAACAATTCGGAGATACATAAAAGAGTCAACGACTCCTTGATTTCATTCATTTTTGCAATAATAATTTGTTCGTCAATTCTGAGAATAAAAATTTCCAGAAGCGGAAATTTCTTTAATTTGATTTTAATTTTAGTTTGGTGTTTAATTTATATTATTTCACTTATTTTTAGCTACAGATTGAGCGAAAATTCAAGCTCTCTCGTATTTTTACCATATTTAATAAATTTTGCATTTTTAATTTTTGGGCTAGTGCCATTGATTTTTAACTCGGGCTTGAAAAATGATAAATAAAATTAATTATTATCTAGTAAAATCATTTTTAAAAAACTTCTTAATAGTTGCCCTTGGCTTCTCAGCGATGTTTTTTTTAATTAATGTTATAGATATATTTGAAAGAATCAAAGATTCAGAAGTTGGTATTTCGCTGGTTTTTATTTTGGCCGTTTTAAAAGTTCCGCAATCTTTAACTTCAATAATTGCTTCGGTAGTTTTGATTTCCGCGATATTAACTTTTTATCAACTTTCAATCAAAAGTGAATTAACAATTATTCGTACTTGCGGATATTCAATTTGGAAAATATCTGCCCCCGTCGCTTTATCGGCATTGGTTCTTGGAATTTTTTGGATTACGATTTTTAATTTTATCGAAATAGCTTCTTCGAAAAAATTTTATCAAATCGAAACCAAATATATTAAAGCCGAAATGCGAGAAGCAATCGAGCCTTCTTCGGGAGTTTGGTTCCGTCAAAAAAATTTTTATAAAGAAGATGAGGATATTATAATAATAGCGCGAAAAATTTATAAAAATAGCGCAGAATTTTCGAATGTAAGTTTGTGGTTTTTTGATTCACAAAATATTTTTTATAAAAAAATTGATGCCAAAAGAATGTTTTTGGAAAATCATAAATGGATACTGGAGAAAGCGATTATAAATGATGAAGCACTAATAAATCATAATGTAGAAAATATAGAAATAGCAACTGATCTGGAAGAAAATTTTATCAAAAAAAAGATAATTAATAATTTTGATTCCGCACAGTTTTTTTTGATATCTGAATTACCAAAATTAATTAAAGAACTTGATGCTTCGGGCTTAAATTCTAATAAATTTAAGATGTATTTTAATGGTCAATTAAACCAAGTTTTGCTATTCGTGGCAATGATTTTTTTCGCAACATATTTTGGAATTTGTAGTATTCGTAATCGTAAGTCGCAGATTAAGGTTTTCATCGGAATTATTTTCGGATTAATTGTTTTTATAGCATCGTCAATTTCGTTCTCGCTCGGCTCTTCGGGGTTAATTTCGGTATTCGAATCAACATGGTTAATCAGTTTAATATATCTGGCGGTCAGCATTCTACTTATTTATCGAAAAGAAAATTCTGCTTCATAAAATAAATTTTGAAAAAAATTGATTATATTGCCCTTGATAAATTAAAAATACCAAATTAAAATTCTTGCTAAGATTACTACTACAATTAATCCTTAAAAAATTCTAAAAAAAATATGAAAAAAACTATATTATTGTCGAATGTTGTGATTGCATTATCACTACTTTTTTCTTGTGCTCCAAAAGAAGTTAAAAAAACCAGCGGAAACAATGAATTAGGAGACTTGCCAGAGTGGGTTTTAGATCCAAAAATTAAAGATGGTGTTGCTGCGGTCGGTATCGCAAGCCCTTCAAGAGCTGGTATTACAGTTCAATTACCAAAGGCTGAACTTGATGCTAAAGCAAATATTGCTGCAACAATTCAATCTGAAGTTTCTAGAGTTACTAAAAACGCTTTAAGATCGGGCAAAGTAAACGATGCTGATGATGTTGAAGAGTTCTTCGCTCAAGCCAGCAAAGAAGTTGTTAAAAATCTTCCATTGTCAGGCGCTAGAAGAATTCATATGTTCAAATCTCAGGACGGAACTCTTTATGTTCACATGATGATTGATGATCAAGATTATAGCAAATTCTTGAAAAATAGCCAAAAAGATTACGAAGATAAATTGAAAAAATCTAATTTAAGCAGAGATAGCATTGATAAATCTCAAGCTGCAACTAAAGATTTATTTGATGAACTTGAAAAAGAAAGAAGCAACATTCCTGCCATTCCTTTGGAAGCTAAAAAAGAAGAAGCTAAAAAAGCTAACTAATTAAAAAATTATCCTCCTTTTACGTTTTAAAATTATTTAAAACGTAAAAGGAGTTCAATAACTCAAAATAAAGATTATGAAAAAAATTATTATCACCGCATTATTTTTCTTAATAGTATCTTGTTCAGGCCCTGAAGCGCACGACCACGAAGCTCACAAATCACATAAATCATCTTCGGCTTCATCCAGAATTAATAATATCCAATCAGGTTCAAACACAATTTTAAAAGATCTCGATGAATAAAAAAATTCAAAAACTATTTTTTACATTTTTATTGTTAATAACTTTCGCAGAAAGTTCATTTTCAAAATCAAATGACCTTCCTTCTTGGTTTATAAAGCCTCGCGCCAATAATATCGATATGATTTATGGAGTTGCCGAAGGTTTTACGCTTGAGGAAGCAACCAAAACCGCTTTGGCAGATGCTGCGGGAAGACTTATGGTTTCAATTTCTTCTGAATCTGAGATGATCAAAGAGGAAAATCAAAATAGCTATAACGAAGAAATGCGTCAAAAAGTTCGCCAATCAATCGAAAAAATTAGTTTCACCGGTTATCAAGTTTCTAAGAGCGAGCAAGTTGATAAAAAATTCTATGTTGAGGTTTCTATCGAAAGAGATCCATTCATAAATGAGCAAAAAGAGCGCGTTGAATTCGTGCAAAAAAAGATTAATGATCTTGACAAAAACTCAATGCAATCAAATCCAATTCAAAGAAGAACTAGTTTGATGAAAATTTTGGATTTGTGTAAAGAGCTTGAATTGAAGGCTCGAATCCTTTCTGGTGCGCAAGAAGAAATTGACATGAAAAGCATACTTTCCTTGATTGCCAAATATCAAAATGAGTTTGAAAAATCATCTTCTTCAATTGAATTTTTCTTTGATTCGTCATCGCCAAAAGATTTAGTACAAGTTATAAGAAGCGCGTTAAATAAAGAAAAATTAAAAATCGCCAAAACTCTTGATAAAACTGATCCAAATCAAATTGTCATTGGTGCAAAATATGAACCATCTCACAATTTTATTTATGGTGCGCACATTACTAAATTAAACATTGATTTTGAAAGCTCAGCTCAAGGTAAAATTGTTGCTAGCAATAATGTTGAAGCGACGGGCAATTCGACTATTAGCGAATCTGAATCAACTAAGGCAGCCATCAAATCTTTAGAAGAACAAATTCAAAAAGATGGAGTTTTAAAAACCCTTGGAATTCTAAACTAAAAAACAATTCAAAGTATTTTGAATTAATAAAATTTATAAAAACAAAAATTATGAAATTAAAACTTTTAGCGCTATTTTTCATTGCAACATCTTGCACTCCTACTATTAAAAATTTTGATAAATATCAGAAACAGTTTATTTCTAAGAGCGAGTTTATGCCTGATGAAAAAACTCTTGAAAATAAATTATTAAAAGTAGCAATTTTTGATTTCGAAGAAGGTGATATCGAAGTTGCAAAGCAATCAAATCTAGGTAAATCAGTTGCTACTAGTATGGAAAGTATTTTATCAAAATATAGACTTGCAGAATTAGTTGATCGCAAAGCAACTGAAAAATTGCAAAAAGAAGTTCAGCTTTCTGAAATGAATAAAACTGGCTCTTATAAAGGTCCAAAACTTGCTGATTATGCGGTTTCCGGATCGATTGCAAATGCTAATTTTGCTAACAAATATGTTTCCGGAAGTACTTATATGAATCCAAAAACAGGTGACCTTATTTCAATCCCGCCAAAATTTGTTTATAGTTCACAAGTTGTAGGAAATATTAAAATTTACGAACTTCCTTCTTTAACTGTTATTGACACTATTGAGCTTGACGGTAAGTCGGTTAGAACTGAAAATGTTCAACAAGATGGCGGTATTAGTTTTGGTGGAATTCAAGTTGGCGGAACTCAAGAAGGTGGAATCCAAAGAGATGATGGTCTAGTTCGTGAAGCTGGAGCTGATGCGGTTGATGAAGCCGAATCCGCTATCAGAAATGCCTTTGCAAAGCGTGGTTTTATTTTAGAAAAAAGAACCTTTGATGGTAAATCAATTTTCAAAGTTAATCTTGGATCTGAAGATGGCGTTAAACATGGTGATAAATTTGAATTAATTGGCCAATATGAAGTTGAAAACTCAATTAGCGGTAAATCTGAAGTCGAAAGAAGAGTTGTAGCTTTGGGAGTTATTTCTGATAAAATTGATCCAAAAAATTGTTGGATAATTCTTGAAGATAAAAAGAAAGCTGATGTTGTTAGGGTTGGCGACATGATTAAAATGAAATATTCTAAAAGTGCTATGAAGTCTTTTGCTAAAATGGCAAAAAATATGACAAAATAGTTTAATGAAATACATTAAGGGCATCTCTGACATTATAGACAAATATGATTATTTTATATTTGATGTTTGGGGCGTGATTCATGACGGCGCAAATACATATCCTCAAGCCGTCGAAACATTTGAATATTTAAATAAAATTGGTAAAAAAGTTTGCCTTTTGTCAAACGCTCCAAGAAGGGCTTCTAAAGTGGCTGAGATTCTCAATCACTTTGGATTGACCTCTAATTTATATGATTTTATTTTAACCTCTGGGGAATCTGCTTATCTCGATTTGTATCACAATCAACAAAATAATTTTGCTAATTTTGGTAAAAACTATTTTTATATTGGTCCACAAAAAGATATAGATTTGCTAGATGGGCTTGATTACAAAAGGGTCGAAGATCCTTCAAAAGCAGACTTTGCGCTAACTACGGGTTTTGAAAATGAAAACTCTAAAATATCTGAAAAATTACCTCTTGCAATTCAAGCAAACAAATTTAAACTTCCGATGCTTTGTGTAAATCCAGACTTAATTGTTGTAAAACAAAATGGAGTCGAGATGATTTGCGCTGGTGCACTTGCTTTAGAATATCAGAAAATTGGCGGAATAGTTCATTACTACGGAAAGCCTTTTCCCAAAGTTTATCAAATGGTATTAGAAAAATTTTTGATGCCAAATAAAGATAAAATTGTTGCCATTGGCGACGGAATGGAAACTGATATTAAGGGAGCGAGCGATTTTAAAATTGATAGCATTTTAGTAACAGGAGGGATTCTCGCTAAACAGTTGGGAATTAAATTCTGGGAAGTTGCTGAAAATGAAAAATTAAATAAAATTTGCAATAACTACAATTTATTTCCAAATTATATAATCTCAAATTTAAGAATATGAAACTTTATTCAAGAAAAAGAAAAAGCCCAATAAAAATTCTAGTAATTATAACGCTACTAGCAGGCTTTGCTTTCGCTGTGTCGAAGCAATTTGTAGCTAAAAAAATTAATGATATTGTTGTCGCCCAAATCGGTGACGAAAATATCTACAAATCTGATATTGAGAAAAAGCTCAAAGAAGTTTTTGCAAATAATCAAAATAATTCTCAAATTTCTTTTGAAAAATTGCCTGACCAAGTTCTTGAATTGTTCGCCAGAGAGATTTTTCTTGATAGAAAAATTATTGCTGAAGCAAAAAGATTAGGACTTGACAATTCTACTGAAATCAAGGACTCAATTGAAAATTTTAAAACATCAACAATTCGTCAAGCTTACGTAAACAACTCATTAAAAGATGTGGTAACTGACCAAAGAATCGTTGAAAAATTTAATGAAATGAATGCTGAAACAGAAAATAAAAATGAATATAAATATTATCAAATTGTTGTAAAAGAGCAATTGCAAGCTGAAAATATTTATAAAGAATTAAAAGCTTCAAAAAAACCTTTAAAATTTAGCGATGGTGCTAGAAAATATTCTGTAGATACTCAATCTTCTGGAAATGGAGGAGAGGTTGATTATAAACAAGAATCTTCAATTCAAAAAGATGTCTTAGATACTTTAAAAAATCTTAAAAAAGATGAAATTTCTAAGCCATTCCAATCTGGAAGCGACTGGTATTTAGTAAAATTTGCTGACATAAAAAAATCTAAACCAATCGAGTTTGAAACTACTAAGGAATATATTCGTCACTTAATAAAAATTGAAGAAGTCGAAAAAATCAATGGTAAATTTGTAAAAGATAATAAAGTTAAAATTCTTTTAAAAAGAGACGCCAATAATGACAATAAAAAGCCATTAGAAGAAAATAAGTCGTTGGATAATCCAGTCGAACAAAATAAAAATATAGAACAAAATAAAAATGAAGAAACAGTTCAGCAACCAGCTCCAGAATCAGCTCCACAACAAGAGGGCGCAAAAGAGCCAGGACAACAACCAGTTGAATCAAATCAACAAAAACTCTAAGCAAAACAATCCTTCTCGTCATCAAAATAATGACGAGAAGGACATCGTTTGGATAGGTGGAAAAAACCCGTGTTTTTTAACCCTAAAAAATCAAAAAAGAAAAATATTCGAAATTGTTATCAATAAAAATAATCTCGAAGAGTTAAAAAATTTTCTTGCTAAAAGTTCTCTCCAAAATCTCGAAAGAATCGTTAAAGTTGTCGACAATATTTTTTTCCAAAATATTTTTAATAAAGATTTTGTTCATCAAGGAATTGCAGTAAAGGCCTCAAAACTTGAATTTAAAACACAGTTTGATTTGCTCGAGGAGTTAAATCTTATCGAAGATAAAAAACAGCTTCCTGATATTCTAATACTCGATCAAATAACCGATCCACAAAATGTTGGCGCGATAATTCGAAGCGCAATAGCTTTTAACTTCAAAAAAATAGTTTTTTGTGAATTTAATTCCGCAAAAGAAACTCCATCTTTAATTAAAGCGTCGGCGGGAAATATTGATTTTGCAGAAATTTTTGTGGCGGTGAATATTAATAATTTAATCGAAAAATTAAAAAAAATAGGATATTGGTGTATCGGCTTGGCGGGCGAGGGTGTTGAAAATGAGAAAAAAATTGCAGAATATAAAAATATTGTTTTAGTGGTTGGTTCTGAAGGTTCGGGAATTCGTAATTTAGTTAAAAAAAATTGTGATTTATTGGTTAGAATTAATACCAATAAAGAAGTCGAGAGCCTTAATGTTTCAGTTGCCACGGCAATTGCGCTTAATGAAATTTATCGGAATAAAAATGTTTAAAAATATTTGTATAATTGCCGCTAAAAATAATGATTTAGCTTATCAAAAAAAAGATTTTTTGATTAAAAAATACGGCTTTCAAGATTTGACATTCGATCATCAAAATATTGACGATTTTGATTTAATTATTGCAATTGGCGGAGATGGCTTGATGCTTCATCTTCTTCATGAAATTAAGAATTTTGCAACTCCGATTTATGGCATAAATTGTGGAACGGTGGGGTTTTTAATGAATTCTTTTTGTGAAAATGATTTAATTGAAGTGATTAATAAATCCGAAGTTTCAGCATTAAATCCACTCAAAATGATTGCGACCGACATCAACAATATCAAGCATGAGCATATTGCAATCAATGAAGTTGCGCTTTTAAGGCAAACTAATCAAGCAAGTAAAATTCAAATAGAAATCAATGAAAAAGAAAGACTTTCTTCTTTAATGGCCGATGGAATTTTAGTATCGACATCAGCGGGAAGCACGGCTTATAATCTTTCTGCTGGCGGACCAATAATTCCCTTTGGAGCAAAAATTTTAGCATTAACGCCAATTAGTCCATTTCGTCCAAGAAAGTGGAACGGCGCTTTGCTTCCTTCGAATTCAAAAGTTAAGTTTAAAGTTTTGGATTGTAAAGAGCGTCCAGTTAGCGCTACTGCAGATTCTAGAGAGGTTAGAGATGTTGTCGAGGTTGAAATTTTTGAAGATTTATTAACCGAATTTAAAATATTATTCAACTCAAATCATTCGCTAGAAGAGCGCATAATCCGCGAACAGTTTGGTAATTAACCGCTTTCAATAAAAAGACAAAGCCTGAATAATTTTCTTAATTTGTAAAATTTTTGATTACAAAGGGTGAAATGAATTTTGGTATTTATGTGGTTTTTTTAATTTCTTTAAAACCTATTTTTTTTAAAAATGGTGGGTCTGGGTGGACTTGAACCACCGACCTCGCACTTATCAGGCGCGCACTCTAACCAACTGAGCTACAGACCCATTTTTAAAAACAAGTAAAGAATTTTATTTTGTAATTTGGTAAATGTCAATTGACTAATCAAAAAAAATGTAAATTATTTCATGGAGTTAAATAATTTTTATAAAAATTTATGAAATCATTCGCCAACAATCTTGAAGAAGTTGTTCTAAATCAAAGAGAATTGAATATTTCTTTTGAGTTTTTTCCTCCAAAAAATGATGAGATGGAAGTAAAATTATGGGAAGCAATTTCGCGTTTAAAATATTTAAAACCAAATTTTGTTTCGGTGACTTATGGGGCAGGTGGCTCGACTCGCGAAAGAACTCATCACACGATCGAAAAAATTATTAATGAAACCGATTTGAAACCAGCCTCGCACCTTACTTGCGTAGGCGCTTCTAAGCAAGAAATTGAAAAAATTTTACGCAATTATTGGCAAATTGGCGTAAGACATATTGTGGCTTTGAGAGGTGACATGCCTGCATCAAGTTCGAATTATCAACTTCATCCAGATGGTTACAAATATGCGAATGAATTAGTTGAGGGAATAAAAAAATTATCTCAAGAAAATATTGATTTTGAAATTTCGGTCGCGGGCTATCCAGAAATGCATCCAGAAGCTAAATCGATGCAAGAAGATATCGATAATTTAAAGCGCAAAGTTGATGCCGGAGCCAATCGAATTATCACACAATTTTTTTTTGATTCCGATGTTTTTTTTCGTTTCGTAGATTTGTGTCATAAAAATAAAATTTATGTGCCGATTGTGCCGGGAATCCTTCCGGTTACTAATGTAAAGCAAACAAAGCATTTTGCTAAAATGTGCGGTGCGAAAATTCCAAAATGGATGGAAAATATTTTTGAAGGTCTTGATGAAAATCAAGAAACGCGCCAATTGGTGGCAGGAATTGTTGCGACAGAATTATGTAGAATTTTACATAATTCGGGCGTCGATGATTTTCATTTTTATACTTTAAATCGAAGCGATTTAACTTTAGCAATTTGTCATTTGCTTGGAGTGAGAAACGTGGTTGTGAGTTAATAAATATTTAAAAACTTGCAATTCAATATTTTTAATGTTAAGACTAAAAAAGAATTTTTTATAAAATCCAAAATATTTAATCAAAACTAATTATTTTTTTAATAAGATTATGCCTAAAGAAGATTTGTTAACAATGAATGGAGTGGTGATGGAAGTGTTGCCAAATACAATTTTTAAAGTTGAATTGGAAAACGGTCACGTAATAATTGCACACGCTTCGGGCAAAATTCGTAAAAATAAAATTCGTATTTTAAAAGGTGATAAAGTGGAAGTAGAAATGACCACATATGATCTCACTAAGGGTAGAATTTCAAGACGTAATGTTTAATTTTTAAAATGAAAAACCTTTTAATTGTTGAGTCGCCAGCTAAAGCCAAAACTATTGGCAAATATTTAGGCAAAGATTATCATGTTTTGGCATCTTTCGGACATATTCGTGATTTGCCAAGCAAAGATGGTTCAGTTGAGCCAGATAAAGGCTTCGCAATGAATTATCAAATCTCTGCAAAGTCAACCAAGCATGTCAAGGAAATGGTTGATAAAGCGAAAGAATGTGAAAAAATTATTTTAGCTCCCGATCCAGATCGTGAAGGTGAGTCGATCGCGTGGCATATTCTTGAAGTTTTAAAAATCAAAAAAGCTATAAAATCTACAACTAAAGTTGAGAGGGTGGTTTTTAACGCCATTACTAAAAATTCAGTTTTGGAAGCGATAAAAAAACCACGAGAAATTGATATGAATTTGGTCGATGCGCAACAAGCTAGACGAGCATTAGACTATTTAGTAGGCTTTACTTTATCGCCAGTTTTGTGGCGTAAACTTCCCGGAAGTCGCTCGGCTGGAAGGGTTCAATCGGTTTCATTAAGATTAATTTGTGATCGCGAAGAAGAAATTGAGAAATTTAAAAGCGAAGAATATTGGGACATAAAAATAAATTTGCAAAATCAAGAAAATCAAAAATTTCAAGCTACGGTTTTTGAAATTGAAGGTAAAAAACTTGAAAAATTTTCAATAAATAATGAAAAATATGCAAACGAAATAAAGCATAATCTTGATCAAAAAAAATATCGAGTGGCATCGATTGTTAAAAAACAAGCCAAGAGACGCTCTTATCCGCCATTCACAACCTCATCATTGCAACAAGAATCGGCAAGAAAACTTGGATTTTCTGTTAGTAAAACTATGATGATTGCTCAAAAACTTTACGAAGGAATTGAAATAAGTGGCAACTCTCAAGGCTTAATCACCTATATGAGAACTGATTCAATCGATGTTGCGCCCGAAGCTATAGTTTCAGTTAGAAGTGCTATTAAAAATTTATATGGTGATAAATATTTACCAGAAAATCCTAATATTTTTAAAAGCAAAGTAAAGAATGCGCAAGAGGCTCACGAAGCGATTCGTCCAGCTGATTTTGCGCTTGAGCCTGAAAAAATAAGGCATTCTTTAGACAATGATCAATTTGCTCTTTATAGTTTAATTTGGAAAAGGATGGTGGCATCGCAAATGAGTGATGCGATTTTTGACCAAGTGGTTGTTGAAATTATAACTGAACCTACTTACGCAAAGGCTAAAGCCGTTGGGTCTACAATTAAATTTGATGGTTTTTACAAAGTTTATCGCGAAGATTTGGACGATAATTCTGACAGCGAAGATGAAACAAAAGTGCGCTTACCAGAGTTTAGCGAGAAAGAGCAATTAAATTTAATTGATGTTGAGCCACTGCAACATTTTACTGAACCGCCACCGCGTTATTCAGAAGCCAGCTTGGTTAAGAAAATGGAAGAATTGGGCATTGGTCGTCCATCAACTTATGCTACGATAATCTCTGTTCTGCAAGAGCGCGGTTATGTTAAGCTCGATAAAAAACGCTTCTTTCCCGAAGAGCGCGGAAGAATTGTCGTTACTTTTTTAAAAGAATTTTTTGCCAAATATGTTGAGTTTGGATACACCGCAAGCCTAGAAGATGAGCTCGATATTATTTCAAATGGCGAGATGGATTGGAAAATATTCTTAAAAAAATTCTGGAAAGATTTTAACGGAAATATCGGCGAAGTAATGGAAAAGCCATTCCCCGAAGTTTTAGAAGTTTTAAATCAAAAATTTGGTGAACATATTTTTGGTCGCGACGAAGATGGAAAATTAAAAAATACTTGTCCAACTTGTAAAAATGGTCAACTGGGCTTAAGGCTTGGTAAATTTGGCTCTTTCATTGGTTGCTCAAATTATCCGGAATGCAAACATACCATGCAAATTTTTGGTGATGAATCTGCGGTTGGCGAAAATGGTGAATTGAAGCCACAGTTTGAAACTAGAAATCTTGGTAAAGATCCAAAAACTGGTTATGAAATTTTAGTTAAAATTGGTCCATATGGCCCTTATTTAGAACTAGAGGGAAGTGAAATTGAAGATAAGAAAGCGGATAAAGAAGAGGTTGAAAAGAAAGTTAAAAAAACCACAAAAAAAACTACCGCAAAAACTACAAAAAAAGCAGTTAAAAAAGCAGTTAAAAAACCTAAAAGAATATCGATTCCTAAAAATATTGATCCAGCAACAATTGATATAAAAATCGCGCTTAGCTTATTAACATTGCCTCGTGAAATTGGGCTTCATCCTGAAACTGGTCAAAAAATTGTAGCCAATATCGGACCTTTTGGACCTTATTTATTGCATGATAAACAATTTACTTCGGTTAAAAAAGAAGATGACATTTTGGAAATTGGCCTTAACAGAGCGATTGATTTAATAGCGCAAGCTATTGAGAAAAAAGCTTCAAATCCAAAATCTGCAACCAAAAGAACATTTGGCAAAAAATCCTTCGTCAAAAAAACTAAAAAATAACTTTTTTGTTGAGTTTTGTTTTTAATTGAGTCAAATTTTAGTAATCAAATTTGTTAAATTTTTTTTAGTTTATTTGATAATTTTTGAATCTAATTAAATCTTTTTTTATCGATGAGTCAGCAACCTTTTAATCAAGAAATCGAAGATTATTTCGAAGAAGATTATGATGATTCGAAAGAGTTGCATGACTTGATAGATGGTCGTCTAGAGGCATCGATAATTTGTCGCGACAATAAAAAAATTCCTAATTTTTTATCATTAGTCTACGCTAATAATTTATTTTATTTGATGTTTGATATTGATGAAAATGGCGCAATTGGGCAAAATTATGATTTTTTATTTTCCGATGTTGATTTAGATAATTATTCAGAAGACCAAGCGGAATATGCGCGCTTAATTAAATCGGTTCGCGATCAGCAACAATGTTCGGTTGTTTTAACAACTTCGGTTGAAAATATCAAATATGGCAATTTTAAGCTACATATCACATACTCCCCGTACTTAGTAAGAAATGATAAATTCACACGCAATTATGGAATTTTTAGTTTTATTAAAATTGAAAATGCTAAAAAAGAAGATTCTAATACATTAAAAACGCGCTCAAATATTATTTTATTAAGAAGCCTCGAAAGGACTTTGCGCAACGAAAGAACTTTGCGAGAAATTGCTAATTTAATTATTTCGGATGTTCAGATTGATAATTTAGCGCGCACAATTGCAAAAATTTTATGTGAGCATTTAAAATGCGATAGATGTGTAATTCATGATTTTAAAAGTGACAATACAACCTTTGTTGTTGAGTATTGCTCTAGTTATTCCAAGAAAATGATAAGTGATGAATATTCTGAAAAAAATATTCAAGATCTTCAAAAATATATCAATTTTCAAAATGATTTTTATCAAAAATTCGGAACAAAAAATAAAAAATCCTCGATTGCTTTGATTCGAGATGTCTTTAATGATGAAAATTTGCGCGGAATAAACGATATTTGCAATGAATATTCAATCGCTTCGCAAATCGCAATTACCACTACTTTCAACGGCGTTGTTAATGGCGGAATCTATTTGCATCAATCTGCAAAAAATTCGTGGATTGAAGATGAAATTAATTTGATAGAAATTATTGCGGAGCAGTTTTCGATTGCTCTTGATCGCTCTAATTCAATTCAAAAAGTGATGATCGCAAATCATGCTTTGATGGAAAAAACTTTGCAACTCAAAGATTCTCTTAAGCAAGAGCAGGAAATGCGCAAGATGCAAAATGAATTTGTTGCGCTAGTTTCGCATGAGTTCAAAACGCCACTTCAAATTATTGACGGCAATCGAGAATTAATAGCGCGCAAATTAAAAAATGCTAATTTTGTTGAGGAAAGTGTTTTTGGATATTTAGAAAAAGTAAGATCGGGAATACAAAGAATGAATGGCTTAATAAATAGCACTTTGCATTTGGCAAAAATGGAAAATAGTGATGGCAAAATTAAAGTTGAAGAACAAGAAATTAATCTCTTTGATTTAATCGAAGATATAATCGAAAAAAACACCAACTTAGCACAGCAAAAAAATATTCAAATTCACTACAAAATTAATGAGTTGCCGACCAGCTATATGACAGATCCAAAGTTATTAGATCACGCCATTAGCAATATTATTTCTAACGCCATAAAATATTCGCGCAATAACTCTCATGTTAAAATTATTGGTAAAATTTTCGACGATTGCATTGCCATCCGAGTTATTGATACCGGAATTGGCATACCTAGTAAAGATTTAGAAAGTGTTGGTAAAAAGTTTTTTCGCGCCGGAAACTCTATTTCAGTAGCTGGAACTGGTATTGGAATTTATTTAACTAAACATTTTATTGATTTATTAGCTGGTAAAATAATAATCGAAAGCAAAGAAAATTTTGGCACCGTGGTGACTGTAATTCTCCAAAAAAATCAAACTCAAAATGAAGATAAATTATAAATTTTTAACAATTTTATTAACTTGTTTTTCAATCGATTCGGCTTTCGCACAAGATGAAAAGATTGATCAAGAAAAACGCTCTGGGCCAATTTTGTCGGGTAGTGTTTTATATGAAATCCAAGCTGACCAAATTCTTAGTATTTCCCATCAAAAAGCCAAAAGCTCCAATGGTTTTTTATATATAGAACCAAATTTTGGATTACATTTTGATGAAAATTGGGCGGTAAAAACTCAATGGCGAATTCAAGATAATTCATCCTTAACCACGCGCGACAAAGATAATCCTGAGCGGTATAGAAATTTTTTAAGCGAGAATCGAGGTTATAATTTAAATCAAACGGGCCTTCTTATCGAAGAGTTAAAGCTTTATTATGAAAATGAAGACATGAAATTTTCATTGGGTAAATTTGATCCATCTTTCGGAACCGCGCATAGAAAATCTAAAAGAATCGGAGTTTTTGCATCGCAACTAGCCGAAGATTATAATTTGCGCGAAAAGCTTGGCGCAAATGTTACGGCTTTACTCGAGGGTAGCCAAATTTCTTTTAGTACTTTTTTTAGCGATTCAACCGACTTGAGTCAAAGTGCTGTTAGCGATCGTGGACGCGAACCCAGAAACAACGGCCTTTCATCAAATACGGGAAGTTTTTCATCTTATTCAATTTTAATGGAGGGTGAAGATTTTCTAACAGTCGATAATTGGTTTTATAATGTTGGCTATAGAAGCTTAGGAGTTGATAAAGAGTCTCGTAAACGCGAAAATGGCGTAGTTGTTGGTTCAGAATATCTTTATAAAATCGGCAGAGAAACTTCTTTGATACCATTTTTTGAGATGGTTAGAATTAATAACTTTTCTGGAGAAGTTGGTCGATCCGCTAATTATATAACGGTTGCGGCTATTGGAAAATATGCCAGCTGGACGGCGAGTACTTCTCTAATTTTGCGCAACATAAAGCGTCCAAGCACTTCAGCTTTACCAGGAATTGCCTATGATAGGCAATTGCAATTTTCAATTGGTTATAAATTTACCGACAATTTAACGCTTGATATTAGTAGGGCCGTTATCCATGAAAACGATCATGACGCTGGAATTTTTGGCGCAAATTTGAATTATTTATATAAATTTTAAATCAAAATGAAAAATTTATTTTTGATAAAAATTACTCTGCGCAAAGCTTATTCGATGATCGAAGTGTCATTGATAATTTTAATAATTGGAATTTTGTTTGCAGGAGCCTATCAAGGATTTAATATTTATAATCAAACTCATCTAGCAAGTGCACGCACTCTAAGTCAAAATTCAATTATTGGACGCTTACAAAACATGGCTTTTTGGTATGAAACCACTTTTGAAAATAGTTTTCAAAATGGCGAAGGTCTCGATGGAAAAACAATCTCGGTTTGGATAGACCACAATAATCAGCAAATAACAAAAGTGAATGCTTATTCTGCGCAAAAATCTGATAGCGCAAAATTTAATTATGAGGCAAATAATATTACTGATGTTTCGGGTCCAACATTTGTTTCAAATGGGATAAGTGGACTTCCGAGTTTAAATTTTAAAAACACCAACTCTTCATCAAGATTTTTAGTTGTTGATCCAAGTTTAAAATATGAAAAAGACAACATTACTATTTTTGCAGTGGCGAGATTTAAAAATTTTGAAAATAATGCGGTTATTTTTGATAGAGTTTGTCTAAAAAATTCTGGCTCTGCGACGGTTGACGATGGTTTGGCAATTAATTCTTGCAAACCAGAATTTTCTGCCAAAATAAATACTTTAGGAATTTTAAATCTAGCAATTCAAAATAATGACGGATCAATTACTAAGTCAGCTCAAGATATTTATTCTCCGCTGAGAAAAGATGTGCCATATATTTTAACTTTTGAAAGACTTTATAACCAATCAATTTCTTTATATTTTAACGGCAAACTAAAAGCAACAATCGATGAAAATTTAAAAGAAATTGATTTCTTGCCACTAAAAATTGGACGCAACGCTAAAGATCAAAACGCTAATTCGGAATTTGATTTATCAGAAATAATTATGGTTTATGGAATATTAAAACCTCAACATAAAATAGATGTTGAAAATTATCTTTCTAAAAAATATTCCATAAAATTAGAGCGATAATTGCCTCTTGAAGTTTTTTTATAAAAGAGTTAGAATCATTTCCACAAAATTAATCAAATTTTAAAATAATTTATGGGTAAAAGTTTTTTGAGCTGGGTGGTAATTTTTTTGGCCATGATCACTTTTTCAAATTTTATTGTCGGGTCGGACGGACTTAATGGCAATAAAGTTGTATTTAGCGATTTTATGAAAAAAGTTAACGATGGTGAAGTCGTTCAAGTTGATATCAAGGGTAATGAACTTGAGGGCATTCTAAAAGACGGAAATCGTTTTTATACGCATCTTCCACAATATCCAAATCTTGTTGATAAACTTCAAGAAAAAAATGTGGCTATTAATTCTTTGCCGTTAGTTAGTAAATCTGAAAAAATTGTAGCGGGATTTTTGGGTTGGTTGCCTTTTTTAATTATGATTGGCTTATGGTTGTATTTTGCCAAGGGCGCTGCTGGAAAAGGTGCGGGCGGGGCTTTTAGTTTTGGTAAATCACGCGCCAAATTACTTCAAGAAAATAAAAATAAAGTTACTTTTGCTGATGTTGCGGGAATTGATGAAGCTAAGCAGGAGTTGACTGAAATAGTTGATTTCCTAAAAAATCCTAAAAAATATATGGATGTTGGTGCAAAAATTCCGCGCGGTTGTTTATTAATTGGTTCGCCGGGAACTGGTAAAACTCTCTTAGCCCGCGCCATTGCTGGCGAAGCAAGTGTGCCATTTTTTTCAATTTCTGGTTCGGATTTCGTTGAGATGTTTGTTGGTATAGGAGCAAGTAGGGTTCGTGATATGTTTGAGCAGGCAAAAAAATCGGCGCCTTGTATAGTTTTTATCGATGAAATTGATGCGGTTGGGCGTCATAGAGGCTCTGGAGTAGGTGGTGGAAATGATGAGCGCGAACAAACTTTAAATCAAATGTTAGTTGAGATGGATGGCTTTTCTGAAAATGAAGGCGTGGTTATTATCGCCGCAACCAATCGTCCCGATGTGCTTGATCGCGCTTTGCTTCGCCCTGGAAGATTTGATCGTCAAATAACCGTTCCAAATCCCGATATTTTAGGGCGCGAACAAATTTTGGCGGTGCATTTGAAAAAAGTTCAAATGGCTTCGGATGTTGATGCTAAAGTTATTGCTAGAGGTACGCCGGGTTTCGCCGGAGCTGATTTAGCAAACTTAATAAATGAAGGAGCTTTGTTGGCGGCTCGTGGTAATCAAAAAATGGTTACCATGAGAAATTTGGAAGATGCTAAAGATAAAATCATGATGGGAAGCGAGAGAAGATCAATGGTTATGCAAAAATCCGAAAAAGAACTTACGGCTTATCATGAATCTGGGCACGCCATCACTTCTTTAAATTGTGAAAATTCTGATCCAATTCACAAGGCCACAATTATTCCAAGGGGCAGGGCTTTGGGCTTGGTAATGCGTTTACCAGAAACTGATCGCTTTTCAATTACTCGTGCCAAATTGCATGATGATTTGGTCGTGGCGATGGGTGGTCGCGCTGCTGAAGAATTAATTTTTGGTTATGACAAAGTTACTACGGGAGCAATGTCAGACATTGAGCAAGCAACGAACATGGCGCGAAGCATGGTTGTAAAATGGGGCTTGAGTGATAAGGTTGGAACGGTTGATTTTAGCGAAGATGAAACGATGAAACCTTATGGATCTTCGAAAGCTTATTCCGAAGAAACTGGAAAATTAATTGATTCCGAAATCAAAAGAATTGTTGACGAAGCTCATAAAAAAGCTAAAAAAATTCTTAATGAAAAAAGAGATGACCTTGAAAAATTGGCAAAATCTTTGCTAGAATATGAAACTTTAAGTGGCGATGAAATCAAGGATTTACTTGCCGGCAAAGAGATTCGTAAAAATTCTGTAAATTCTGGCAAAGATGGAGATCAAAAAAATAACACCGCGTCGCATTTTATTCCAAATGTTAGTGAGGCGTAATGTTTTTAAAATTTTTTCTATAAAATTCTTTGAATTAAAAAATTTATAACTAAAATTATATTCATAAAAAATTTATAAAATTAACAAATTTAAAATATGCAATTTGAAGTACAAAAATCAGTTTTGTTAAAAGCAATCGCCGATACTAACGGTGCAGTTGAAAAGAAAAATACTATACCAGTTTTGCAAAATATAAAAATCGAAGTAATCGATGATAAAGTCATTTTATCGGCGACTGATATGGATATTTTAATCACTTCAACTTTTGATTGCGATATGAAGGATTCTGGGAAAACAACGGTTCCCGCGCAAATGTTTTTTGATGTTGTGCGCAAAATTCCAGATGGCGCCATTTTGGTAAAATTAGAAAATTCAGTAAATCTTCAAATCAAATCTGGAAAATCAAAATATAACTTACCGTGCATCGATGCTAGCGAATTCCCAGCTCTATCTGAAGGAGAAATGAGCGAAGAAGTTGAGGTTGATGGAATCAAAATTGCCAAAATGATTGACAAAACTCGCTTTGCAATTTCCAACGACGAAACTCGCTATTATTTAAATGGATTATTCTTCCAAGCTTTTCAAAAAAATGACAAAATTGAAATTCGTACCGTCGCTACTGACGGGCATCGCTTGGCATTATCATTTTTAGAATCAGATTTAAAACTGCCTTTCGGAATAATAATTCCACGCAAATCAGTGAATGAAATTCGTCGTATTATCGATGGTGCTAAAAAAATAAAAATCGCAGTTTCTCGCGCTAAAATCAAAGTTATAGCTGATAAATCAACAATTATTTCTAAATTAATTGATGGAGAATTTCCAGATTATGACAAGGTTCTTCCAAAAAATAATGTGCACATTGCGCTAGTAAATCGTAAAAACTTTTTTGATTGTGTTGACCGCGTTTCAACGGTCGCAAGCGATAAACATCGCTCGGTAAAAGTAATTGTAGAAAATGGCAAAATGTCTTTGCAAGTTGGTAGCGATGAAAATTCTTTAGCATTCGAAGAGCTTGATGTTAACTATTCAGGAGAGCGCATTGAAACAGGTTTTAATTCGCGTTATTTGCTCGACATTATAGCGCAAATCGACAAAGAAGAGTTGATAATGCGTTTTCGCGATGGCATGTCGCCTGCATTGATTGAAGCCCAAGACATGAATTCAGTTTTTGTAATTATGCCTGTCAGAGTTTGATTGTGATTTCAAAATAAATGCAAACCATAATTTCAAAATTAGTTCTCAATAATTTTCGTAATTTTTCTTCTAATAAATTTGAATTTAAAGCTAATCAAGTTTTGTTTTGTGGCGCCAATGGTGTTGGCAAAACTAATTGTTTGGAAGCCGTCTCTATCATGGGTCGAAGCCCTAGTTTGCGTGGCGATGAATATGATGAAATGTTAAAAAATGATGCGCTAAATTTCTCAATTTATGCTGAATTAAAAAATCATAATTTTCTTGAAAAAATTGCCGTTAAATTTGACAAAAGTTCCAAGAAAAAAACTTATGAATTTAATGGAGAAGCAAGTAACTCTAAGAGACAATCCGATTTAAAAAATTATTTGATTAATTTTGTAATTTTAACTCCGCAAATCGAGCAATTGTTTATTTTGGGCAAATCGCAAAGGCGGGAATATTTGGACAAGATTGTTTGCGATATTGATTTAACTCATCAAAGTCGTCTCAATGATTATCAAAAATTACTCAAAGAAAGATTATTAATTTTACAAAAATACCGCAATCAAGCGCAGGGCGAAAAATGGCTCGATATCATTGAGAATAATATAGCCGAAATTGGCATTTCTATTGCTTTCGCGCGCATTGAGGCAATTGATTTTTTTAACAAGGCCATTGCTTCGTTTTCTTCGAATTTTCCTAAAACTTTTTTAGAAGTAAAAGGTGAGGTTGAAAATGGAGTAGCGAGCAAGTCATCATTATTTTTGGAAGATTTTTATCGCGCAAAGTTAAAAGCCAATCGTCAAAATGATTTAGAAAATTTTAAAACAGAATTTGGAATTCATCGAGCGGATTTCGACGCTATTTTTTGTGATAAAAATCTTTCGGCAACTCAATCTTCAACCGGGGAACAAAAGGCAATCATGATTTCAATTAGCTTGGCGCGTGCTAAAATTTCGGCAAGTTATAAAAATCAGCCAACGATTTTAATTTTTGACGAGGTGGTTTCGCATCTTGATAATCAAAGAAAAATTCATCTTTTTGATGAAATTTTACAAACTAATTTACAAAGTTTTTTTAGCGCAACTTCGCAAGATTTGATTCCCAAGCAAAAGCTTCAAGATCTTGAGGTTGTTGAGTTTTAGAAGATTATGATCGTAATTTTTTTATTTATTTAAAATAAAAAAACCAAATTTTGTTAACTAAAAATGAAATTTTGATTGGTGGTTACGCATTTAAAATTTCTTTATTATTTTTTTAAAAATTATGACAAAAATTTTAGTAATTGGCGCGGGAGCGATTGGAAGTTTTTATAGCGCAAAGCTTGCGCAAGTAGGAGTTAAAATAACTTTGTGGTGCAGATCCGATTATGATTTTATTAAAAAAAATGGTATAAAAATTGAAAGTTACGAAGGAGATTTTCAATTTATTCCTCATAAAATTATAGAAAATCTTCATGAAATTGATGACGAATTTGATTATATTTTAATTGCCACAAAGGCTCTTCCGAGTATTGATATTCCTGTCTTAATAAAAAATATTTTAAAACCAAAAACTAAAATTATTTTAATTCAAAACGGCATTCATATTGAAAAAAATATTGCTGAAAATTTTCCAAATAATGAACTTATTAGCGCCATTGCTTTTATCGGCGTAAGTCGTAAATCTTTGGGAGTTATTTGCCATCAAGAGTATGGAAAGATTATTATTGGAACCTACGGAGCTAAAGCTTCGGATGCGGTGCATTTTTTAGAAAATCTATGGAAGAAATCTGGAATTGAAGTGCTGGTTACCGATGAAATTCTTTTGGAAAGATGGAAAAAATTAGTATGGAATGGTGCCTTTAATCCTCTTTCAGTAGTGCTTCATGGCAAAAATACTACAGAAATTTTAAATAGTGATTTAGCGCTGAATCTTGTCAAAAATATTATGAATGAAATTTGTAATTTGGCAAAAATTGATAATTGCGAGTTGCCCGCGGAGATAATTGAAAAAAATATTGTTGCCACTAAAAAAATGAAGCCTTATAAAACTAGCATGTTATTAGATTTTGAAGCTGGAAGACAAATGGAAGTTGAGGCAATCCTCGGTAACGCCATTAAATTCGCTCAATCTAAATCAATTACAACCCCTTATTTATCAACGATTTATGCCATTATCACAAATTATTAAAAATAATTTTAAATTTTTATCCTTAACATTTTTTGTATTTTTTATTTCCTGCGTAGTCCAGGCGCAAAATCCAAAATCAATAATTTTACCAGAAGAAAAGGGGAAAGTAGAGAGTTTGCTTGCTATAAAACCAGAAGAAAAAACCGCTCCAAAGCAATATGATTCTAGTGTAATGCCAGAAACCGCTATCGAAAAAAATAATTCTAAAAATAAAATTCAGAAATCTGCAAAATTATCAAAAAAACCTATAAAAAAATCACCAAAAATTTCTAAAAAAAACAAGAAAAAACTTCTTAAAAATAATAAAAAAAGAATCATAAAAAAAGTTAAGATTACAAAGAATGTTCATCAAAAAAAAACTACAAAAAATGTTGAGTTAAACATTGTAGAATCTGAGTCGGAAGAGAAAATAAAAAATGAAGAAACTATCATTTCTAACATAGTAATTCCAAAGATTGAAGAAAGAGAAAGAACAGATGCATCTTTGGAGAAATATAAAAAAGGAGAGTTAGACAATGTTCAAGAAATTGATGACAATTATATAATTGAATCTGAATTGAAAGAAAATTGCGATCGGGCGGTTGCGGGGCAATGTTTTCGAGCAGATAAATTTTTCCAAGAATCCTATTTTCATTATACAATTTTAAGTATTTTTCATAAAAAAATAATAGCGGAGCAATTTTTTGAAGGCGAGGGAAGGGCTAGCGATAAGGTTTTTTTAAAAGTAAGTGATGGTGAATATTTGCTTTACACAAAAAATAAAAACAAGATTTTTTTAGTGGTCAAAAATGGCTTGGTTGAAGAGTTGGTAGTTCTTGATGGAGACCTTAGTAAGGAGTCAAAAATTGTTAGCAAATGCCAATATGCTGATAAACTATTGGCATTCCATAGGCTTTATCAAACACAAGGACATAACGAAGAAACCCTACTCTATTCAGATAAAAAAAACTTTAAGGGTTTAATAGATGCAACGATATTCAGCGAAAAATATAGACCTAAAATTTTATATTCAACATTTAAAGTTCCCAACAAAGCAATTCGCGCAGTTCAGAATTTAAATTTATGTAAAGTCGGCGATTCTTTTCAGGCAATTGAGCGTGATTTTACAAAGGGCGAATGCGATCGAAAATTTAGATGTACTATGGAAAACCTTGCTGGATATGGTTCAGAAGGTTTTTCAGTTAATGATAAAAACTTTACATATGATGATTTTAATAAAGATAAAATAATGATAAGCTTGAGCAGGGAGCAAGCAACTGGCTTGGCGGAAGAGGTTGCAAAGTTAAGTGCGGAAGATAAAAATCTTTTAAAATCAAAGTGTTTTAATGATAAAAATATTGATCTAATTAGTTGTTCTGTCTTTGAAAAATGCCAGGATTACCTTGTTGTAGAGGCTTGTGAAGTTAATTATTTTTACAACGCAAATAAAGAAAATAATTAAAAACAATAAAACATTTTAAATAACTAAAAAAATTGGCTAAAATTTTTTTAAAATTCATAAAATTATTTTAAGTTTTTTGTAGTTTAAAAAAATAATTTAATCCTCTCGAGCCCCCTTGTTATGCTCTCTAAAGAATTTAATATAATATTTAAATAAAAATTCAGATAAGGGCTTGACATATAAAAAATTGCCAGCATAATTATCGCCCTTCTAAATTTTATTTTGTTTTAAAAAAATATATTTAGTTAGGAAGTGTTTGTGACTCTTTTAAGAAAGACACAGAACTTGACATCGTGAATATTTGATAGTTAGAGAATACCGCATATTTCAAAGTAAAATTTGAAAATGCAAATAAATTCAAAATCTCAAGATAGCTTAATATCTTTACTCAATAAACTAATGTCATGTGTAGATTTATTTCTGCACATAGATTTGGAAAATAAGCAAAATAAGGGCATTTGATGGATGCCTTGGCATAAAGAGCCGATGAAGGACGTAACAGGCTGCGATAAGCCTCGGGTAGCTGCCAATAAGCTTTGATCCGAGGATCTCCGAATGGGGGAACCCGCTTTCTTTTAGAAAGCATCCTTAACTGAATAAAATAGGTTAAGGAAGATATACCTAGGGAACTGAAATATCTAAGTACCTAGAGGAAAGGACATCAATAGAGACTCCGTTAGTAGTGACGAGCGAACGCGGACCAGGCCAGTCTTAAGAGTTTGAAAATTAGAACAACTTGGAAACGTTGACCATAGTGGGTGATAGTCCCGTATAAGTAAAAACAAACTTTTAAGCTAGAGTAGGGCGGGACACGTGAAATCCTGTCTGAAGTGGATTAAATTCCGGGGGTGGACCAGTTCATCCAAGCCTAAGTACTCCTTTATGACCGATAGTGAACTAGTACCGTGAGGGAAAGGTGAAAAGAACCCCGATAAGGGGAGTGAAATAGATACTGAAATCGAATGCCTACAAGCAGTCAG
>Ga0209550_10000314_pt1 | contig 43767 bp, 44 predicted proteins | sample LauGreSuBDMM15SN_2_FD_187567 | JGI IMG/M metagenome (GOLD analysis project Ga0209550, IMG submission 187567) | Freshwater lake microbial communities from Lake Michigan, USA - Su13.BD.MM15.SN (SPAdes) (version 5) | ecosystem: Environmental > Aquatic > Freshwater > Lake | place: Lake Michigan...
CGCCTTTCAAGCATTCCGGTGCGATTGCGCCCCCGGAACATAGATTTTGTACGTAAGAAGCCTATCCCAAGTGTTCAAGACCCACCTTGATCTATGTCTTCCCAAGGCACAGCTGATAGGATCACAAAAAGGTTAACGCTGGCTGAAGCGGTTTGCGTCGATCTGGCCGTCGGATTTTCCTAAGCACTGCCGCGCAGCGCAGCGATCAGGGCTGCAAAATCGTCGGGCAGTGGAGAGGTAAAGGACAGGTTTTCCCCCGTTACAGGATGTTCAAAGCCCAAAGTCGCGGCGTGTAAGGCTTGGCGGGGAAAGGTGTTGGCCAATTCCGCCGTGTCGGGGCCGAAAATCTTGGGCGCCAGGCGCCTCGTGCCGCCATAGGTCGGATCGCCCAGCAAGGCATGGCCCGCATAAGACATATGCACTCTGATCTGATGGGTGCGGCCGGTTTCCAGCCAGCATTCCAAAAGCGATGCGCCGCCGGAAAAGTCCTCCATCACCCGCGCACGGGTCACCGCATGGCGGCCAGCACCATCCCAAACCACGGCTTGGCGCTGGCGGTCGGTTTTGTGGCGAGCAAGTTCGGTGGCGATGCGCACGATGCCGCCCGCCTCCATCGTGATGCCGCGCAAGCCGCGCAGGCGCGGGTCAGAGGCTGCGGGGGTGGCATGCACCACCGCCAAATAGCGGCGGGCTACAGTGTGTTCTTCGAACTGGCGGGCAAGGCCGTGATGGGCGCGGTCGGATTTAGCGACGACCAACAGGCCAGTCGTGTCCTTGTCGATGCGGTGCACGATGCCCGGACGGCGTTCACCGCCGATGCCCGACAGCGTGTCGCCGCAATGATGCAGCAGCGCATTGACCAAAGTGCCGCGCGGGCTGCCGGGGGCTGGGTGCACGACCATGCCAGCGGGCTTGTCGATCACGATCAGGTCGCCGTCTTCCCAGATCACGGTCAGCGGAATATCTTCGGGCAGCGTTTCGACAGGGTCGGGCGGGTCAAGCTGAATGCGGTACACCTCGCCCGTAGCCACCTTGGCCTTGCCATCAAGCACCGCCACGCCCCCCCTGCTCACAGCACCCTCATCAATCATACGCGCCAGACGGCTGCGCGACAGCGCCGCCCCCTCTGGCACAAGGACGGCAAGGGCCTTATCAAGGCGGGGTGGGGCGACTTCGGGGATGGTGATAAAGATGGCGTCATCGTCGACCAAATCGTCAGAGAAAGAAGTGGATAGCATGGCCGAACCTCCAGACGATGACACAGCCCTGCCGCCTGCGCTGCAATGGCTGAAATGGCTGGTGATGATCCTCACGCTCAGCCTGATTGGGGGGGTCATAACGGTGGTTTGGCTGCTTGTCACCCGCTTGCCGATGCCCGGCGCGCATCCGACAGCGCCGGCCAGCTTGGAAATGCCTGTGGGGGCTGTGGCGGCTGCGGTGACGATGGGCTCAGGCTGGGTGGCGGTGGTGACGACTGACAACCGCATTTTGATCTTTGGGGCGGATGGCAAGTTCTGGCAAGACATCGCGGTTACGCCACCCGCAAACTAATTCGCCTTGCGCCGAATGCGACATCAACGCGGCGCAAGCGAAACGGACGGGGCGGATTGCAGCCGCCACGATGTCGGCAATGGCTTTAGCACGAGGTTCGGCATGATTGATTTTCTGGCACAGGATGCAACGGCACTGGCGGGCATGGTCGCCAAAGGCGATGTGACGCCAAACGAGCTGCTTGACGCAGCCCTTGCCAAGGTCGCGGCCGTCAACCCTGCCCTGAATGCCGTGGTCTTGATGCAAGAAGATGTCGCGCGCCGCTCCATCGCCCAAGGCCTGCCGCGTGGCCCGTTTCGCGGCCTGCCGTTTTTGCTGAAAGATTTGGGCTGCGAGTCGGTGGATTTCCCGTCGCACAACGGGTCGCGGTTGTTTGCCAATACGAAATACAAACGCAACTCGGCCATCTTTGAACGCATCCGCGCGACGGGGGTTGTCACCTTTGGCCGCACCACCAGCCCCGAAAGCGGCATTGGTGCTGCGACCGAAAGCGCGGTTTACGGCGGGCCGACGCGCAACCCTTGGAACCCTAAACACACCTCGGGCGGGTCATCGGGCGGGGCGGGGTCTGTGGTGGCGGCGGGGATCGTGCCCTTTGCCCATGGGTCAGATGGCGGTGGGTCGGTGCGCATTCCGGCGTCATCTTGCGGGCTGTTCGGTTTTAAACCCACACGCGCGCGTTTGCCCGATGGGCCCTATGCGGGCGAAGGCTGGGCGGGCATGGGGATTGACGGCTTCTTGACCCGTTCGGTGCGCGATACAGCCACGATGCTCGACGCCTGCGCTGGCTCTGATCTGGGCGCGCCCTATTCCGCGCCGCCGCTGCTCAAAAGCCATGCCGATGCGATCAGCCGCCCGCCGCGCCGCTTGCGGGTGGGGATTTGTGATACAAACTTCACAGGCGATGCAATTGACCCGGAAGTTGCGCAGGCGGTGCGCGATACGGGGCGTTTGCTGGAAAGCTTGGGCCACCATGTCACCCCAGCCCTGCCCAAGGCCGACGTGCCTATGATGATGCGCGCTTGGACGGATATTGTGGCCGTAGGCACGGCCTTGTCGGTGCGCAGTGGGCTTAAGGGCCGCGCTATGACCGCCGATTTGGTGGAAGGCGTCAGCCGCGGGGCGACGTTGTTGGCGGAAACCCTCTCTCCGCTGCGGTATCTTGAGGCGGTGGGCGAAATACACGCCTTTGGCCGCCAGATGGCTGCTGCTTTTGCAGACTTTGACATTTTGCTGTCAGCCACATTGTCAGAACCGCCCGCCAAAGTCGGGCGCTTTTCGCATGAGACTGAGGATTATCTGGCCTACCGCATTGGGCCAAAAGGGATTTTCGCCTATTCGCCCTTCTGCGCCATCTTCAACGCCTCAGGCCAGCCTGCAGCATCGGTTCCCTTGGGCATGTCAAAAGACGGCCTTCCCATCGGCGTGCATCTGGCGGCCCCCTATGGAAACGATGAAGAATTAATCGCTATGTGCGCCGAACTTGAAGCGGCCCAGCCTTGGGCCGCGCGTCGCCCCGCCGTTTCGGCATGACGGCAAGGAATCATTTGCAAGCCCCGAGCCGCGCTGTGCAATATGATCAAAACAACGCAGGAGTGCGCGGTGACCCATAACATCGCCGTAGAAGCCCGCCATGTCGTCAAGGCCTTTGGCCAAGGCGAAACAGCGGTAAAGGCCTTGGATGACGTTTCGGTGAACATCCGAACGGGAGAGTTCTTTACTCTGCTGGGCCCATCCGGCTGCGGCAAGACCACGCTGTTGCGGCTGATTGCGGGGTTTGAAATGCCCTCTGGCGGGACGATTTTGCTAGAAGGGGCCGATATCACCACCCTGCCCCCCAATAAGCGCCCCGTGAACACAGTGTTTCAAAGCTACGCGCTGTTTCCGCATCTGACAGTGGCCGAGAATGTGGGCTTTGGTTTGCAAATGCTGGGCCGCCCCAAGGCCGAGGTCACCGCCACCACAGCGCGGATGTTGGCTTTGGTTAAACTAGAGGCGCTGGCCAATCGCAAAACCAGCCAGTTGTCCGGCGGCCAACAGCAGCGCGTGGCCTTGGCCCGCGCTTTGGCCCCAGCGCCCAAGGTTTTGCTTCTGGACGAACCTCTTTCGGCGCTGGACTTGAAGCTGCGCAAGGAAATGCAGATTGAACTGAAGCGATTGCAGTTGGAAACCGGCATCACCTTTATCTTTGTCACCCATGACCAAGAAGAAGCGCTGACCATGTCAGACCGCATCGGGGTGATGAGTGCGGGCAAGTTGCAGCAGGTGGGCTCGCCCAAAGAAATCTACAACCATCCGGTCAACCGCTTTGTCGCCTCATTTATCGGGGAATCAAACTTCCTGCCCGCCACCCGCGAAGGCGACCGCTATCGGCTGGATTGTGGGGCTTTGATTGCGGCCCCCACAGCCAAAGCCGACCGTGTCACCCTAACCGTGCGCCCAGAACAGGTGCGCCTTGCGGCCATGGGCGAAGCGGATGCCATCCCCGCCACCATAATCAACCTTGTTTATTTTGGCACAGATACCCATTGCCACCTATCCCTGTCTGATGGGACAGAAGTGGTCGCCCGCTTGCAAAGCCCCGCCACCGGAGATGCGGGCTTGGGGCTTGGCCAAGCGGTCGCCTTGCGCTTTGTGCCCGAAGCCATTCAGGTGCTGGAGGATTGATGAGCCCCGCAGAACAGGCCGAGGTCACCCGATCCGCCCGCACCGGTTGGCTGCTATCAGCCCCCGCACTGGTGGTGCTGACGCTGGCGGCGATTGGGCCTTTGGCCATCGTGGTGGCTTATTCCTTCATGCCGCCGGGCGAATATGGCAATGTGACTTGGGGCTTTTCGCTGGAAGCTTGGCAAGGCATTTTATTCACCAAAGACATCTTTGACGGCTCGCTGGCTTGGGCCGATGCCAATCTGAGGATCTTTTGGCGCTCGGTGAAACTGTCGCTGCTGACGACGGTTTTTGCCTTTCTCGTGGGCTTTCCAACGGCGTGGTTCATCGCCACAAGGCCGCCAAAGGCGCGGGCGATGTGGCTGTTCTTGATCACCATTCCCTTCTGGACCAACCTGTTGATCCGCACCTTTGCCATCACAGAGATCATCCGCAAGGAAGGGTTGCTCAACACGATCTTGCTGAAGCTACAGATCATCAGCCAACCGTTCGAGATGATTTACACAGACACGGCGGTGTTTATCGGGATGACCTATGTCTACCTGCCGTTGATGGTGCTGCCGCTCTTCGCCTCACTCGACCGGTTCGATATGCGGTTGCTAGAAGCGGCCTATGATCTGTATGCCAACCCGTGGCAGGTGCTGCGCAAAGTCATCATGCCAATCGTCAAGCCCGGGATCATTGCCGGGTCGATCTTGGTCTTTGTGCCCTCGCTGGGGGCCTATGTCACGCCACGTCTGTTGGGCGGTGGTAAAAATATGATGATCGGCAACTTTATCGAATTGCAGTTTGGCCAAGGCCGCAACTGGCCCTTGGGCGCGTCTTTGTCAGTGATGCTGCTGATCATCGTGACAGGCGCCTTGCTGGTCTATGTTCGCTATGCCAATCGGGAGACGCGCAATGGCCACTAAGGGCTTTGTCATCTCACGCTTGCCGGGGTTCAACCCGATTGCAGGATTGGTCTTTGTGGGCCTGTATCTGCCGATCATCATTTTGGTGGTCTATTCCTTTAATGCGGGCCGATCTGTCGCGGGATGGGAAGGGTTTTCGCTGCACTGGTACACGGTGGCTTGGGAGAATGATGCGGTCAAAGCGGCCACGGTGCGCTCGCTGTATCTGGCGGCCTCGGCGGCGGTGATCTCGACCTTTTTGGCAACGCTGGCGGCTTTGGGCACAACGCGGCGCAAAGCCTTTGGCGGGCAGACGTTTATCTATGTGATGATCAACCAACCGCTGATGGTGCCAGAGGTCGTGTCGGCCGTGGCCTTGCTGATATTTTTTGCCATGATCAAACAGGCCACAGGCTATGCGGGCATGGGGTATCTGATCGCGGCCCATTCGGCCTTTTGCATCCCCTTTGCCTATCTGCCGATCCGCGCGCGGCTTGAAGGCATGGATATGACGCTGGAAACCGCGGCCTCTGATCTTTACGCCTCCAACTGGCAAGCCTTTCGCTTTGTCACCCTGCCTTTGCTGCTGCCGGGGATCTTTGCGGGGATGATGCTGGCCTTTGTCACCTCGTTGGATGATGTGGTGATTACGGTGTTTGTAAAATCGGCAGGACAAGATACCCTGCCCACCTATATGCTGGGCCAGATCCGCCGTCAGGTCACGGCCGAGATCAACGCGATTTCCACCGTGCTTTTGGCCTTGACTGTTTTGCTGCTGACGCTGTTCGTTTTGCTGACGCGCAAGAAAGACTAACGAAAAACAACCAACCGGGAGACTGACATGAAAAAACTATTGTCCACCGTGGCCCTGCTTTTGGCCACCGCTGGGATGGCGCAGGCCGCTGGCGAATTGCAGCTTTACAACTGGGGCGACTACACCAACCCAGAGTTGCTGAAGAAGTTTGAGGCCGAAACCGGCATCAAAGTGACCGTGACCGATTACGACAGCAACGACACGGCGCTTGCCAAGGTCGCAGCGGGCGGGTCGGGGTTTGACTTAGTCGTGCCCTCGGCCAGCTTCATCCAGATTTTTGTGGAAAAAGGCCTGATCCAAGAACTGGACCTGTCCAAGATCCCCAATCACAAGAACATCGCGCCGGAATGGATGAATGTTGATTACGACCCCGGTCGTAAGTTCACTGTTCCGTGGCAGTGGGGCACCACCGGTATTGGTGTGAACCAGACAGCCTATTCGGGCGACATCAACACCTCGGCCATCTTCATGGATCCGCCGGCTGAATTGGTGGGCAAGGTCAACGTGACGCCGGAAATGGGCGAAGTGCTGGCACTGGCGACGATGTATATGGGCGGCCAGCCCTGCTCGGACGATCCGGAACTGATGAAAAAGGTCCGCGATAAGTTGTTGGAAGCCAAGCCGAAGTGGCTTTCGATGGACTATGGCATGACCGAAAAGATGTCTAACAATGACGTCATGGCATCGGAATATTGGAACGGCGCTATGTTCCGCGCGCGTCTGGCCAACCCCGATGTGAAATATGGCTATCCCAAGGAAGGCTTCCCGATCTGGATGGACCAAGTGGCCCTGCTGTCGGATGCCAAGAACGTCGAGGAAGCCTATAAGTTCCTAGACTTCATCGCTTTGCCAGAAAACGCCGCTTTGATTTCGTCCTTCGCCCGCTATGCCAACGGCATCGCTGGTTCGGAAGAATTCATGCCCGCGGATATGAAAGACGCGCCGGAAATCGTCATTCCGGCCGAGTTCAAGGACAAGGGCGTGTTCTTGCCGACCTGCACAGGGAAAGCGCAAGAATATATCACCGCGATCTGGACTGAACTGCAAAAGTAAGCCCATAGGCGGGGAGGGTCTTGCCCCTCCCCGCACCCCTGACGCGTAAGGGGGGCTTATCAGCCCCCCTCACACTCCCCTTTGAGCGTATTTGGGCAAAGTGCACATGGATCTGTGGCAGCTTTCGGCATCTGATCTGGCGCGTGCGATTGCAGCGCGGCAATTGGCCCCTTCTGAAGTGATGGCAGCTTACCTCGCGCGGATTGCAGCGGTTAATCCGGCGCTGAACGCTTTGGTGTCGTTGCGCGACGATGATACGCTGATGGCTGAAGCGCGCTTGGCAGATGATGCACTGCCCAAGGGTTGGCTGCACGGCATGCCCTTTGCAGTGAAAGACCTGTGCGCAACGAAGGGGTTGCGGACCACGTGGGGATCACCGCTCTTTCAGAACTTTGTGCCTGAGCAGGACGACCTTCTGGCCGCACGGATGCGCGGCGCGGGGGCGATCTTTATCGGCAAAAGCAACACGCCCGAATGGGGCCATGGCAGCCATACGTTCAACCCTGTCTTTGGGCCCACGCGCAACCCCTATGACCCCTCGCGCACGCCGGGTGGATCTTCGGGCGGGGCTGCTGCTGCGCTGGCGGCGCGGATGGTGCCGGTGGCCGACGGGTCCGATATGATGGGCAGCCTTCGCAACCCTGCGGCGTTTTGCAATATCTACGGGCTGCGCCCAAGCTGGGGTTTGGTGCCTGTCGATGCGCAGGGCGACACCTACCTGTCGACCATGTCGACCGAAGGCCCAATGGGCCGCACGATCGAGGATGTGGCGAACCTGTTGCAGGTGCAAGCTGGGGCAAATCCTTGCACGCCTTTTGACCGCGCCGTGGGCGATTATGTCAGCGCGTTGCAAGGTGCATCCTTAAAAGGCAAGCGCATCGCTTGGGCTGCCGACTGGGGCGGGGCCTATGCGACAGAGCCGGGGATTTTGGACCTGTGCCAAGCCGCTTTGCGCCAGATGGAGGATATGGGGGCGATTGTAGAGCCTATTGCCCCGCCCTTTCCAGCGGAACAGATGTGGCAGGCTTGGGTCACCCTGCGCGCGATGATGAACGCCAACGGCTTTCGCGCGCTTTATGCTGACCGTGCCAAACGTGCCCAGATCAAGCCCGAAACCCTGTGGGAGATTGAGCAGGGCTTAAGCCTTTCGGCGCAAGTGGTCTATGAGGCCAGCGTGATCCGCTCGACCTGGTATGCCCATGCGGCACGGCTCTTTGACACCTATGACGCCTTGGCCCTGCCTACGGCGCAGGTCTGGCCCTTTCCTGTCGAATGGCGCTGGCCGCAGGCGATTGGGACGCGCCAGATGGACACCTATCACCGCTGGATGGAAGTGGTGATCCCCGCAGGACTGATCGGGTTGCCCACCTTGTCCGTGCCAGTGGGCTTTGGTGCGCAAGGTCTGCCCATGGGGATGCAACTGGCCGGACGGGTTGGCCGCGATGCTTCGGTGCTTGCGATGGGCCAAGCATGGCACGAGGCGACCGATTGGCCCAACAAGCGCCCACCGGTGCTGTGAGCTTGGCCTAGATGCGCCTAATCGTCCGGCTTTTGCTGCCTTTGGTGCCTTGGGCCATGCTCGCCGTGGCGTTGTGGCGCTGGCTTTTGAGCCGCGAGCCACGCGCAGCCCTTGGTCAGCGCTTGGGATTTGTGCCGCGCCCTGCTGCAGGTCACACGATTTGGTTGCACGCCGCATCGAATGGAGAGTTGGCCTCGGCCCGATGGGTGTTGGAGGATCTGTTGGCGGGGCGAGCGGATTTGCAGGTGTTGGTAACGACCAATACGGCGACAGCACAGGCGATGGCGTCGGCTTGGGGCTTGCGCGGCGTAACGGTGGCCTTTGCGCCGCTGGATTTGAGGCCTGTGATCCATCGGCTGCTGCGCGCGTGGAACCCACAAGCGCTGCTCACAGTGGAGGGGGAGATTTACCCCCGCCGCTTTGCGCTGTGTGCCAAGGCAAAGATCCCCATAGCCCTGATCGGTGCCCGCATGTCAGAGCGTAGCTTCCTTGGCTGGCAGACCTTGCAGCCCGTGATGGCACGGGCGTTGGGGCGGGTTGATCTGGCCTCGGTTCAGGATGAGGCGTCTGGCCAAAGGCTGCGGGCCTTGGGTCTGCCCGTAAGCGCACTCCGCGCACCCTGTGATCTAAAGGCTGTGGCGATTGCGCGGAGGCCGGCGCCAAACCTGCCGCTACGGCACAGCCGCGCGCGCTGGTTGCTGGCGGCATCCACCCATGCGGGAGAGGAGGCAATAATTTTGGATGCCTTTGCCCAAGTGCGTGACCGCTTTGACCACCTGATCCTTGCCCCGCGCCATCCTCGGCGTGGCGACGACGTGGCAGCGCTGATCGCAGCGCGGGGCCTGACGCTTTCTCGCAGGTCCAGCGGCTCTATGCCGGACGCTGAACCAGTTTTTCTGGCCGACACAATGGGCGAGATGGACCTGTGGTATCCGCTTTGCGGCGTTTGCATTGTTGGGGGCAGCTTTGTGCCCAAAGGTGGACATACGCCTTGGGAACCGGTGCGGATGGGCTGCGCGATTTTGCATGGCCCCTGGGTCGATAACTTTGCCGGCCCCTATGCCCAACTTGCCACAGCGGGCGGGGCGCTGCGCTTGCAAGGGGGGCAGGACTTGGCACAAGCCTTGACGCGCCTGAACGCCGAGGGCCAAGACCGCCTTACCAGCGCAGCCGCACAGATTTTAAGTGGCATTGGCAGCGGCGCGCAGCTTTGTGAGGACATTGAAGGGCTTTTCCCGCTGAGCCCGCCAAAAAATCCCTTGCGCTGACGTGATTATGTGAGAGAATCACCGAAAAAGGTCCGCTGGCACTGGGGAATGAACCTTGGGTCAAAGGTGGCGGGCGAAGGTGCAGGCACAATGTCCATAACGATACCCACGCTCTTGGCTGGCGGGATTGAACCCGTGCAATCGCTCACATCGGTCATAGCAGATGCGCCGATGGCAGAGGATGCTATGGCAGAACAGGTCGGCGCTTTGTGCTGGCGGCTGCACAAGGGGCGGGTTCAGGTGTTGCTGGTGACCTCGCGGGATACTGGACGGTGGGTTTTACCCAAGGGCTGGCCCATGGCGGGCAAAACGGCCGAGGCCGCCGCCGCGCGAGAAGCTTGGGAAGAGGCGGGGGTTGAGGGGCTGGCGCAAGCACAACCCATCGGACGCTATTGCTACGACAAGATCCGGCCCAATGCCGTGCCCTTGCTGTGTTGCGTGGATGTCTTTCCGTTACGGGTGCGGCGGTTGAAATCCGACTTTCCCGAACACAAACAACGCCGCCGCAAATGGTTTAGCGCGGTTGAGGCGGCAAGTTTGGTTGCCGAAGCAGAGCTTGCGACCATGTTGATGCAGGTGCACGATGCCCCCGAACGGCTGACCGCTGCAGCACTGCTTGACAAGGGCCATCAACCTGCCAGTTAAAGGGCAGGCTGTCATGGGATGGCCAGAAGGCAAGCGAAGCAAAGATGATCCGATACACGCTAAAATGTGCCGAAGACCATGCGTTTGACAGCTGGTTTCCTTCGGCTGCGGGCTATGACAGCCTCAAGGCGGCAGGCCATGTCGCCTGCCCTACCTGCGGCGATACGGCTGTGGAAAAGGCCTTGATGGCCCCGCGTGTCGCCTTGGGTCAAGGCGATCTGACCGCACCGCAAAGCGATGCAGAAAAGGCCATGGCGGATTTGCGGCGCAAGGTGGAAGAAAATTCCGAATATGTCGGCATGAACTTTGTGGCTGAGGCGCGCAAGATGCATGAGGGCACGGTGCCAGAGCGGTCAATTTATGGCGAGGCCAAGCCTGCCGAGGCGATCAAGCTTCTGGAAGATGGTGTGCCCGTAGCCCCCCTGCCCTTTATGCCGGGGCGCAAGGCCAACTAACGTCGCGCCTGTGGGCGAAGGTTGCCCCCAAGATGCTGGAGGGTTTCACACCCTCCAGACCTCCCGTGGGATATTTGTGCACGTATGAAAGATGTTAGATTTGCTTTTGCGGCATCTGAACGCGCAGGCCTTCCAGCGCGTCGGAAACTTTCAACTGGCAGGTCAGGCGCGAGCGCAGGGGGTCAGGCGACCAAGCAAAGTCGAGCATATCAGATTCCATCGCGTCTTTCTTAGGCAGGCGGTCAACCCAAGCGGGGTCGACATAGACATGGCAGGTCGAACAGGCGCAAGCGCCGCCACAATCAGCCTCGATGCCCGGGATGCCGTTGTCGCGGGCCCCTTCCATCACGGTCAGGCCATTTGCGACCTCGATCGTGTGTTCTTTGCCGCCAAATTCGACATAAGTGATTTTCGCCATTGTGCCCTCGTATACTTGTTGGGAATTATCTAGCGCAAGGGGGGCGCGGATTCCACCCCCGTTTGATGCAAGACGGGGCGTTTGATGCCTTGCCTAAACGTGACAACTGTTCTACTTTCGTTCTATGACCGATTGGCTGACCCCCACCCCGCGCCCCAACACATGGCCGCGCCCGCCCGCAGCGCTGCCAGCTGCGCGGTTGAATGAGCCTAGCCATGGCGCGCGGGTCTGTGTGGCGGGCTTGGTTTTGGTGCGCCAGCGCCCCGGCACGGCCAAGGGTGTGATCTTTCTGACGCTAGAGGACGAGACGGGGGTAACCAATGTGGTGGTCTGGGCCGCCATCTATGAACGCTTTCGCCGCGCAGTCATATCGGGGCGACTGCTGCGCGTGACTGGCCGCTTGCAGCGCGAGGCAGGCGTGGTGCATGTGGTGGCCGAGACGATTGAGGATATGTCGACCCTACTGGACAGGCTGCTCTCGCCCGACTTTCGGCCCGACATCGCGCGGGCGGGCGACCAGCCTTAGGGCAAGCGCCAAAAGAAAAGGCGACGAGGTTGCCCCCGCCGCCTGATCCCCTCATCAGGCCAAAGTTCAGTCCAGCGACAGCGCCACAAAGCGCGGGTCGCCTTGGGTGCGCACCAACAAGAGCAGCGACTTGCGGCCAGCGTCTTTCGCCTCGGTCACCCGGTCTTGGATGTCTTTCAGCGTCGCCACCTTTTGCTGTCCAGCTTCGGTGATCAAATCCCCTTGGCGTAGGCCCTTGGTATAGGCCTCAGACGCCACATCGACATCCATCACCACCAATCCCTTGTCGCCCGGCTGCAGGCCCAAGTCGGCGGCCATCTCGTCGGTGAAGGGCTGCACGGTCAGGCCCAGGATGACGCTGCTTTGCGGTTCCGCAGGGGGAGCGGATGTGTCGCCTGAGGCGTCGGCTTGCGCCTCGGCCTCTTCGCGGCGGCCAAGTTTCACATCCAGATTGACCAGTTTGCCCTGCCGCAGGACGACCACCTTGACCATTTCCCCAATCGGCGCATCGGCCACAGCATTCACCAGCGCCTTGCTGTCGGCCACATCTTTGCCGTTGAACGTGACGATCACGTCACCCGAGAGAATGCCCGCATCCTTGCCCGGACCATCGGGCACATCGGTGACCAAAGCGCCCTTCGCCTCGGCCAAACCCATGGCGTCGGCCACATCTTGGCTGACATCTTGAATGCGCACGCCCAGCCAGCCGCGACGGGTTTCGCCATATTGCTTAAGCTGGTCGACCACTTTGCTGACCACATTCGAGGCCATGGCAAAGCCAATCCCGATCGACCCACCCGAGGGCGACAGGATCGCCGTGTTCATCCCGATCACTTCACCCTTCACGTTGAACAAAGGCCCGCCTGAGTTGCCCTTGTTAATCGCCGCATCGGTTTGCAGGAAATCGTCATAGGTGCCGCTCAACTCACGCCCACGGGCCGAGACTATGCCAGCGGAGACCGAAAAGCCCTGCCCCAAGGGGTTGCCCATCGCCACGACCCAATCGCCAACGCGCATCTTGTCGCTGTTGCCGAAAGAAACGAAGGGCAAGGGTTCGGGGCTGTCCACCTTCAGCAGCGCCACGTCGGTCTTCAAATCGCGACCTACCACCTTAGCCTTAAGGGTCTGACGACCAAAGGTTTCCACCTCGATCTCATCCGCGCCTTCAATGACATGGTTGTTGGTGACGATATAGCCATCAGCCGAGATGATATAGCCAGAGCCCAGCGCTTCAGACTTCTCCATCGGCTGATCGGGGGAGCCGCCGTTTTGATCGTTGAAATCCTTGAAGAACTTTTCAAAGGGCGATCCGGGGGGCACCTGCATCTGGCCGCCCGATTGGGCTGCGACAATGGACGATGTGGTGATATCGACCACCGCGGGTGAAAACTTTTCCACCAGATCGGCAAAGCTAGGCGGCACGCTTTGCGCCGCGCTGATGCCCGCTAAGGGGCTCAGCGCCAACGCAAGGCCCAAGCCCAGCGCCATCAATGGGCGGCGGCTTTGGGGTTTGGCCGCCTGCGGGGCGGCGCGTCGAAGAACGGGATAGGTCGCTGGCACGTTCGAACTCCTCACGATTGCTTTGGCCCCGCGCTTTGCGAAACCGAAATGCTATGGCCCTATGTTGAGCGGCGGCGCGGCATTTGCAATGCAAACCACATCGCGCCTGCTCAAAGCCGCGTGAGAATTCCGTGCGCGGTTTGCGGGTGCGCCCCGCAAACCGCAAGATCTTAGGGCGCCTTTGGGGCACTGCCGCCTGCAACGGTGCTACCCGTTCCGGTAGCACCCGATGCCGACACAGCGCCGTTGCCAGTTTGGTCTGAAGGATCTGCGCCAAAGTAGTGGAAGAACTCTCCCTCAGGGGCCATCACAAAGGCCGTGGTCCCCGGTTTAAGCGCATTGGCATAGGCGGAAAGCGAGCGGGTGAAAGCGTAGAACTCAGGGTCTTGGCCATAGGCTTCGGCATAGATCGCACTGCGCTTGGCGTCAGCTTGACCGCGAATGATCTCGGCCTCTTTGCTGGCCTCTGAGTTGATTTCCACCGCCTCACGATCCGCTTCAGCCCGCAGAGTTTGTGCCGCTTCGTTGCCGCGCGCGATTTCATCGGTCGCATCGCGTTGGCGTTCGGCCTGCATGCGCGAATAGGTCGCATTCAGGTTTTGCTGCGGCAGGTCAGTGCGGGTTAGGCGCACGTCGATCACATCGATTCCCAAAGTAGCCGCCTTGGCGCGGGCATTGTCGCGGATCTTGTTCATCAGGACCACTCGGTCCTCGGACAGCACCGATTGCAAGGGAACCGAGCCTAGAACATCGCGCACTTCGGGGTTCACGATCTTGGACAAGTTGTTGCGCGCTTCGTCAATGCCGCCCAAGCCCACTGCACGGCGGAACTTTTGCAAATCGACAATGCGCCAACGGGCAAAGGCATCCACCACCAAGCGACGCTGGTCAGCAAAGGTGATTTCCGTAGGATCGGTCACGAGGCCCAAGATACGGTCATCGTAGCGGAAAACCTCTTGGATGAAGGGGGCTTTGAAATACAAGCCCGGCTCATCCACCACCTGCTTAACCTCGCCAAACTGCAATATCAGCACTTTTTCGCGCACATCGACGACAAAGATCGAGGACATGGCCGTGGCAAGCAAAATCGCCAGAACGGGAAGGGAATATACCATTTTCATCAGTTGGTCCCTCCGACAGCGGGGGCAGGCGGCGGGATAAGCCCGTTCAGGGGCAGATAGGGTATAGCGCCTTGGCTTGTCGAATTATCCATGATCACTTTATTTGCGCCACCCAAGACTTGTTCCATCGTTTCCAGATACATCCGTTTGCGAGTGACTTCGGGGGCTTTGACATATTCGGCATAGACCGACAGGAAGCGGCTGGCATCGCCCTGCGCTTCGTTCACCACACGGGCGGCATAGGCTTGCGCCTCTTGACCCGTTTGCGACGCTTGGCCGCGCGCTGCGGCGGTTACCTTGTTGGCATAAGCGTTGGCTTCTTTTTGCAACCGGTCACGTTCCTGCTGGGCCGCTTGCACGGCGCGGAAACTGTCGGCCACTTCGGCGGGCACGTCGGATTTGAGCAGGTTGACCCGCACCACAGAAATGCCGCTGTCATAGCTATCGAGCGTCGATTGCACTTCGGTTGTCAGGCTGTTTTCAACTTCGCCGCGATTCTTGTTCAAGATCGGGGCCAATTGGCTGCGCGCCACGATATCGCGCACAGCAGATTCGGCCACAGCGCGGATCGTGTCTTCGGGGTCTTTGAGGTTGAACAGGAACTTGGCCGGATCGTTGATGTTCCACACCACTTGGAATTCGATGTCCACGATGTTTTGATCGCCCGTCAGCATCAGGCCATTGTCCAGATCACCGCCGGTGCCTGTGCCGATATCGGTCGTGCGCTGCTGGCTGGTGTTGACGATTACAGCCGAAACGATGGGCCAAGGGGCCACGTTCAAACCATCGGCTTTGACTTGGTAGAATTGGCCCAAGAACAGTTCGACCGCTTTTTCTTCCGGCTTGACGGTGTAGAAAGACAGGTAAGACCAGACAAGCGCCAAGGCGATAACGGTAGAGATCACGCCTTGGCGGGTGAAGAACCAATTGCCGTCGCCACCCACTCCACCGCCATTGCCACCGCCGCCATTGCCGCGCCCACCCATGATAACGCGCAAACGCTCTTGCCCCATGCGGAATACATCATCAAGATCAAGGATTTGCGCGCCCTGCGGGCGGCGATTGTCGCCATTGCGCGGATCAGACTTGCGCCCTTCCGCTTTGCGGTCGTCTTCGTCCTCGGGGCCGTTGCTGCCGCCCCAGGGGCCATTTCCACCTGCCATCGGTTTTCCTCTTATGCTTTGTCTTGCTGAATTTGGGTATTGCCCACGAGATTTCAAGGCGTGCGGCTAAAGGAATGGATGCATCCTTGTGGGCTTGCGCATCGTGACCAGTTCTTCGGCCATCGTGGGGTGCACGGCCACGGTGCGGTCGAAATCTTCTTTCGTCGCCCCCATCTTCACCGCAATCGCCGCCAGTTGGATCATCTCTCCCGCTTCTGGTCCGACAATATGGCAGCCCAGCACCACGCGGGTTTGGGCATCGACGATCAGTTTCATCAAAACGCGGTCGGGGCGACCGGCGAACATGGTCTTCATCGGGCGGAAGGTGGCGGTGTAAACCTGAACCCCGCCGCGTTCGATGCCCTGCTCTTCTGTCATGCCAATTGCACCCAATTCGGGCTGGGTGAAGACGGCAGAGGCCACAAGTTCGTGATCGGCCATGCTGGGTTGGGCACGAAACAGCGTGTCAGCCAAGGCGTGGCCTTCGCGGATGGCGACAGGTGTTAGGTTGATGCGGTTGGTGACATCGCCCACAGCGTAGATCGAGGGCACGGCAGTCTGGCTCCACGCGTTCACAATCACCTCGCCCTGCTGGCCCAACGCCACGCCCAAGGCTTCTAGCCCTAAGCCCTGCACATTGGGCCTGCGGCCTGTCGCGAAGAGCACAAGGTCCACTTCGGTCTGCGCGCTTGAATGATCGGTGACCAGAATGCCCGTGCCGCTGCGATCAAGCCGCGCCACGTCGGCGTTGCAGCGAATGTCTATGCCGGCAGCGACCATGCCCGCCACAACATGGCCGCGCGCTTCATCATCAAAGCCGCGCAGGATTTGTGGGCCGCGGTAATACTGCGTCACTTGCGTGCCAAACCCGTTGAGGATGCAGGCGAATTCCGACGCGATGTAACCGCCGCCCACAATGGCCGCACGGCGCGGCAGGTTTTCCAGATCAAACATCTCATTCGACGTAATGCCCAAACCTGCACCCGGCACATCGGGCACAAAGGGCCATCCCCCCGTGGCGATTAGGATATGCTTGGCGGTAAAGGTTTCACCCGTCGAAAGGCGCACCGTGTGGGCATCGGCCACAGAGGCGCGGGCGTCATGCACCACAACACCGGCGTTTTTCAACGTGCCGCGATAGGCGTTTTCTAGGCGTGTCAGTTCCGCGCCCAAAAGCTTTCGAAACTTGGGCCAATCAAAGGCCCCTGCTTGCACATCCCAGCCATAAGCCGCCGCATCTTGCATAGCCTTGGGATAGGCCGAGGCGTTGACCATCAACTTCTTGGGCACACAGCCCCGAATGACACAGGTGCCTCCCATGCGGCTTTCTTCAGCCAAACCGACCCGCGCGCCGCCCTCAGCGGCAGCAATCCGCGCCGCGCGCACACCGCCAGAGCCGCCACCGATGACGAAAAGGTCGTAATCAAAGGGCAAGGTCACTCTCCCAGATCAGCGAATATATTGTCCAAGGGCGACACGGCAACCTTGCTGGCCTTAACCGAGCCATCGTGATTGTCGCGCACCATAACCCGCCCATCGGTGTGGCCGATGATCACACGGTCGCACAAGTTGATGAACAAGCCATTTTCCACAACACCCGGGATTTGGTTCAAAGCCATCGCCAAATGACGTGGGTGGCCGATACGCTTCAGGTGCAGATCAAGGATGTAATTGCCCTCATCCGTCAGCACAGGGCCATCTTTGCCCATCCGCAGGGTGACATCGCGGGCGAAGGCGTCTTGGACAATCAACATCTCTTCGATCAAAACTTGCGTCGTGGTCCATCCAAAGCGGATGACTTCGACAGGCAAAGGAAAGGCCCCCAGATTGGCCACCTCTTTCGCGGCATCGGTGATCACGATCATCTGATCGCTGGCAGCGGCCACGATCTTTTCTTGCAACAAGGCTGCCCCACCGCCTTTGATCAAGTTGAAATCTTGGTCAAACTCATCTGCACCATCGATGGTCAGGTCTAGCCATTTGGCCTCTTCAAGGGTCTTTATCGTCAGCCCAAGCTCGCGCGCCAGCTCTGCCGTGCGTGTTGATGTCGGCACGCCAATCACCTTCAACCCCTCGGCCTGAACCCGAGCGGCCAAGCAACGCACCATCCAAGCGGCGGTGGAACCTGTTCCAAGGCCTAGCTTCATGCCCGATTGCACGAAATCGACCGCACGTTTGGCGGCCACATATTTGGCGGTGTCGACGGGGGACAAGTCCTTGTGCATCCTACGCTCCTGACCTTTTGCACCGCTTATAGCAAAGCTGCAGGCGGGTTCTATGGGCAAACGCGATAGGGACCTGACCTTGACTTGGGCGGACTATCCCCCATATTGAGAATAATTCTCAATCTCATCCATAGATCGACCAAAGTGACGCCAAAAGACCGCCCCGATAAACCCGTTTGGAACAGCCCGCGCGGGCCTGCGGCCCTGTCAGAGGTGGCGCGCAGCGTGAAGCTGGGCGCCACGCCGTGGAAGCGGTTTTTGGCCTTTTTGGGGCCGGGCTATATGGTCGCCGTGGGGTATATGGACCCGGGCAACTGGGCCACATCTCTGGCAGGTGGGGCAAAGTTTGGCTATGCCTTGCTGTTCGTGGCGCTGCTGTCGAATTTGATGGCGATTGTCTTGCAATCGCTGTCAGCGCGCCTTGCAATAGGTTCTGGCCGCGATCTGGCACAGGCCTGCCGCGATGCCTTTCCGCGATGGGTGTCTATTCCCTTATGGCTGACGGCCGAGATTGCCATCATCGCCACCGATGTGGCCGAGGTGATTGGCACAGCGATTGGTCTGAACCTGCTCTTTGGCATTCCCTTAGAACTGGGTGTAGTCATCACCGCGCTGGATGTGTTCTTGATCCTGTGGCTGCAAAGGCGGGGTTTTCGTAAACTGGAAGGCTTTGTGATTGCTCTTTTGGCACTGATTGCCGTGTGTTTTGCCATTCAAGTGGCCTTGGCAAGCCCTGATTGGGGCGGCGTTCTGCGCGGCTTTGCGCCCACGACCGATGTTTTGCGCAATCCTGAGATGCTGTATCTGGCGCTGGGCATTCTGGGGGCCACAGTGATGCCTCACAACCTGTATTTGCATTCCGCCATTGTCCAAACCCGCGACTGGGGCGATCGGCCTGAAGACAAGCGCGAAGCCTTGCGCTTTGCTACGATTGATTCGACTGTAGCCTTGATGTTCGCCCTGCTGATCAACGCAGCCATCCTAATCTTGGCTGCCGCCAGCTTTCATGCTGCAGGCAAAACCGATGTCACCGACCTTGGCGATGCGCATCAGTTGATCGGGCCCTTGCTGGGGGCGGGTGTGGCCCCAACGCTGTTTGCCGTGGCCTTGCTGGCCTGCGGGCTCAATTCCACCGTCACAGCAACGCTGGCAGGCCAAGCCGTGATGGAGGGGTTCTTGCGCCTGCGCCTTGCCCCATGGGTGCGCCGCTTGATCACCCGCAGTCTGGCGATCTTGCCCGCCGCAGGGGTCACGTTGTTCTATGGGGCCGCGGGAACGGGACGCTTGCTGATTTTGACACAGGTGGTGTTAAGCTTGCAGCTGTCCTTTGCGGTCATCCCCTTGGTGCTGTTCACCACATCGAAAGCCCGCATGGGGGGGCTGGTTGCCCCGCTTTGGTTGGGGGCCTTGGCTTGGTCTGTGGCGGGCGCGATTGTTGTTTTGAACATGAAATTGCTGTGGGACTTCTTTGGGGCCTAAGGCGCACCGTTCAGAACGATAGTCCTTCGCGCACCTCTTCCACCGTCACTTTGCCATCTTCGTTGGCGTCAAAGGCCATAACCAATTTGGTCGTTTTGATCTCGGTCGGGGTCACCGCCTTGTCGGCCGCAATAAGGCCAAAGGCTGTCAACTCATTAGCACTGACCTTGCCGTCGCCATCCGTATCCGCCTGAGAGAAAAGGCGAACCAACCGCGCGCGGGCCGAGGCACTGATCGCCACCTTGGTACGGCGCAACTCCTCCCCCGTCAGAATGCCGTCACAGTTCAAATCACCGCCCGCCAGAACCGACATCACATAACTGCGCGCCTTGGCCTGTTCAAAGGCAATGCTGGTATCGACCTGCTCAGCGGTAATCGCCCCATCAGCGCCGTAACCCGCAATAAGATCGGTCATATCTTCAAAATACTTTTGCGGATCATCCATCACCTGACGCACCGCCGTTTCCGGAATGGTGAAAGCGGCACGATCGGGCAGCGTATCAGCGGCGATGGGCAAAAAGGCGGCGATCAGGGCGGAGAGTACGGGCATGAAAACCTCCGGTCAGGGTTGGAACAACTAACCGTGACCTTTGCAGACGGTGGTTAAGGTCGCGTAAACAAAACCAGAACATAGTTTGAAAAATGCGGGGCATCGCTTAAGTTCCGGCCATTTTCCGCCCTTACCTGTCGGTTTTGCTTTGTGTCACACCGCCCCATCATCCTATCGTAGCGCAAAGATGGAGCGCGCGATGTCCCAGCCTGTATATACTTTGTACTTCTCGCCTGATTCTGCCTCGTTCATTGTGCGGCTTGCTCTGCGCTTGACGGGGGCCAGTTTTGCCGAACGCCAGATCGACCGCCCAGCGGGAGAGTTGGACAGCCCCGCTTACCGCGCAATGCATCCGTTGGGCAAAATCCCTGCGATGGAAACGCCCGATGGCCCTATGTTTGAGACGGCGGCGATGCTGCTGTATTTGGCCGAGCGTCATACAGGCCTTGCCCCTTCACCCGCCAGCCCCGAGCGCGCAGCCTTTCTGAAATGGTTCTTCTATACCGTGACTAACCTGCATGCGCCCTTGATGCAGGTGTTTTACCCGGACCGTGTGGCGGGGCCAGAATGTTCGGCGGCGGTGGTGGCGCATCAGTCCACTAAAATGAAAGAGCACTTTGCCATTCTGGATCAGATGGTGGCCCGTGACGCGCCTGATTGGCTTTCGGCCAAGCCATCGATTTTTTCGTTCTACGTGGGCGTTCTGGTGCGCTGGATGTCAAGCTTTCCTACAGGTCATCCTGCACGCATCACCACCGCTGACCTGCCTGCCTTGGGGCCGATCTTAGCCCAGCTTGAAACCTGCCCCGCAGCACTGGCTGTCGCGCAGGCCGAAGGTTGCGCCCCCACCATCTTCACCGCACCTTACTGAGGGCCCCATGTTTCTTTCCGTTTTTGATATGTTCAAAGTGGGTGTCGGGCCTTCGTCGTCCCACACGATGGGGCCTATGGTGGCCGCAGCGCGGTTCTTGGAAACCCTGCGCACCTCTCCGTTTCGGGCGGCGGGGCTGAAAGCCTCACTTCACGGGTCGCTAGCCTTTACAGGGTTGGGCCATGCCACCGACCGCGCCACGATCTTGGGGCTGGCGGGGTTTGAGCCCGCGACCTATGACGCAGCCAAGGCCGAAACGGTGCTAGAGGCGATCCATTCGACTCATAAAATCAACCCGCCCGGCTTAGGCGAGTTGACCTTTGACCCCAAGAAAGACTTGGTGTTCGACTACGGCCCCGCCCTGCCCGGCCATGCCAATGGCATGATCTTGAAGGCTACTGATGCGCAGGGCGATGTAATCTTGCAGGAAACCTATTACTCCATCGGCGGCGGCTTTGTTCTGACGGCCGCCGAACAGGTCGAAGCGGGTGGGTCGAAAGCCAAAGCCCGCGCTGATGTGCCCTATCCGTTCGAATCGGCAGACGAGATGATGGAGATGGCCGCGAAATCGGGGCTGACGATTGCCCAGATGAAATTGGCCAACGAGCTGAAGTTTCGGTCTAAGGCCGACATCGACAAGGGCATTGCGCGCCTTTGGGAGGTCATGAACCACTGCATCTCGCGCGGGATGGAGGGCACAGGGATTTTGCCGGGTGGCTTGAAGGTGCGCCGCAGGGCTAAGGGCATCCATGATGCGCTGATTGCCGAACGCGGGCTGAATATGACAGCCCCGCATGTGATCAACGACTGGATGTCGCTCTATGCGATGGCTGTGAACGAAGAAAACGCGGCAGGCGGGCAGGTTGTGACGGCCCCGACCAATGGCGCTGCGGGGGTTCTACCTGCGGTGCTGCGCTATTATCTCGATCATGTGCCGGGGGCCTCGACCAACCGAATTGCCGATTTTCTGCTGACGGCGGCGGCGATTGGCGGGCTTTGCAAGCACAACGCCAGCATTTCGGGTGCGGAATGCGGCTGTCAGGCGGAAGTAGGCTCTGCCGCTGCTATGGCTGCGGCAGGTTTGGCTGCGGTGTTGGGCGGCAGTGTCGAGCAGGTGGAAAACGCAGCTGAAATAGCGCTGGAACATCACTTGGGCATGACCTGCGACCCCGTGAAAGGGTTGGTGCAAGTACCGTGCATCGAACGCAACGGGTTGGGCGCTATCAAGGCTGTCTCTGCGGCCAGCCTATCGCTGCGCGGAGATGGGCAGCATCTGGTGTCTTTGGATGTTTGCATCGAAACCATGCGACAAACGGGCAAAGATATGCATGAGAAGTACAAAGAAACCTCGTTGGGCGGCTTGGCCGTAAATGTGCCAAATTGTTGAAACCAACCAATACCCTGCGCGGCGCTTTGTTGATGGTGGCCTTTTGCGTTCTGGCCCCTTTGCTGGACGCCTGTTCAAAGCTCGCCACGACTGATATCCCCGTTGGCCAGATCACCGCAGCGCGCTTTGTGTTTCAGGGCCTGTGTATGCTGCCTGTCATCTTGCTGATGCGGCTTGATTGGCGGACGGGCGGGCGGGATGCGGGGCTTTTGGTCTTGCGGGCCGTGTGTCTGATCTTATCGACCTATTGCTTTGTGGCTTCGGTGGAATTCATGCCCATCGCCGATTCCATCGCCATCGTTTTCGTGATGCCCTTTATTCTGATGTTTTTGGGCCGCTTGATCTTTGGCAATCCAGTTGGGCGGCGGCGCATCTATGCCTCGGTTGTGGGGTTTGGCGGGGCGATGTTTGTCATTCAACCCTCGCTGAACAATTACGGGCTTGTTGCGTTATTTCCCTTGGGCTGCGCGCTGTCGTTCTCGTTCTACGAGATGGCGACACAGGCCATGTCTAACCGCGTGCATCCGGTAACGATGCAACTGCACACATCCATTGTGGGCACGGTGATTTGCGTGCCCTTGCTATGGGCCTTTAATGGGTCGGGCCTAACCGAACTGGACCCTGTCTTACCAGACCTGTTGAACTGGGCCTATCTGTTCGGTGTGGGGTTCTGGGCGGCGGTCAGCCATTTGTGCATGACGATCGCGATGAAATATGCGCCTGCTGCAACACTCGCCCCGCTCCATTATCTAGAACTGCCGATGGCAGTGTTTCTAGGCTATGCGATCTTTGGCGATTTCCCCAATGCGCTAACATGGGTGGGCATCGTGCTGATCACGGGGTCAGGGCTTTACATCATCCGCCACGAACACCGGCAGGGATCAGCCCATCCAATGCCGCCCCCACTGCCGAACGAGGCAATATAACCAGCATCCGGTCGGCGTTAAACCGCAAGCGGACAGGGCCGGACACCTCGTTCGAGGTGCCAATCATCGCATCGGGGGCAAAGTGCAAGTCCTGTAGGGGCCAACGCAGGCCCGTGCTTTCGCCCTGCACTGTGCCCATCGGGAACAGCGATAGGCGCGTGCCTTTGGGCAGGGTCAGATCAAGGCTGCGCGGGGCCAGAAAGGTCACATCTGACCCACTCAGGATCAGGCAGCGTTTGTCAGAATACCGCACCAAAGCATTTAGCACCGCAAGGCCGTGATCCAACCTTTGCCCCGCAAAGCCCAAGCCGAGCACAAACGGCGCGTCAATCGACCGCAAGGCTTTATCAAAATCAGTCGTCACCTGTTCGGCGATATGGTGCAACCGCCCCACCAAACGCACTTGCGCTGCGGATGAGATAGAATCGAGGTCGCCAATCACCGCCTCGGGCTCGGCACCTAGGGCCAAAAGCCTATCCGCCCCGCTGTCTGCCGCCACCAAACGCGGGGCAAAAGTGCGGGCTTGGGCCAAAAGGCCGGCCGAAAACCGCCCGCCACCTGCCAAGGTCACACCTTGCGAAGACTGGACAAAGGTTTGGGTCATCTGCGGATGTCTTTCCAATTGCGGCGAAAAATCGGTTCAGGGACACAATCCATCCTTTAAATCACCACCATTTGTCCATCGAATAGATCAACCCTACGGGCATTTTTGCCCCAAGACCCCTGCAAAAGGCGCAGCATTGATGTCGGATGCCAAACGGATCCTCACCGTCTCTTATGGGACGTTTCGCTGCACCTTGGAAGGCTTTGATGATCCTATCACAACGCTGCGAGAGGTGACCGACCATTTCCGGGATTTGGCAGCGCAAGACCGCAGTTTTGGGGCAGAGCCTGTCGCCGACAAAAGCGGGGTGCAGCTTGGCTTTGTGGAGCAGGACCCCGAAGCAGGCCAAGCCCCAAGGGTGCGGCAAAGCAGAAGAAGAGATCCTACACCGCCCTCGCGCCCTTTGTCCAAAGCGGCCGACGTGTCAGTGAGCCGCTTGATAAGTGCGACGGACAGTGCCCTGGACGATCCCGATACACAGCGCCGCAGGGCGGCTACGGCGCAATTGAAGGCCGCGGTGCTGGCGCAAATGGCAGAACGGCGAGGCCCAAGCGACAAGACAACCTTAGTTGGTCAGCGCCGTGGCCCCTTTCAGATTGATCTTGATAAAACCCCGTCCCCTGCCCCCTTAACAGCGCAGGCCCGCAGGCAAGGGACAGAGCGGCCCTAAAGGTCGTTCCGATTAGTCTTCAGGCTTTGCATTTGGGTCGGGCTGGCCGATGCCCAGAAAAATGGGCCGCAGTGGCACGATCCACAGGACGCCAAGGCCGACATAGATCGCAAGCTCTACCAGAACCGACGGGCGGTCGATCAAGGCCACCAGCGACACCGCCACAACGATGTAGGCTGGCAAGCCAACACACAGCACCAACAGCGCCAGTCTGCGGCGGGTTTTATAGGTTAATGCCATGGCTCAATCCGCAAATGGGTCGGTGACAAGGATCGTATCGTCACGTTCAGGGCTGGTTGACAGCAAGGCTACCGGGCACTGGATCAACTCTTCAATCCGGCGCACATATTTGATCGCAGCACCCGGCAGTTGCGCCCAAGACCGCGCCCCCGCTGTGGTTTCAGACCAGCCTTCCATCTCTTCATAGATCGGCCTGCAACGGGCCTGCGCATCGGCAGCCGTGGGCAGATAGTCAAGCCGCTTGCCGTCAAGATCGTAACCGATGCAGATTTTTAACGCCTTAAAGCCGTCCAACACATCCAACTTGGTCAGCGCAATGCCCGACACGCCTGATGTGGCGCAGGTTTGGCGCACCAAGACGGCATCGAACCAGCCACAGCGGCGCTTGCGGCCTGTGACTGTGCCAAACTCGTGCCCCCGCGCGCCCAAACGCTCGCCGTCGTCGTCCATCAGCTCGGCCGGAAAAGGGCCTTCGCCGACGCGGGTTGTATAGGCTTTGACGATGCCAAGCACGAAATCGATCGCCGTGGGCCCCAGCCCCACACCCGTGGCCGCCTGCCCCGCGATAACGTTGGAGGAGGTGACATAGGGATATGTCCCAAAATCAATATCCAACAAAGCGCCCTGCGCGCCTTCAAACAAAATGCGCTTTCCGGCACGACGGGCATCACTCATCACCTTCCAGACGGGCTGTGCATAGGGCAGCACTTGGGGTGCAATGGTGCGCAAAGCATCCAACAAAGCGACCTTGTCGATAGGTTCTATCCCCAAACCGCGGCGCAGCGCGTCGTGGTGGCCCATCAAACGGTCCACCCGTGCGATCAATGTCGCCTCGTCCGCAAGATCGGCCACACGAATGGCGCGGCGGCCCACTTTATCCTCATAAGCGGGGCCAATACCGCGGCCCGTGGTGCCAATTTTCGCCACCGAGTTCTGGTTTTCACGGGCGCGGTCCAACTCACCATGGATTGGCAGGATCAGGCTGGCGTTTTCAGCCACCATCAGGTTTTCAGGCGTGATATCCACACCTTGGCCGCGCAGCTTTTCAATTTCCATCACCAGATGCCACGGATCAACCACCACGCCATTGCCGATGATCGACAGCTTGCCACCGCGCACGATGCCGCTGGGCAGCAGGCTAAGCTTATAAACCTTGCCCTCGATGACCAAGGTATGGCCCGCATTATGCCCTCCTTGAAAGCGCGCGATGACATCGGCGCGTTCAGACAACCAATCGACAATCTTGCCCTTGCCCTCGTCGCCCCACTGGGCGCCCACAACTACAACATTGGCCATGGCGTCACCTTCGCATTTTGGAAAAACCGTCTGACCTATAGCGAGTGGTGGCGGCCAGCGAAACCACAAAGTGCCAAAGCGGCTGGCATAGCGCGGCAAGCGCGCATCTGCCCCTTGCCGACCTGCCCCCGTCCTGTGCAGACTAAGCCAATATTCCACCAAGAACGAGGGCCTGCATGCTGTATTACGTCACCTTGGGCACAAATGCCCTGCCCCGCGCCCGCGCATTTTACGGGCCGACCTTGGCCACTTTGGGCATTGTCGACCTGCGACCCGAAGCAGACGAAGCCTGCTATGGTCACCCAGGCGATGCTGACCCCAGCCTGTATATCGTCTCGCCCTATGACGGGATGCCCGCCACCAAGGGCAACGGCATGATGTTGGCGTTGACAGCCCAGACCCGCGCTGCGGTGCGCGCCTTTTACACCGCAGCGCTTGCAAACGGCGGCAGCGACGAGGGTGCGCCCGGCCTGCGCTATTCGGCAAACTTCTATTCCTGCTATGTGCGCGACCCTGACGGCAACAAGCTGTCGGCCGTTTGCAACTTGCCGGAATAGGGCCAAGCCCCCTCAAGTCGCAAAATTACGCGCGACGGGCCCCAGCCCGTGCCAGAGGGCTTGCGGGCCTGCGCGCATCCGCCTAGATAGGCGCGTCACCCCGAAAGGCTTGTTCGCATGCAAAACGTCATCCTCGCCATCCACCTGATCTTGGCCCTCCTGCTGATTGGGGTGGTCTTGCTGCAACGCTCTGAAGGCGGCGGCTTGGGGATGGGGTCTACTGGCGGGGTTGTTTCGGGCCGCTCGGCGGCGACGGCGCTGGCCAAAGTAACATGGATTTTCGCAGGGCTTTTCATTGCGACCTCGATCACGCTGACAATTTTGGCCGCCAGTGACAGCGCAACATCCTCGGTGATCGATCAGATCGGTGGAACAGTGCCGGCCCCTGCTGCGCCTGAACTGCCTGCCGCTACAACACCGCTGACGGCGTTGCCAGCCACAACAGATGCGCCGGCCACACCGCCCAAAGCCGAAAACTGACACTAGCTTTTGATAGTTTGACCAAACAGGCGACAGCATATAGCGGTCTTGTTGCTTCTTGGTAGAAATTGCCTTAAGCATCAAACCCCGTGGTGATGCGATTCCGCCTGACCGAATCGCCTAAGAACACGGGGACCTAAATGGCACGCTATATCTTCATAACGGGTGGCGTTGTCTCCTCGTTGGGCAAGGGCTTGGCCTCGGCGGCACTTGGGGCCTTGTTGCAAGCGCGCGGCTACACGGTGCGCCTGCGCAAGTTGGACCCTTACCTGAACGTAGACCCCGGCACGATGTCGCCCTTTGAACATGGCGAGGTTTTTGTGACCGATGACGGCGCGGAAACCGATTTGGATCTGGGCCATTACGAACGCTTCACAGGCGTGCACGCACGCCAGACCGACAGCATCTCGTCGGGTCGGATTTATTCCAACGTATTGGAAAAGGAACGCCGGGGCGATTATTTGGGCAAGACGATCCAAGTCATCCCCCATGTTACCAATGAGATCAAAGATTTCCTGCGCATCGGGCAGGACGAGGTTGATTTCATGCTGTGCGAAATTGGTGGCACAGTGGGCGATATAGAAGGCCTGCCCTTCTTTGAATCGATCCGCCAGTTCATCCATGAACGCCCACGCGGCCAGTCTATTCTGATGCACCTGACCCTGCTGCCCTATCTGGCGGCCTCAGGCGAGTTGAAAACCAAACCGACCCAGCATTCGGTCAAGGAATTGCAAAGCATTGGCCTTGCACCTGATGTGCTGGTCTGCCGCTCAGAACACCCGATCCCCGAACGCGAGATTGAAAAGATTGCCCTGTTTTGCAACGTGCGCAAAGAAGCCGTTGTTGCGGCTTATGATCTGAAAACCATCTACGAAGCGCCGCTCGCCTATCACCGCGCGGGCTTGGATCAGGCCGTGCTGGATGCTTTTGGCATATCGCCCGCGCCCAAGCCTAATTTGGCGCGCTGGGAAGATGTGATGGACCGTTTGACCCACCCCGAAGGGGCGGTGCGTGTGGCCATTGTGGGCAAGTATACGCAGTTGGAAGACGCCTATAAGTCGATCGCCGAGGCGCTGACCCATGGCGGCATGGCCAATCGCACCAAGGTGAAAGCCGAATGGATCGATGCTGAAATCTTTGAACGCGAAGACCCCGCCCCCTATCTGGAAAACTTTCACGCCATTCTGGTGCCAGGCGGCTTTGGAGAGCGCGGAACCGAAGGCAAGATTAAAGCGGCACAATTCGCCCGCGAAAAGAAGATCCCCTATCTGGGCATCTGTTTGGGCATGCAAATGGCCGTGATCGAAAGCGCGCGGCATTTGGGCGGTTTGGAGAATGCAGGGTCAGAAGAGTTTGACCATGAGACCGGCGAAAAGCGCTTTACGCCCGTGGTTTACCACCTGAAAGAATGGGTGCAAGGCAACCATACCGTCACCCGCAAAACGACGGATGCCAAGGGCGGCACAATGCGGTTGGGGGCCTATACGGCGGTGCTCAAAGAGGGCTCAAAGGTGGCGCAGGTTTACGGCACCACCACCATCGAAGAACGCCACCGCCATCGGTACGAGGTCGATATCCGCTACCGCGACAAGCTGGAAGCCTGTGGGCTGATCTTTTCAGGGATGAGCCCTGATGGCAAACTGCCCGAAATCGTCGAGGTAAAGGACCACCCGTGGTTCATAGGCGTGCAGTTCCACCCCGAGCTAAAGAGTAAACCCTTTGCCCCGCATCCGCTGTTTGCAGATTTCGTGCGGGCAGCAAAGGAGCAGGAGCGGTTGGTTTAGGGGAGGTATTTCCCCTATACCAACGGCATCACCTGAAACGCGCCTTCGTACATCATGCGCAGCGCCACATACAAAATGATCGCAAATCCGACAAAGGCGATCCAGCGGTGTTTTTGCAACAGGCCTGCGATAAAGCTCGCGGCAAAGCCCATCAAAGCGATGGAAAGCGCAAGGCCAAAGACCAGAACGCCAGGGTGCTCTTTGGCAGCACCCGCCACGGCCAGCACGTTATCAAGGCTCATCGACACATCGGCCACCACGATCTGCCAAGCGGCCTGCGCAAAGCTTTTGCGCGGCGCGCCCTTGGCGATGCCGCCGTCGTGGTTCAGGTCGGTGCCGGTGATAACCTCGGCCCCAGCGTCAGCAGCATGGCCAGACCGAAGTTCGCGCCACATTTTCCAGCAAACCCAAAGCAGCAACACCCCACCCGCCAACGTCAGCCCTGTGATGGCCATCAACCGTGTCGTCGCCAGCGCAAAGACAATCCGCAGCACGGTGGCTGCCAAAACACCAATCAGGATGGCTTTTTTGCGCTGATCTTTCGGCAAACCCGCCGCCGCCATGCCGATGACGATGGCATTGTCGCCTGCCAGCACCAGATCTATGCCGATGACGCTGAAAAGTGCGGTTAAAGCTTCGGGGGTGAAAAAATCCATGGGTCAGGTTCCTTTGACGTGCCATGGGCACGTAAGGGCAACAGCGCGCCCTTTCAACCCCAAAGGTTGCTTTACGCAAAGACAAAGGTGCGCTAGTCGGCTCTGATGCTGTCGTATCAACACGCCTATCACGCCGGCAATCTGGCCGATGTCCACAAGCACGCGCTTTTGGCTTGGGCCTTGGCTTACCTGACAGCCAAGGACAAACCGCTGTCCTATATTGAAACTCATGCGGGGCGCGGGCTTTACGACCTTACCGGTGCGGAGTCGGATAAGACGGGCGAGGCCGCCGCTGGTATTGCCCGTGCAGAGGGCTGGTTGCCCGCCGATCACCCCTATCGTCGCCTTTTGACCCAAGTGCGCGCGATCCATGGGCCGCAGTCTTATCCCGGATCGCCGATGATAGCCGCTGCTTCACTGCGGGCGGGCGATGTGATGCATTTGTGCGAACTTCACCCGGCCGAGTTTCGCGCGCTGGAGGCCAACCTGTCCCCATGGGGCGCTCATATCTCCCAAGTGGACGGGCTAGAAGCGGCCATAGCCCTTAGCCCGCCCACGCCGCGGCGCGGGATGATGCTGATTGATCCCTCCTATGAGGTGAAGGCCGATTACGACCGACTGCCCAGCATCATCGGCAAGGTGATCAAGCGCTGGAACGTGGGGATCGTCGCCCTTTGGTATCCGATTTTGTTGGATGTGCCCCATGTGCAGATGCTTGCGGCGCTGACGCGCGATTTCCCAGACGCGTTGCGATCAGAAGTGCGCTTCCCCCCCATCCGTGAGGGTCACCGCATGGCTGGATCGGGGATGTTCGTGATCAACCCGCCTTACGGCATGGCCGAAGAAGCCGCCCGATTATTGGCGGTTTTTGAGGCCCACCGCCGGTAAGCATTGGCAGTTTGGCAGACCGCGTCTATATGGTAATTCTATGAGCTTTCTTGACCTTCTATTCGGCCCCGCACCCAGCCGCCTGCCCGTTCCTGAAGAACGGCTGGCCCTTGCCGCCCTATTGGTGCGGATCGCACGCGCAGATGGCTTCGCCTCGGCCACCGAACTCGCACGGATCGAGCGGATTTTGCAAAGCCGTTACGGCTTAACGCCCGCAGCGGCGCAGTCTTTACGGCTTGAGGCAGAGACCGCCGAAACCCTCGCGCCAGACACCGTGCGTTTCACCCGAGCTTTGAAGGAAGCAGTGGCTTTGGAAAACCGAACCGCCTTGGTCGAAGCGCTTTGGTCTGTGGCCTTAGCCGATGGGCAAAGGGATGCCGACGAAGATCGCTTACTGCGGTTGGTATCGGGCCTTTTGGGGTTAAGCGATGTGGAATCGGCCTTAGCGCGACAAAGGGCGGCTCGGGCATGATCGCCTCGCTTGGCATGTACGACAGGGCCGAGGTGCAGCCCAGCAACGACCGCCTTTGGTCGCTGATACGAGATGGGCTTTGCGCCGCAGGGTTGGCTGCGCCAGATCAGCTAACGCGCGGCCCTGCCGCCTATTGGCCCGCTTGGCAGGCGCAAGATTTGGTTTTGTCGCAAACCTGTGGCTTTCCCTATCGCGCCAAACTGCATGGCAAAGTGGCTTTGATCGGCACGCCCGATTTTGGCGTGCAAGGCTGTGCGCCGGGCTATTATCGCTCGGTCTTTGTGGCAGCCAAAAGCGACCCGCGTCGCGACGTAATGCAGTTTAACGGCGCAAGCTTGGCCTTTAACGAGGATCTGTCCCAATCCGGTTGGGCCGCGCCGCAAAACTTTGCACGCGCTCATGGCCTGACGCTTCGCCCCACTTTGCGCACCGGAGGCCATCTGTTGTCTGCCCGCGCCGTGGCCGAAGGCCGCGCCGAGATTGCAGCATTAGATGCCATCACATGGGAAATGATCCAACACCACGAAGCTTTTACCACCCAGTTACAAGAGGTGGGCGTGACAGACCCAACGCCGGGCCTACCCTATATCAGTGCTTTGGGGGCAGATGAGGGCCTGATGTTTAAGGTGATCACCGCGGCCATAGCCGCCCTGCCCGTGCCCGACAAAACAGCGCTCTGCCTGCAAGGTCTGGTCAGGATTGAGCCCGAAGCTTATCTGGCAGTGCCAACACCACTCACACCGTTTGACCTTGGGATGCAGGACGAGAGCTGATTTTTCTGCGAAAAATCGCCCCCTTCGCCTGCACGGCGATTTACCTTGCCCAATGACCCATTCCCACCTATCCTTACATTTGATCAAATTGTGCGGCGGTTATACCGACCTCTGCCGGGATCACAGATAAGGGATGGATCAAGGGCATGATCTAACCTGCTTGCTGGGCGCTTTTGGCGTCAGGTGCGGGCGGGGATCGGCCCCTCCGATGTGCTATGATGAAAGACTGGTTAAGAAAACACCCGGACGTCCGGACCATTCGCGTGGCCGCAGCGGATTTGAACGGGCAGGCGCGGGGCAAACGGGTTCCGGCACGCTTTGCCGATAAGATTGTAAAAGATGGAACACGCTTCCCCTTTTCGGTGCTGAACCTTGATATCTGGGGCGAGGATATTGACGACAGCCCTCTGGTCTTTGAACAGGGCGATCAAGACGGTATCCTAAGGCCCACGGAGCGCGGCTTTATGCCGATGCCTTGGCTGGAGGCCCCTACCGCCCTGCTACCGATCTGGATGTTTCGGGAAAACGGCACGCCTTATGAGGGTGATCCCCGCCATGCCTTGGCCCAAGTGGTCCAGCGCTTTAAAGCGCACGGCCTAACACCCGTTTGCGCGATCGAGCTTGAGTTTTTCCTGATCGACGATTCCGGCAAAACGCTGCAAGTGCCACCCTCGCCCCGTTCGGGCAAGCGGCGCAAGGCGGCGGAGACGCTGTCGATCCGCGCATTGGATGTGTTCGATACCTTCTTCACCGACCTTTATGACGCTTGCGAGGCGATGGATATTCCGGCCGATACCTCTACCTCGGAAACCGGCCTTGGGCAGTTTGAAGTCAACCTGATGCATTGCGACGATGCTTTGCGCGCCGCGGATGATGCTTGGCTTTTCAAGATGCTGGTCAAGGGCTTGGCACGTCGGCATGGCTTTGCAGCCAGTTTCATGGCCAAACCTTATCCGGAATATTCTGGATCGGGCCTGCACACCCATTTCAGTCTGCTGGATGACGCGGGGCGCAATGTGTTTGACAGCGGCGGGCCCAAGGGGACAGCCCTGCTCAAGCAAGCGGTGGCCGGTTGCATGCACGCGATGCGCGACAGCACCCTGATTTTTGCACCCCATCAAAACAGCTATGAACGCCTGATCCCCGGCAAACACGCCCCCACCGCCGTCTGCTGGGGCTATGAAAACCGCACCGCTGCCATCCGCATACCCGCCGGCAACCCCAGCGCGCGGCGGATTGAACACCGCGTGGCGGGCGGCGATGTGAACCCCTATCTGATGCTAGCCGCCATTTTGGGTGCCGCTTTGGATGGGATTGAGAACGAGATGGAGCCTGCAAGCCCCATCGTCGGCAACGCCTATGCGGTCGACGGGTTGCCCCAGATTGCCGAAGATTGGGAAACAGCCATCGATGCTTTGGAACAAAGCACCATTGTGCCGCGCTTCCTGCATCCAGAACTGATCAAGAACCTGATCTCAACCAAGCGGCAGGAACTGCACTATTTGGGCGAATTGTCTGATTCCGAGAAGATCGAACTCTACCTAGACACCGTTTGACCCGTGCCTTTCCGCTTGACCACCCCCCCTTGCGCTGCGCTAGGCTGACATCAACCCTTATGGACCCAAAATGAAAATCGGCATCCTGCAAACCGGCATGGCCCCCGACGCCCTGAAAGACGATCTGGGCGATTACCCAGACCTGTTCGCGCGACTTCTGGCGGGCAAGGGGTTAAGTTTTGAAACCTACCGCGTGGTGGAGGGGGTCTTTCCGCCTTCGGTCAACGCCTGCGATGGCTGGCTGATCACCGGATCGCGCCATGGTGCATACGAAGATCACCCGTGGATCCCGCCGTTGGAAGACTTCATCCGTGCCGCCTATGCCGCGCGCGTGCCCTTGGTGGGGATTTGCTTTGGCCATCAGATCGTGGCGCAAGCTATGGGCGGCAAGGTCGAACGCCATCCCAATGGCTGGGCTGTGGGAGCAACCGATTACGACTTTGGCGACAAATCCTTGCGCCTGAACGCATGGCACCGTGATCAGGTGACGCAGGTGCCTTCAATGGCCAAAGTCATTGGCCGCAATTCCTTTTGCGCCAACGCAGCTTTGCTTTATGACGACCGCGCCTTCACGGTGCAGGCCCACCCCGAATTTCGCCCCGAATTCGTCAATGGCTTGATGGAGACGCGCGGCAAGGGCCTTGTGCCCGATGACTTGATGGACACAGCGCGCACCCGCCTGCCCCTGCCCATTGACGACCACCTTATGGCCGATCAAATTTCTGACTTTTTCAAAATGGCACGGGCCTAACGCCCCCGCCCCTATTCAAGTGTGACAAATGTCCAAATGGACCGACCAACTGCCAGAGGCAGCCAAGGAATACATAGGCTCTCGTCGCGTGGATGAGGTGGAATGCGTCACCGGCGATATCGCCGGTGTGGCGCGCGGCAAGGCCATGCCCGCCAGCAAGTTTGGCAAGCAAACCAACTACTTCCTGCCAAACTCGATCTTCTTGCAAACCATCACGGGCGAATGGGCCGATAACCCGTTTGACGCTTTCACCGAACCCGACATGTTCATGGTGCCCGATTTCACCACCGCCACCGCCGCGCCTTGGACGGCGGATGTGACCTTGCAGGTGATCCATGACGCGATGGACCAAGAGGGCAATCCCATCCCCTACAGCCCGCGCAATGTGCTGAAGAAAATTGTTCAACTGTACAACGACCAAGGCTGGACACCGGTTGTCGCCCCAGAGATGGAGTTTTTCCTGACTGCCCGCAACATTGACCCCAATATGCCGGTGGAACCGCCCATGGGCCGATCAGGCCGCAGGGCTGCGGGCAAGCAAGCCTATTCGCTGTCAGCGGTGGATGAATACGGCAAGGTCATCGACGACATCTATGATTATGCCGAAGCCCAAGGGCTGGAAATTGACGGCATCTTGCAAGAAGGCGGCGCGGGCCAGATTGAGCTTAACTTGGAACACGGCGATCCTGTGCGCTTGGCTGACGATGTGTTTTTCTTCAAGCGCCTGATCCGCGAAGCGGCCCTGCGCCACGATTGTTTTGCCACGTTTATGGCCAAACCCATTGCGGGAGAACCGGGGTCTGCGATGCATATCCATACCTCGGTCGTAGAAACCCGCAGCGGCAAGAACATCTTTTCCGAAAAGAAGGGCGAGGCGACAGAGTCGTTTTTCCACTTCATCGCCGGACTGCAAAACCACCTGACCGGGGCGATTGCCGTTTTGGCACCCTATGTGAACAGCTACCGGCGCTATGTTCCGGATTTTGCAGCCCCCATTAACTTAGAATGGGGCCATGACAACCGCACCACGGGCTTGCGGGTGCCGATCTCGTCGCCTGCAGCGCGGCGGATTGAAAACCGTCTGCCCGGCATGGATTGCAACCCCTATCTGGGCATCGCCGCCACCTTGGCCTGCGGTTATCTGGGCCTCATGGAAAAGAAAAAGCCACGTCCAGAGTTTAAGGCGAATGCCTATATCGATAGTGACGACATCCCGTCGAATCTGGGCGACGCGCTTGATCTTTTGCAGGCCGATACGGCCCTGAAAGGCGTTTTGGGTGCCGATTTTTGCAGGGTCTACGATTCCGTCAAGCGCAATGAATACAAAGAGTTCTTGCAAGTCATCTCGCCATGGGAGCGTCAGCATCTTTTGTTGAACGTATGAACCTGCTGCATATCAACGACAAAGCGGGAAGATATCCCCCGTCTTACTACGCCGCCACCGCCACGCCGTTTGCTGAACTGCCTGCGCTGCAAGGAGAAGTGCAGGCCGATGTTTGCATCATAGGTGGCGGCTATACCGGCCTGTCGGCCGCACTGCATTTGGCGGAACAGGGCTATTCCGTCGTTCTGCTGGAAGCGCACCGCTTGGGCTTTGGTGCTTCGGGGCGCAATGGCGGGCAGGTGGGGTCGGGCCAAAGGCAGGATCAAGACTGGTTAGAGGCTGCAGTGGGCCAAACTGCAGCCCATCAGATGTGGGACATGGCGGAAGAGGCCAAGGCCTTGGTCAAATCCCTGATCAGGACCCATGATATGCCCCTCACTTTTCACCAAGGCGTGGCCACCGCGTGTTGGCATGACGCTGATCTGCAAAGCACCCTGCGCAGCGCGGAAAAGCTGGAACGCGATTATGGCTACAGCGATTTGGAACGGCTGGATCAGCAGGCGATTGGCGCTGTGATCGGGTCACAGGTGTTCAAGGGTGGCGTGATTGATCGCGGGGCGGGCCATGTGCATCCGCTGAACTTTTCCCTTGGGCTTGCCAAAGCCGCGATGGCGGCGGGGGTGCGGCTGTTTGAACGCTCGGAAGTGGTAAAGATCGTGCAGGGGCCAAAAGCCGTGGTGCACACTGCGCAAGGCCAAGTGCGGACGGGTCAGGTGATCTTGGCGTGCAACGGCTATCTGGGCGGGCTTAACGCATCAGTTGCCGCGCGCGTGATGCCCATCAACAATTTCATCGTGGCGACAGAACCCTTGGGGGCTGCGGCAGCTGACATCCTATCACAAAACATCGCCGTGGCTGATACCAAGTTTGTCGTGAACTACTGGCGCTTGTCTGAGGACAACCGCCTGCTCTTTGGTGGCGGCGAAAGCTATGGCTACCGCTTCCCTGATATTCTGAAAACCGTGCGCAAACCTATGCTGCGAATCTATCCGCAACTGGCAGATGCCAAGATTGACTATGCTTGGGGCGGCACTTTGGCCATCACCACAAACCGGATGCCCTGTTTTTCAAGACCCGCCCCTAATTTCCTGTCGGCTTCGGGCTATTCGGGGCATGGGGTCGCAATGGCTGTGATGGCCGGCAAGGTGCTGGCCGCCACTGTAGCGGGGCAAAGTGGGCAGTTTGATCTTTTGGCAAATCTGCCCCAGCGCAGCTTTCCGGGTGGGGCGGCGCTGCGTTGGCCGCTGTTGGTGCTGGCGATGACTTGGTATGGGCTGCGCGATAGGTTGGGGCTTTAGCCACTTTTCCCACTTAGGATAGGCTAAATTCTGCAAATTTGCCCTTAGGGGAAAAATTGTCACTGGCTTGTTACGTTTCTGAGGTTTACGGTTTCTCTAAATTATAGTTTCAGGAAAGCTGCAAACATGGCGCATGACGGACAGGTCCAAGCCCCCAATGTCTACGATGCAGAACCCATCCCCGCCTCGGCCATGGCCCAGATTGAGCGGCTTTTGTCCTCGGGCGACTTGTTTCGCTACACAGCGCCCGAAGGATCGCCCGTCGCCCTGCTGGAAGGGGAATTTGCCGAACTGATGGGAGCGCGGTATGCGCTGGCTGTGGCCTCGTGCTCGGCCGCTTTGTTCTTATCGCTTAAGGCATTAGACCTGCCGCGCGGGACCAAGGTGCTGATCCCTGCCTTTACCTTTGCCGCTGTCCCTTCAGCCGTGGTGCATGCCGAATGTGAGCCGGTCTTGGTAGAAGTTGGTGAGAATTACCGCGTTGATATGGATGATTTCGCGGCCAAACTGCCCGGTGCAGGGGCTGTGCTGATCAGCCATATGCGGGGCCATACCTCGGATATGGATGCTATTTTGGATCTTTGCGATGCCGCAGGCGTGCCCGTGGTGGAAGACGCCGCCCATTCGCTGGGCACGACATGGCATGGCCGCAAAATTGGCACGATTGGCAAGATCGGGTGCTTTTCGTTCCAATCTTACAAGCTGGTCAATGCGGGCGAAGGCGGAATGCTGATCACCGACGACCCGGAACTGGCCGCGCGCTGCGTGATCATGTCGGGCGCTTATGAACACAACTGGAAGAAGCACCCGGGCCTGCAAAACAGCTATATGCTGTGGCAAAACAAGCTGCCCCTTTACAATATGCGCATGCAAAATCTGTCCGCCGCTGTCATTCGTCCGCAACTGCCCGAAGTGGCGGGCCGTGTGGCCAAGGGCCGCGCAGGGCATGACCGTGTGGCAGAGCGTTTGAACCTAAGTGCCTATCTGGCCGTGCCGCCGCCGTTGGCCCCTGAAGAGCGGGCGCCTGATTCGATCCAGTTCAACCTGACCGGCGACTGGTCAGACGCCGATGCGCGGCGTTTTCAGGCCGAAGCCAAGCGGCGCGGCATCACGGTACAAATCTTTGGCCTGTCCGAAGACAATGCTCGCGCATTCTGGAACTGGCAGTTCTTAGGCGAAACGCCTGACCTGCCCAAGACCCGTGCGATGTTGATGCGTGCGGGCGATGTACGCCTGCCAACGCGCCTGACCGATGACGAGCTGGATTTCATCGCCGCCGCCATATTTGATGCGGCAGAGGCGGTTAAGGGCTAACCTACAACAGACGCAGGCTGTCTTTCATCCAAGGCCACTGGTCCAGCGCAGGTTTGATCACCTGCGCGTCGACCAAGCCGCGCAAACGGCTGGCAACTTGGGCGGGAATGTCGCGCAGCACCCCTGCCCGTGCCGACAGTGTCAGGCTGCGGTCCAAGGGCGCAAAGGGCAAGGGCGCTACCGATACGTAGGGGCGAAAACGGGCTGCGTGGTGCAGCGCCAAAGGGGTCAAAATCGTCCACCCCTCCCCACCAGCAACCATAGCCAGAATGGCGGAATAGCTATCAAGTTCAAAGCGATGCGCCAGCCGCAGGTTTTGCCGCGCCAAATGGGCGGCGATCTGGCGGCCCATCAAATGGCGGGCCGTGTATTGGATGAGCGGCAAGCCTTCGATCCCGCGACCACGCGGGGTGACGGCCACGAAGGGTTCCGACAAGATCGGATGCACTTCGCGCCAACCTTCAACCCCACCTTCAGTGCCTTGATCGGCGGCCACAATCACATCCAAGGCGCGCGCTTCCAATTGGTCAAGCAACCGGTGGCTTGCGCCGGTTTCAAGCAAGAAACGGCATCCGCGCAGGTCGCGAGCAAGGGCCGACAGGAGGGCGGGCGTCACCTCGGCGTCGAAATCCTCGATCATGCCAAAGCGCAGGGTGGTCAGGCCAGACAAGTCGGCCACGGCCAGATCCGCGCGGGCCTCGGCTTCGGCGTTCAGGATGGTTTGGGCGTGGCGGCGAAACATCGCGCCAGCAGGGGTTAGGATGATCGGGCGCGCTGAACGGTCTAGCAGCACCGACCCCAAAGCCGCCTCCAGCCCCGTGATCTGCTGGCTGATGGCCGAAGGGCTAACGCCCAAGCGCCGTGCTGCGGCCGAAATGGAACCTTCGTCCGCCACGGCTAGAAAGCTTTCTATGCCCCAAAGGGTGACGCGGCCCTGTGGATCGGACACGGTGCGCTCTCCGCCTGTGAAGGCTGCGGGCTTTGATGCCGCAGCCTTGGTTGGAACAAAGGATTACAGCTTGGACAGTTTCTTTTGCAATTCCGCCACTTGACGCTTGATCTCGGCCAGATCTTCGGGGGCATCCGCAGCCCCCTCTTCGGGCTTTGTGCCCGCACCCGCCCAAGGCAAGCCGCCCATCATGGTTTTCATGAAGGCTTCTTGCTGTTTACGCATGGCCTCAAAGCCCGGCATCGCGGTCAGCGGGTTCGGGATCGTCGTCAGGTTTTCGACGATTTTATGCTGCCCATCGCGCAGCATTTCGAAACTCGCAGCCAGAAACTGGGGCACAACCGATTGGATGTTGGAGGTATAGGCCCGCACCAGATCGGTCAGCACATTGGTGGGCAAAACCGTGTCGCCCTTGGATTCATGCTCTGCCACGATTTGCAACAGATATTGGCGCGTTAGGTCATCGCCGGATTTCAGATCAATGATCTGCACCTCACGCCCCGCTCGGATGAAGCCAGCGATATCCTCTAAAGTCACATAATCCGACGTCTCGGTATTATATAGACGGCGGCTGGCATAGCGCTTGATCAGCAGCGGTTTTGCAGTTTCGGCCATGATCCACGCCCCCTGAACATGTTGCACTGCAGAGAAGCTTAGGCGAGGTGCAGAAAAAAAGAAAGGGCGGGCTTTGCAGCCCGCCCTATAATCGGTTTGCGCGTGCTATTACTTCGCAGCGGCAGCGGCTTTCTTTGCCACGGCGGCCACATCGTCGGTGGCTTTCTTGACAGCGGCCGAGGCTTCGTTGGAAGCGGTCTTGCCAGCTGCCAGCATCAGCTCAACGGTGTCCATCTGCACTTTCTTGGCAACTTCAGCGAAAGCAGCCATGTGTTCCGACGCAATCTCAGCGGTGGACGAGGCGAAGTCAGTCGCAGCTTTGGTGTAATCTGCGGGCTCTGCCTTGGCGCTGGCAACGGCCGACAGCTTCGCCAGCGCATCTTTTGCCCATTTGGACGAAATCTCGGTCGACTTTTCAGCAGCGTCCAAGGCAACCTTGGTCAGCTTTTCGCCGAAAGCGGCTTGGGTTTTGAAAGCGTTCTGAAACGCCGAAGCGTCAACCGGAAAGGACGCCATCATGTCTTGCATAACTTTGGTGAAGTCGGGGGCCTTGGTCATTTCATGCTCTCCTGATGAAGCGGGTCCATCCCGTTTCGCATGAAGTGAATATAAATGCTGCGCTGCAGCATTTCAAGTGAAATTTCCGCATCGCAGCAAAATTCTGCACCGCAGAAGCCCGTTCAGCCGCAGATTACGCGGCAGGGAAGGTCTTTACATAGGTTCCGGGTGCGGCACAGAGGACAGTCTGGGGCACAGGCGGCGCAACTTGCGGGCCAGAGCGTTCCGCGAGCCAATCGCGCCAGCGCGGCCACCAACTGCCTTGGTGGAAAGTGGCGGTGGCCAGCCAATCTGCCGCCTCGCCCTGCGGTGGGCCGCTGGTATAGTGCCCGTATTTGCCCTTGGACGGCGGGTTGATGATGCCCGCGATATGGCCCGACTGTGCCAGCACAAAGGTCTTATCGGTGCTGCCCATTTGGCGCACACCGTTAAAACTGCCCTTCCAATGGGCGATATGATCGGTCTCGCAGGCAATGGCGCACAGCGGCAGGGTCACATCCGACAGGCTGACAGGCTTGCCAAACACGTTGAACATGCCCTTGGCAAAGCCGTCATTTTGGCAAAGACCGCGCAGATATTCGACAGCCATTTTGGCGGGCAGGTTGGTGCCATCGCCGTTCCAGAACAACAGGTCAAAGGCGGGCGGCGCTTCGCCCAGCATATAGCTTTTGATCGCGGGCTGATAAATCAAGTCGTTCGAGCGCAAGAAGCTGAACGTCCGGCTCATAAAGGCGCGCGATAAGATGCCGTCGACTTGGGCTTGGCGTTCTATGCCATCGACGAAATCATTGCCTAAGAACACCCCCACCTCGCCCGGATCGGAAAAGTCGGTGAGCGTGGTGAAGAAGGTGGCACTGGCAACCGAGGTGTCGCCTGCGCGTTTGAGATGCGCCAAGGTCAGGCCAAGGGTCGTGCCAGCAATGCAATAGCCCACGCAGTTGATCTGCGCCTCGCCGGTGGCGCGACGGGTTTCGGCGATGGCGGTCAAAAAGCCGTCGCGGATATAATCATCCATCGTGACGTCCGCATAGGACGCATCTGGGTTGACCCACGATACGACAAACAGCGTAAATCCCTGCTCAACAATCCAACCGATCAAACTGTTGGCGGGTTTTAGGTCCATCACATAGAACTTGTTGATCCAAGGCGGAAAGATCAGCAGTGGGGTTTTGTGGACGGTCTTGGTCGTGGGCGTGTATTGGATCAGCTCAAACAGATGGTTGCGAAACACGACCGAACCTGGGGTGGTCGCTAAATTGTCACCCACTGTGAAGGCTTGTGGATTGGCAAGGGTGACCGACAGGTTGCCGTTGTTCGCCTCGATATCGCGCACCAAGTTTTCCAGGCCCTGCACAAGGCTTTCGCCATCGGTTGCCACGGCCTTCTCCAAGGCATCAGGGTTTGTGCCCAAAAAGTTTGTCGGCGCGAACATATCGACGATCTGGCGGGTGAAGAATTCCACCCGTTTACGGTCATCGGGGGCGATGTCTTCCATATCGCCCAGAGCGTTTTGCACTGATTCTGCGTTCAGCAGATATTGCTGCTTTATGTAGTGAAAGGCGGGGTTGGTGTCCCAGATCGGGTTGGCGAAGCGGCGGTCCTTGGGCCCTTCTGCGGGCAAGGGTGCACCCGTCAGCAGCGCGGTTTGGGCTGCGACATAGGCTTTCATCGTGGCGCCCCAATAGCCAACCTGTTGTTCCATCACCTTGGCAGGGTTTTGCATCATCCCCGCCAGATAGGCGGCGGCGGCCTTGATATACACATCTTGGCCTGGGCCATCCAACGCCTGATCATGGGTCTTGCGCGCGGCCATGGCCTGCATCAGACGGGCGGACAGCGCCTCGACCCGCGTCAGATTATCGGTCAACCGGGCCAACTTTGCGTGCGCGTCACTGTCCTCGGTTGTCATGGTCAACTTTCGCCCCTATTCTCGCCGCTGTGCAGCATAACGTCGAAACGCGTCCATCGCCAGACGGCATTGATGCGCCCTGACACCGATCGCAAGGACACTAGATGAAGTATATGGCCACCTACGACTGGATGGAAAGCTTTCGCAACACCTCCGAGTGGGCCGGTGCTTCGGCGCGGGCTATGGCCAGCTATCCGGCCTTTGCCCTGTCGATGAACCCGTTGATCGCCATGACAGCGGCCTGGGGAGAGGTGACCGAGCGCAGCTTTGGCAGGATGAACGCCAAACCTGATTGGGGCATTCGTTCTATCGTGGGGCCGACTGGGCAGGACCATCTGGTTGATGTGACGACTGTGGTGGAAAAGCCCTTTGGCAACCTGATCCACTTTGCCGTGCGCCGCCGTGACCCTATGGCGCGCAAGATTTTGTTGATTGCGCCAATGTCGGGGCATTATGCCACCTTGCTGCGTTCGACGGTTTCCAGCCTGCTGCCCGATACGGATGTGTATGTCACCGATTGGCACAATGCCCGCGACATTCCAGTCAGCGCGGGCAAGTTTGATATCGAGGATTATACCCTTTATCTGGTTGATTTTATGCGTCATCTGGGGCCTGACACCCATGTGATCGCCGTCTGCCAACCCGCCCCCTTGGCCCTTGCTGCAACGGCCTATCTGGCAGCCGAAGACCCCGATGCGCAGCCCCGCAGCCTAACGTTGATCGGCGGGCCGATTGACCCTGATGCGGCGGCGACCGATGTCACCGACTTTGGCCGCCGTGTGACGATGGGTCAGTTGGAGCAATCGGCCATTCAGCGCGTAGGCTTTAAGTACAAGGGCGCGGGCCGCTTGGTTTACCCAGGCCTGTTGCAACTGGCGGGCTTTATGTCGATGAATGCCGAGCGTCATTCGAAAGCTTTTGGCGAACAGGTGATGCGCGTGGTGCGGGGGGAAGCTGCCGATCACGATGCCCACAACCGCTTTTACGATGAATATCTTGCCGTGATGGATATGTCGGCGGAATTCTACCTGTCGACCGTCGAACGCATTTTCAAGAACCGCGAAATCGCGCGCAACGTGTTTGTCGTGGCGGGCAAGCCCGTCGATCTGGCCGCGATTAAGCGCGTGGCCGTGATGACGGTTGAGGGCGAGAAGGACGACATCTCGGCCCCCGGCCAATGCGTGGCGGCGCTGTCGATGCTGCCCGGATTGCCCGAGGCGATGAAAACCCAGCATCTTGAACCTGGCGCGGGCCATTATGGCATCTTTGCAGGCAAAAGCTGGCGGCTGAACATTCGCCCGCTGGTCTTGGGTTTTATCGACAAACACTCTGATTTGGCGCCTGATGCTGTGGTCAGGACCCTGCGGCGGCCAAAGTCGGTCTAGGCGAGGATCTCGTCTAGGCTGGATTCGATCAGCGCCAAGCAGTCGGGGGTGGAAAAGCGATGGTCCGCCCCTTTAACCAGCGTCAGCCGGATATCTGGCCCGCTGGCATGGTCAAACAACTGCTGCGCCACGGCGACGGGCACGTCAGTGTCAGCCGTGCCTTGCAAGAACCATGTAGGAAAGGGCAGCGCCAGCGGCGCGCGTAGCACCAAATTGGCGCGGCCTTGGTCAATCAGGCGCTGGGTGAAGATATAAGGCCCGTCCGAATAGCCCGAGGGCCGCTCAATCAATCCCACACGGTCCATCGCGGCCCGCTCAACCACGGTCAGGCTGGGCAGCAGACTGTCTTCGGTGAAATCTGGTGCTGCGGCGATGCCAATCAGACCCGCGATGCGTTCAGGACAGGCGCGTGCCAAAAGCAAAGCCAGCCAGCCCCCCATGGACGAGCCAACCAGCACCTGCGGGCCCTGAGTAAGATTTAAGGCGGCGCGGGCGTCATCGAACCAATCAGCAATGCCCAATTCGGTGAAATCCCCGCCA
>Ga0209550_10000315_pt1 | contig 43741 bp, 37 predicted proteins | sample LauGreSuBDMM15SN_2_FD_187567 | JGI IMG/M metagenome (GOLD analysis project Ga0209550, IMG submission 187567) | Freshwater lake microbial communities from Lake Michigan, USA - Su13.BD.MM15.SN (SPAdes) (version 5) | ecosystem: Environmental > Aquatic > Freshwater > Lake | place: Lake Michigan...
ACTAAATTAGAAAATTGATCAGCAAGTGAGTTTACAAGTGATAGAGATAAAGAAAATTTCTTAAGAATGAATTCTATTTTTCTGTATCTATCAATTCCACCATTTTCTATGTGATACTTTGTAATTTCTTCAACTGCTGAGTGTCCGAATGGCTTAAAAATTTCTTGGTAAGCAGATAATTTTATTGGGACAGAATCCACGAGTACGTCATCAAAATCAAAAAAGAGAGCCTCAACATTTGTGAAACTAAAAGGTATTTTTGTGTTCATTTTAGTTTGCATTTATATATTTTTTAATAAGGGCTTTCCACCATTTCTCAAAAATATTTTCTTCCGATAAAACTATCATTTGTCCAATTTTAGGAGTCATCAATTTTATATTTCTTAATTTAGATTGTTTTTCTAACTCTTCTATTGGCTCAAACCAATCATGCAATGACAAGGCAAACATTCCCCAGTGAACAGGTACTAAATTTTTACCTTTAAGATCTAGAAATGCCTGAGCAGTTTCTTCGGGTAAGACGTGAACATCTTTCCACATTTGGTTGTATTGACCATTTTCAATAAATGCTATATCGAATGGACCATACTTATCTCCTATAGTTTTAAAGTGTGTGTCATACCCTGAGTCTCCACTAAAATAAATAGAATTTTTTTTATTTTTTACAATCCAGGAAGACCAAAGTGTTTTATTGCTATTTGATCCAGTTCTTCCTGAGAAATGTTGGGCTGGTGTGCAAATAAATTCCAATCCATCTACTTCAAGAGATTGCCACCAATCTAATTCTGTAAGACGATTTTCTTGGATTCCCCAACCCTTAATATGAGATGTAACACCTAATGGAGTTATAAATTTTGTTTTTTTAGATTGGAAGAATTTGATTGTCTCCATATCTAAATGATCATAATGATCATGGGATATGACTATATAATCTATTTCAGGCAATTCTTCTAGTTTTAATACAGGATCTTGAAAACGTTTCACAAATAAACTAACAGGAGATGCAGATCCTGAGAAAATTGGATCAAAGAGTAAAATTTTACCTCCAAAATTTATGATAAATGTAGAATGCCCAAACCAAATAAATGAGACACTTTCTTTATTGCTTAAAAACTGTGATATATTAGGTTTTAATTCTGGTAATTTTTGGTTAGGAACTCTCTCTTCTTTTCCATAAAAGTATGCATTTATCAATTTCCAGTAGCTTATGTTATTTCTCATTTCTTGAGTGAGATTTGCTCTTCGATTTACAAACATTTCTTTATTTTTATCGTAATGAGATGATTTTTTTATTTTCTCCAGATGATCACCTGAAGGATTTGTTCCAAGAGCAGAACATGATATATTTAAAAATATTATAAATATAAATAAATTAATTTTACTTTCTTTCATTTTTTTTCTCCCATTCTATCCATCTATACATACCATTTTTAAAATTTTCATTTGATTCCCCAAATCCAACTCTTATATATCCCTCTCTTTCAAAATTTATACCTGGTAAAACAAAAATATCACAGTTTTTTTTTAACTCGTCAGCATATAGTTCGGAAGTGATACTTTTTTTTAGTTTTGGAAAACATACAAGCCCACCTAATGGCTGGATATAATCCTCTAAGCTCTCTAACTCCTTAAATGCAAGGTCAAAAGTTTTAATATTGTCTTTCGCTCTAGAAATGATTGCAGGTAAAATTTGATCTTTCTTTTTTAAGATTTGTAGTGCTAAATATTCACTGATTGGATTAACAGTGTGAGTGATATAGTCCTTATATGACCTTATTTTTTTTAGTAAATTAGGATCTCCAATGATCCAACCAATCCGTAATCCCGTAACTCCAAAACTTTTGGTTATTGAGCCAGTAGCATAAATTTGTCCTTCCCTTTCCATTCCTGATTGGAAGGGAGAATCTGTGTAGTTCAAAAATTGATAGTGTTCGTCGAACAATAAAGTTCTATTGTATTTTTGATTCCAATAATCAATCTCTTTCCAATCTTCTGGACTAAAAGAAATTCCTGTGGGGTTGTGGGGATGATTTAAAATGACTAGGTCAGAATTTTTAAAAAGGGTTTCGAAATTTTTTCCATTTAGAATATCTACGGGTGATAAAGAAGCTCCACAGAGAAGTGGAATTTCATAAAGGGCTTGGAATGCAGGAGAAAAATATCCCACCCTAGTTTCGTTATTTAATATAGTTTTAAAAAATAAGTAGAGTGCTTCCGAAGTTCCTGTTGTGATAAGTATAGAATTAGGATCAATTGAATTGTATAAAGAAGAAATTTCTGTTCTGAGTGCCAAACTTCCATTGTTGGGAGAATCTTTAAGGCTTAGTGAGTATAGCTCATCCATTTGGATATTACAAAAAGAGATCACTTCTCCTAGTGTAAAATTTTGTAAACCGCTCTCACCTAAATTGCATGACGTTCCATTTCGAAATTTTTCAAGCCTATCTTCAATTAAAAATTCTCTAGGAAGCTTCATATTTGGTAATATAATTATAAAAAAATAATAAGCCTTATATGCTACAACTAATTATTACTTGTTTTTATGATCCTTGCCTACAACTTAGAAAGTATACTGGAGGACACCATGAAAAACCAAAAACCTGAGATCTCAAAAGAAAATCTCATTCGGGCATGGACAGAAAATCCCTTTTCGGAAGAAGTTAGAAAAGAAGCAAATCAAGTTCTGGAAGCCTATTTAAAAGGCAATCATTCCAAAGAAATAGAAGCATACACAATCCCATTGGAATTCGGCACAGGGGGAATCAGAGGAATTCTAGGAAATGGTGTAGGTATGATGAATGATTTTACTGTGGGTAGAGCAGCTCATGGACTTTGTAAATTTCTTTCCTCTAAACATAAAAAGTCTACATTAGTAATTGCTTATGATTCCAGAAGAAAATCTAAAGAATTTGCAACTATTTCAGCTGGAATTGCTGCAGGTTATGGTATTTTTGTAAAAATTTTTAGTATCCCAACTCCGACTCCATTGTTGTCTTACGCAGTACGATTTTTCAAAGCACAGGGGGGCATTGTAATTACCGCCTCACACAACCCAAAAGATTATAACGGATTTAAAGCATATCTCGAAGATGGTGGGCAACTCGTACCACCAGATGATGCAAAAATTATAACTACTATTCAGAATATATCAAATTGGAATGATATTAGTTTTACACCTCCCAGTTCCCCCACTTATAAAAAATATGTTTCCTCAATAGATAAAGATGTATTTGATTCCTACAAAAAAAAGGTTTTTAGCTCCCCCGCCTTCAATGGTAAAAAATTTGATTTGGATCGAAAAAAATTGAAAGTTGTATACTCTCCTCTGCATGGAACGGGTGGAGTTTATATGAAGGATTTATTAAATACAGCTGGATATAAAAATGTTTTTCTTGTCCCAGAACAAGAAAAACCGAATGGAGAATTTCCAACTGTAAAATATCCCAATCCAGAAGAGAGAGATGCTCTCATTTTATCGGAAGAATATTCAAAAAAGAAAAAGGCAAATATATTTATCGCAACTGATCCAGATGCAGATCGATTAGGAATAGGAGTATTGAACAACAATGGAGACTATGTACTACTAAATGGTAATCAGATTGGAAGTATCCTCTGTGCATACCTTTCTGAAAAAATAAGTGTCTCTAAACCTAAATTTCAGTATCACATTTTTAAAACAATTGTTACCACTGATCTTCAACTTTTAATTGCCAAAAAAAATAAAATAAAAATAAAAGATGTTCTCACAGGTTTTAAATATATCGCCAATGAAATGAATAAAATTTCTATAAATAAGAATAATAAATTTCTTTTTGGTGGGGAAGAGTCGTATGGTTATCTACCTGTTGACTTTGTAAGGGATAAGGATTCTCTCTCCTCCGCCCTCTTGCTTCTGGAAATTATCACGGAAAAAAAAGATCTTTTAGAATACCTAGACGAAATCTATCTCAAGTACGGTTTGTATCTAGAATCCTTAAAAAGTGTTAATCTGGAAGGACAGGCAGGAAAAGAAAAAATCAAACAGAGCCTTGAGAAATTACGTACCACTAACTTAGTTGGAATGGATATAGGGGGGAGAAAAATTATTTCTGTTTTAGATTATAAAAATAAAAAAATTTCAGGGAGCGCAAAATCATCTGTATTTTCAGGTCTTCCGCCCGCAGATGTGATCCAATTACTCTTGACTAACAATGCCAAGCTAACAATTCGACCTTCAGGAACAGAGCCAAAAGTCAAGCTCTATTCATCGTTCCAATCTATCATATCACCAAAGACAAGAGACGAGATAGAGCCCATCCAAAAAGAGCTTTTATCTGAAATAAAAAATGCAGAATCAATTTTTGTAAAAATGGCGGGATTAGATGTCTGAACTACAAACAACTTCAAAATTTACAAGTATCAAAGAGAAATCCGATAAATATATTTTGGGCAATTATGGAAGGTTTGATGTTGCCTTTGAATATGGGGCAGGTGAATATTTATTTGATTCGGAAGGAAAACAATATTTAGATTTTATGAGTGGGATAGCTGTGACCAATTTAGGTCACTCTGAAGCTGATATCATTGATTCTTTGAGAGAACAGGCAGATAAAGTATTTCACACATCAAACTATTTTTACTCCAAAGAGCAGGCAGATCTAGCAGAAGTACTTATAGTTAATAGTTTTCCAGGAAAAGTTTTCTTTTGCAACTCAGGAACGGAAGCAAATGAAGGAGCACTTAAAATTGCCAGAAGGCATGGTGTGAATAAAGGCATAAAAGATCCCATCATCCTAACTATGAAGGGTAGTTTTCATGGTCGTACTACGGGCTCAATGAGTATGACAGGGCAACAAAAAGTTCGTGATGGTTTTGGGGATTTGTTGCCAGGCTTTGATTATATTGAAGAAAACAACAACAATCATTTGGAAGAAATGTTTTCGAAATACAAAGGACGAATAGTAGCAGTCTTAACCGAGCCCATACTTGGGGAATTTGGTGTACTACCACTCAAAGATGATTTCCTGCTTAGGCTCAGAAAATTAACTGCCGAAAATGGAGCATTGTTGATTTTTGATGAAATCCAAACTGGTGTAGGGAGAACTGGTAAACTTTTTTGTTACCAACACTTTCCCTTTACTCCAGATGTAATGACCCTTGCTAAAGCACTTGGATCAGGATTTCCAATAGGTGCTGTGATCATTGGGGAAAAACATATAGAACTTTTGAAACCAGGAATGCACGGGTCTACCTTTGGTGGAAATCATTTGGCTTCTAAAGTTGCATATGAAACACTTCGAATCATTTTATCTAGAGAGATTTTGCCGCAGGTTGAAGCACTCTCCGAATTTTTTTTCCGAAGGCTTCGAATGCTCCAAGAGACATTTCCCAACCTAATCTCAGAAGTGAGGGGAAAAGGATTGCACATTGGAGTGGTACTCACCATTCCTTCTAAGGAAATTGTTGCAGAGTGCCTACAAAGGGGTTTGATCCTAAACTCCACAAATGAAAAAGTGGTGCGAATTATGCCTCCTTTAAATATTAGTATAGAAAGGATAGAAGAAGCTATGACAATATTTGAATCGGTTCTATCCGGAGTAAAGGTATGAATAAAAAAATTGCAGTTCTAGCCGGAGATGGAATTGGACCCGAAGTCATGAAAGTTGCCATTCGGGTTATCAAAAAAGCTCTCCGAGATAAGGCTTCCGATTTCCATTTCCAAGAAGCATTGGTAGGTGGAGCCGCCCTAGATGCCACAGGGGTTCCCCTTCCCAAAGAAACCCTTGAAATTTGTGAATCTTCAGGGGCTATTTTATTTGGTTCAGTAGGTGGTCCAAAATGGGAATCACTTCCCCCCCACCTCCAGCCTGAAAGGGGTGCTCTTCTTCCCCTAAGAAAGCACTTTGACCTGTTTGCAAATCTTCGTCCCGCCATCATCTACAATGAGCTCATCAATGCATCTCCCATTAAAAAAGAAATCATTGGAAATGGATTGGACATACTTATCCTAAGGGAATTGACAAGCGGTATTTATTTTGGCCAACCCAAAGGAAGAGAAGGTTCCGGCGAAGAGGAATTTGCTTATGATACCATGAGATATTCCAGAAGGGAGATTGAGCGCATTGCAAGAGTTGCCTTTGAATCCGCACGTAAGAGAAACAAAAAAGTAACTTCCATTGATAAGGCAAATGTTCTAACAACTTCTGTTCTTTGGAGAGAAGTTGTCATAGCTCTCCATAAAAAAGAATATTCTGATGTCACACTTGAACATCTCTATGTAGACAACGCTGCCATGCAACTTATTGTACGCCCCACGCAATTTGATGTAGTTCTATGTGAAAATATGTTTGGAGATATTCTTTCCGACGAAGCATCTGTTATTACAGGTTCCATAGGAATGCTTCCCTCAGCCTCACTCAATGCCAGTGGATTTGGGCTCTATGAACCATCAGGTGGCTCTGCTCCCGATATTGCGGGAAAGGGAATAGCTAACCCCATAGCACAGGTTCTTTCTGGTGCCCTATTGCTTCGGTACAGCTTTTCTATGGAAACAGAAGCCAAACGGATTGAAGATGCCGTTCGGGAAGTCATAAAAAATGGTTTACGAACTAGGGACATAGCAGAACAAGATTCTAATGTAGTGGGAACAGATGAGATGGGTTCAAAAATTGAAACTACAATAGAGAGGTTGTAAATGGCACAGTACCAACCACAGGGAATCTCCCCGAATGGAAGACCCTATACAGTCTTAGTGGCAGAGCCCTCCAAATTCCAGGCAAAACAGCTCCAACAAATCCTTGAGTCGGAAGGATACAAGATTCTCGCCATGACAGAAGATGGCAAAGAGCTTCGCAACCAATACGAACAAAATAGGAATGTAGATTTAATTATCATGGAAGTATGTATGCCAGTTATAGATGGATATGCAGCTTTTTGGGATTTGATTGAAGCCTCCCCCATTCTTCCAAAAATATTTTTTATTTCTGAAGAAAACTCACCCGGTGTGGTCAAAAGTTTATTGGACAATGGTGCTGTGGATTTCTATATCAAGCCAATCAAACGTGAAAAAATCTTAGAAAAAATAAAGCACGCTATAGACAAAGTAAACCCTACCTTTAAATAGGGTTTCACCCCCCAACAATAGAAATGATAACTTTTTTAATCAGCACAGTACTCCAAGTGATAGTGGTCCTTGTCTTATTTCCCCTCATCAATCCAGAATTCAGAGTATCCAAATCCATTGCTGATGCTTTTTTTATAGTGTTATCTTTCATTGCTCTCAATTTTGTTTTCAGGAAGCTGTTTTTAATTTTTACTTTGGGCCTCGCTGGAATTTTTTATTATCTATCGCTTGGATTGGCAGGACTTTTTTTAAACGCAATTGTACTCATTTTAATAGGTAAATTTTTTCCCGATAAAATCCAAATCCCTGGATTTTACCCTGCTCTTGTGGGTGGATTTTTGTTGGCTTTAGCAAATTTTTTAAGCTCATAAACTAGAAAGACCAGTCTGTATAATATATAGGAGGGATTATGCCAGTATTTGAATACCAATGTGAAAAATGTGGAAAGAGAATGGAAGCGTTTCAACACAATCGAAATTCACTCAAAACATGTAACGAGGTTCTCCCAGGTTGTGCTGAAAATGGAGAAATCCATCGATTGATCTCCGCTTTTTCAATCAAAGGGGATAGCTCAAGCGCAGATTCTTTTTTAGAGAAATCTACCCCTAGTGGACATACCCATTCAGGTGGCTGTGGTTGTTTTGGAACATCCTCCTGCCCTTCTGGAGAAGTCAGATCCAAATATGGGATTGCGTAACATACTATCTTAAAATTTCCAGTTCAAAGGGTTTGAGCCCAACACTCAATGGGGTGGGAGTTAGTAGTACGGGAGGATTCTGGTTTGTATCATAAACAGATACACCTGGAGTGCTCAATCCAGAATCTCCCAAAAAAAGTTTCCCCGAACTAGAGAGTGCCAATCCAGAAATATTTCCCGCAGAAGAAGTGTATGAAGCAATTGTAGATATTTTTTTTCCGGTGGATGGATTGAAGCGGACAATAGATTTATTAAACCCATTGTCCAACACATAAGCATATCCTTCAGTTTCTGATTTTAAAACCATATCCAACACATCACCACCCACCTCTGATTCCAAAAGCAAAAAGGATTCTCTGAATTCTCCTTTTACCAAATTGTAAGCTGCAATACCACCATCCAACTCACTCAAGTATCCCAATTTCCCCGGAAGACATACAATGAGATGGGGATCCTGCCCTAGATTAACAATTTGCATCTTTCCAAATGGATTTCTGGCTGGGGTTTTTATAACTCCCAATATCTGGTCAGAGACTGTATCAATTCGTAGAAGGTAAGAATCATCCCCAGGAAAAGGAAATCCAGACGGATGATTTCTATCAAGTCTTTGGAGTTGTAGATAGAGTATGGAGTTATAGAGTGCCATACGGGACATTTCAGGAAAACCATCAATTCCAGTGCTTCCACTAGAAGAGGCTTCAGAATAAGCAGACAAATCAATTCTATTTAGTATAACACCACTCGATGGATTGACGACAATGATATATTTTCTGTTGTACAAAGAAATATAGGCTTTGGAACTATTTATATATGCTATATCCTGAGGGTTACTTCCTTGCTCTACCGAAAATTCCTGTTGGGGCAAGAAAGCTAAACTTGGATCTAATACCAAGATACTATCTCTATTTAAACGGTTGATGATATACACCTTTCCATTTGCGTATCTGAGTACAGCATCCGAATGAATGTTAGACAGAGAAGGAAGAGGCAACAAGGAGGCTGTATCAATTATATTAAACCTACCACCTGATGAAAAATCACTGGAAACAACTCCCAATTTCTCACTCTCTACACCATTTACAGGAAAAAACAAACTTAATATGGGAGGTCTTTGGATATCATTTTTGCAACTAACAAGAAATAATAATATAAATAAATTTAGTTTAATCCTTATGAAAGCCAGGAGCATTAAATTAGTAACCCTTAAAAATCCTTTTGTATATGCTCATGCCCTCATCCGACAAAGAAAATTCTAGATCTAAATCACGACTATCTTGGGTGTTTTGAGGAAGATATTTTTTAAGTCCTTTTGTACTTTTTGAAGGATCTAAAGAAAGTATACTGTTTCTCCAAAAAATTAAGATTTGCTTGTCCTTTTTATCTGCTTCTGGAATTTCTGAGATAAATGAGATTAGTTCAGAATAATTTTCTAATTCGTAGTACGATTTTATTAAATTTAAATAATAATCTTTATTTCTATATTTTTCTTTTCTGAGAATTTTTCCATATAAAATTGCATTTTGCCAGTTTTCCTCGTTTACAGAAATAATTACCAATGCATCTAAAGCTTTTAAATCATATGAATAGGAATTGAGTATTTTTTCATAATAAATTTTTGCATTTGCATAGTCTCCTGATTGCAAAAAGTATTCACCTAACTCTAGATTGGCTTTTTTTTCAAAGTATGAAAATTCTGATAAAACACCAATATAAATAGTATTTTCTTCTATTCTTCCAAATTGCTTTAGTAGAATTGAAATAGAATTTAATTGATCGATATTTGAAATATTTTTTGTAAAGTACTCTCGTAAAAATATTCTTAGCCCATCGTAGTCATCGACTAAATATTTTAATCTTATATAATTAAGTAAATAATTAGTATTGTTGTATTTATCTATAAGGGACACCCACTCTTTTTCAGCATCTTCAATTAAAGAATTTCTAGTACTATAGAGAGCGTAAAAATTCCTTTCAGATTCCCCTGACATTTTTTTATAAAGTCTTAGGTTTGAATCAAAGTTTTCTGTTTTATCATCTAAAAAAAAATTACCATTTGTAAGCAGGAAGAGTTTATCCTTTTCAAGTGATTCCACAATTTCAGAATTAGTTAGATAATTAGGTTTAAGAATTCCAAAGCAATGGAATGAATTTAAAATAGTAAATAAAAATATACTAAGTTTACCTATTAACATAGGAGGTAAATTTATAATTATTTTCCTATGTAGCCATTTGGATTCTCTCTTTGACTTGTCTTGCATAAACTAAATACTTTGCAGAATTACTTATATCTCCATACAAAAGAAAAAGGATGCTCAAGTCAACTGCTAGTCGAGGATCTGGAGATAAGGCTAGCGAATTTAATAACATCTTTTTTTTCTTTATAAGTAGTTTTTTTATTTTTTCTTTTATGAGAAGAAGATTAGGATTGGATACAAGTTTTGATGTCTTTTCATCTTCTTTTAAGCAAATTGTAAGATACTCAAATGCTGAATTGAATTTATTCATTTTCATCAATAATTCAACCAAAAGAATTTTCATAGTTACAGAATTTGGATACACACTCAAATATTTTTGGCAGAGAGAGACCGCATCTTCAAACCGAAATGTTTGGCTATAAATGGTGATCAACTCTTCCATCACCAATTCATTGTTTTCATCCAATATAAGAGCATTTTTGAGAAAGATCTCTTTCATAAACTGGTTACCCGTATTTCCATACAGAGTAGCAAGTGCCAAATGGGATTCCAACTGCTGAGGATTAGATTGGATTGACATCCTAAAAGCTTCTACAGCCTGAATAGAATGCCCATCCTGGTAGAGTGCCTCACCCAATAAAAAATAGTGGTATGGGCTTGGATCAAATAGAACCACTTTTGAATAGTTCAACTTGGCTTTTGCCCATTGCCCGGAAGACGAGTAAATTTCTCCCAACCCAAGATAAGATCTTGTTAAATTGGGATTTTCTAGGATATCAGCCTCAAATTCTAAAATAGCTGAGGATAGGTTCCCATCTTCTCTAAATTGAATTGCCTGTTTGTACCTATCGCTTTGTGACATATTTTATTTTCTCTTAAAAGTTTTGTTTTGACCTTTAGGGAAATTACCGAATATTCGTACAGGGTGCAACAACATATTTTCGACTTCTAAGAGTTGAAAATTAAATTTTTAATGCCCAGGGATGAATTAAAATGAAAATACATCTTTTAAAATACTTCACAGAGAGGATTGTGCAAACTAATTTCCAGGTGGTATTCTTACTATTTTCATCAGTTCTACTTATCAATTGTGCTACACAAACTCCTAAAGAGACCAGATCCTTTCAAACTCTAGTTAAAGAAGCAAACGAAGGTCCTGCAGAAGACAAAGCAGAGATAGAATATGATGAAACAGGATATGTATCTTGGTATGGTGATCAATTTCAAAACAAACCTACAGCCAGTGGAGAAATATTTGATAAAAATAAAATGACCGGAGCACATAGGAGTCTCCCCTTCGGCTCAGAAATAAAAGTAATCAATCTAGAAAATCAAAAAGAAGCAGTAATACGAATCAATGATAGGGGACCTTTCAACAAAGCAAGAATTGTAGATGTAACGGAAAAAGTAGCCGAGATTTTGGATTTTAAAAACTCAGGATTGGCAAAAGTCGGAATCATGCTAATCCAGAAATCCAATCCCAGAGTCGTCAAAGATGATGACTTTAATCTTGATGATGATGACGATGATGATGACGATGAAGTAATCGTCACCAAACCACCTAAAAAAGAAGAACCTAAAAAAAAAGGTAAAGAAGTTCCTCCACCCCTCTCCAAAAAACCTACAGTGATTCCCCCCAGCACAAAAGAAGTTAAAGAAATCAAGGAAGGGAAAGAACCAAAAGAAATGAAAGATAATTCTAAATCTTCTAGTTCTACTGCTTCGGTTATGGATATCCAACCCAAGGGATTTTGCGTTCAAATAGGAGTTTTTAAAGAGAAAAAAAGAGCAGATTCATTGAAGGCTGAGTTAAAAAATATTGTCACAGAACCAATTTTTCTCTTCATGAGAGATACTACTTTTGTTATGCAAATAGGCGATTTTAACAATAGAGAAGATGCTGTGGTATTGCGGGATAAGCTCAAGCTCAAAGGGTATTTTAGCTTCATCCCAGCCAAATAATAGTATGACAAACTCTTTCCAAGTACATCCTGATCTCGAAGAACTCATGAATGGATGGTTTGGAGAGTTTATTTTTTGTTATTTCAATAGAGTAAAAATCATTGGAATTGAAAACATTCCCAAGGGAGGTGCAATTCTTGCACCTAACCATCCTAGTATCTTAGATCCTGCTATGCTCATGCTTTCAACGTACAGAGGCTGTAATAGATTTATTCAATTTATAGCATGGGCGGGACTATTAGAAAAAGATGCCTATAAGTCAATTCTGCAAAAAGCAAATGTAATACCTATCAATCCACCAGGAGCCACTGGTTCAGATGAAATAAAAAAAGCATACCCTCTTTCCAAAACAAATAAAATGGTAAATGACGCACTAAAGTCCGGAAGCCTTGTGGGACTTTTTCCTGAAGGCACAAATCATCTTTTTTGGGATGGAAACACCCTCTATCCCATCCAAAAGGGTGTACTCTTATGGGCAGCAATGTCAGGATGTCCTATCATTCCCGTCGGTATTCGAAATACACATTTGATCTGTCCTTTGGTAGCAAATATAGATCTCCAAAAATTCAATTTTCAAACTTGGATTTTTGCCCCTATTCTCTTTCCTGCTACTGTTGAGATTCATTATGGAGAACCAATTTATATTTCAAAAGAAGAATTAAAAGATAATTCAAAATCAAGTGAAAAATTAAAAGAACTAATTTCCTCTATCAAAGAGCTTGGCAATCTTTCTTGAATCATTGAATTTTCTTGACTATCACATATGATCTAAAAATCTGATTTTAAAAGATATGATAGAAGTAAAAAATCTTACAAAATACTACGACCAAATCCCAGCCATCCGTAACCTCAGCTTTAAGCTCCAAAAAGGAGAAATTGTAGGCTTATTGGGTCTAAACGGTTCTGGAAAAACAACTACCCTTAGAATCTTAACCGGGTTTTTAATTCCTTCAGAAGGGGATATTTTAATTGGAAATACCAGTCATTTTTCTGATCCAATTGAATCAAAGAGAATGATCGGTTACCTTCCAGAAACACCCCCCCTCTATGAAGATTTACGAATTGAAGATTATCTTATCTATGTAGCCCATTTAAAAGGAATCTCTGAATCAGAGATCAATGGTGAAGTAACTCGGGTATTAGAAAAGACCAATCTACTAGAAAAACGTAAAACTCTCATAGGACATATCTCTTTGGGCTATAGGAAGAGAACAGGAATTGCCCAAGCACTCTTAGGGAATCCACCTATTGTTGTCATGGACGAACCTATCTCAGGTCTTGATCCCAAACAAATTTTAGATATGAGGAATTTAATCAAAGGGCTCAAAGGTGAACATACAGTTTTTATTTCCAGCCATATCCTCTCTGAACTACAAAAGACATGCGATCGTTTTCTTTTTTTGCACCAAGGAGAACTAAAATTTGATCTGACTAGGGAAGCCCTTGATGCAGAACTAAGTAAGTTTTCCCTTCTAGAAATCAATCTGGAAGGAAAGTCAAAAGAGGCAATCTCATCCTATCTCAAATCCCTAGATGCAAAATTAGAAATCAAATCAGCAGAGGAAGATTCTATGGGTTTTACTTTCACTCTCAAGTCTAGCTCTGAAAAAGAATTTCGAAATAAACTTATAGATACATTAAAAAAAGAGGGATTGATGTTGAATACACTCAAGCGTCAAGAAGTTACCCTTGAACAAATGTTTCTCACAAATATGTAATACAAATTAGGTACAACATGCAAAATATAAAATGGATCTATTTCAAAGAATTAAAAGTATTTTTTCAAACATTTATGGCTCCCCTGATTTTGGGTGGAACAGCGTTTCTAAATGCACTATTTGTATTGATCTCTAATTTTAATGAACGGGCAACACATGAAGATGCTACCATAATAACATTTATTTCCTTTATGAGCACAATCATTGTAGCAATGATGATTTTATCTATGGGATCTATTGTGGAAGAAAAAACAAAAGGCACAATGGAACTACTATACACTAGCCCCATCACAGATTTAGAAATAGTTATGGGAAAATTTTTATTTGGTATTACAATATGCTTAATAATTACTGTTTTTGTAAATGGATTATTTCCAATTCTACTCTACACATATTGGAAAGCACCTTTTTACTTGGTAGCTTCTGGCTCTATTGGTGTATTTTTACTTGGTAGCTTTACATACTCTGTAGGGATGTTTGGATCAAGTATAGGAAAAAACCAAATGATATCTTTACTAATTAGCGTGGTGATAGTCATGACACTTTGGGTGTTAGGATTTTTTTCGCACCTCTTTGAGTCTAAAACTAGATCAATTTTATTTCACCTACATATTTTCTCACATTTCTTCTCTTTCTCAAAAGGTGTACTACCCTTTAAATCAATAGTATTTTTTCTATCTGGAATATTTACATTCCTTTTCTTAACTATTAAAAGTCTAGAATCCAGGAGGTGGATTGGATGAATTTTACCCCTAAAATAGTCATTCCCTACGCCAGTATAATATCCTTATATTTATACTTTTTAACTTATGATATGGTGTTGAATCCTTCTTTCAAAGTGGGAAGAGATTTTGTTTTTTTTCTTTTGGTTTCCATTCATATTGGATTTGTGCTTTTTGAAAAACAAAAAAAATCTAACTATTTTGAAGGGCATCTGAGTATAGGCATATCCAGCATCATTTCCTTCTTAAGTTTTGTACTACGATCTTATTTGGATGTTCCCGTTCGTGCAGGAGTTTCCCTAGAAACAAGCCCCATTCCTAAAATTCGAGATTTTCTGCTCATTCCTATTGTAGTTTGTGCACTCTTTTCCTTGGTTTACCAAATCTTTATTACACTTAGCAAAGAATCCATTGCAGCACAGTCTAGCTCAAGTGAAAATAAGAGATCACTCCTCCAAAATACAGCGTATAACTTTTTACTTCTTTTTCCTATTTTGATTGTAATTAACTATTTTGCAACGGCAAAGAATTATAATTTTGATTTGAGTTCCATTGGAAAATTTTCTTATTCGGAAACATCCAGAAACATTATAAAGCAGATGGATAAAAAAGTCACAGTAACTGCATTTTATCCCAGACCTTTGGAGTCATCAGGTAAAGAGGAATCCTGGATTTTGAGTGCTGTTAGAATGGAACTCGCCATATATTTAGAACAATTAAGTGCTATCAATCCAAGAATTGAAGTTAAATTTATCAACGCCGATGTGGAAAAAGATCTTTTGGGTGAATTTGATCAGGTCTCTAATGGAACGATTGTGGTTCGAACATTAAAAACAGGTAATTTTACAGGATCCCCCTATATCGAGGAGAAGATCATAGTCCAAAATAAAACTGATTTAGAAAACTTGGAAAGAAAGATAGTTCAGGCAATGAATAATTTAACCTTACCTTCCAAAACAATCTACTTCACTTCGTCAAATGGAGAGAGATTTGGTGAGAAATACTCAAATTTTCCAGATTCTAAACTAACTAGGTTTATCAATTCCCTAACTTTTTTTAATTATACAACCAAAGAATTAGGATTCAAAGAAGCCTGGCCAGGTAAGATTCCAGAAGATGCAGACATGGTCGCAATCATTGGGGCTGATGTTGAATTTTCAAAAGAAGCTCAAGAATCTTTGATGAATTACATTTTCCAGAGAAATGGAAAAGTATTTATCACAATCACTCCAAATTCAAAGGAACAATTTAAATGGTTAACAGATAAATCTGCGATTTCCTTTGAAGAAGGAAGACTGAGGCAGGTTCAGGGAAGACCAGAAATAATAGCTAACAATTTTCCTGATCATCCTATATCATCCCTTTTTATAAAAAAAGAAATTGGTTCCGTATTTCCTAACTCTGGTTACTTTGAGATTTTGAAATCAAGAACTAATTTAGAGTTTAAAGAAATTCCCATTCTTGAAACTGGTTTTACAACATTTATAGATACAAATGGAAATGAAAAGCTAGACCAGGATGAAAAACAAAATAACTTTCTTCTTGGTGTAGTACTAATTCCTGAGAATACAGGAGAAGACAAATCCAAAGAAACAGGTAAAGTTATAATGTACTCCGGAACAGACTGGATTTCGGATAAGTATATCATTTATAATTTAAATCCTGCTCTTGCATCTAATTCTATCAATTGGATATTCCAAAAACAAATTATAGATTCCATTGTACCTAAGAAAGAAGATACACCCGTCATAACACTCACCCAAAACCAAAAATTATTTATTTGGAGTGTGGGTCTCTTTGGATACCCCCTATCATTAATTCTTGGTTTGTCAATCTATGTTCTCTCAAAGAGGAAATCAAAAGAATGAATCCTAAAAGACTCTTTTTGATTTTATCTATCTTTGGTCTTACCCTCCTAGTTTTCATATACACTGACTCAAAAAAAGAAGAATCTGCAGATGTAAACTTTTGGAATTATGATTTCAGTGAAGTGAAATACACTCCTCCCCTTGATGGATTTGCTGATAAAGATCAATATATACCAAACCCATTTATCTTAAAACGGTACTACACTGGTCTAAAATCTCACCCTTTTTTTGAAGTATCTGGGGTAGATGTAGAGTCTAAAATAGAATATAAATACGAGGGTGGATACCCTGTAAAAAATGTTTTTATAGATTTTTCAATCCTAAAAACAAGAACTATGTCACAAGAAGATCCTAGTTTGCTCCCAAAATTTTCTATTTCTACCTATTCTCCAAAGATTGAATTAGGAAATGATGGAGTTTACGAAAAAACTCTTTTGATTGGGGAGAGAACTAAAGACAAGTCTTCTAGGTATGTACTGACAGAAAATTTCTTAATTGCACTACAAAATTATGTTATAGATAAATTTACGAATAAACTAAACAGTCTTAGACATAGACAGTTATTGAGCATTGGAGATGATACTTTAATTGAAATAAAGGTCAAAGGAGAAAGTAATACTTACCAATTCGAAGACCATGGCAAAGGGAGCTGGTTAAAATTCAAAGGTAAACTAGAACCCGTAGATACCACACTCTTTTCTCAATTGGAATCATCAGTTAAACCACTCTCATATGATCTCTATCCAGATGATGAAATTGCAGATGGATTTGCAGTAGCAACCAAACTTACATCGGGTGTTCCCTTATGGACGTTAGAATTTAAAACAGATCAAAACCAAATCACAACTTTACTTATTTTTGAAAGTATTAGTTTCAAAGGGACTCATTACAAACCTGTGGTACGCAAAGTCAACCAATGGACAGAATCCCCCGCATATATAAAAGAGGATTTATTTTTACATATCCTACAATTGACAAAAGAAATTTATGATAAACCTAGTAGTGACCAAACACAGAGGAAATAAACATGGTAAAAATATTCGATAAAGGCGACACTCCTTTGGTCTTTCCTCAATTTGAAAATGAAGATAAGATGACAGAGTCTGAAATTTGTTTAAAGTGCACGGGTTGTTGTAGATACATTACCGTAGAAATTGACAAACCCAGATCAAAAGAAAAAGTCCAATTGTATAGATGGTATCTTCTACATAAAAATGTTCAAATCTATATAGACAATGAGGGTGCTTGGAATTTACTTTTTATCACACCATGCTCTGAACTACAAATGGATGGGAAATGTGGAATCTATGCCACAAGGCCTCAGATCTGTAAAGACTATTCCCCGAAATCTTGCTCTAGAACGGGGAAAGACCACACTCATCTGTTTATGACTCCCGATGCTATGATAGACTATATAGAAGAAGAAAAAATAAAAAAGCAAATGAAGAAAGCCAAAAAAAAAGTATAAGCTGTTTCCCTGACAATCCCTTCACTTTTTTTAATTCCTTTAGCTTTTTTTTACTCAAGTTTCGGGTTTTATCCGAAATTTAGAAAGATGGAAAAAATTGACAGTTTTTACCGAAATGAAATCCTTGTTTCAGAAATGAAGTTTGAAAGTGAAAAGGGAAAAAATGGTAAAAAAATGCGAAAAAATTTAGTAATCTCTACACTCCTACTCTTAGCATTTTGGTTGAGAGCTACAACTTTGGATAGCTCCACCAAACAAGCAATCTTAATCGACAATGATAGAATTCATTCTTATGGGGAACGCTTAGGAAAATGGGTTATTTTAGCAGAAAGTCCTGTTTCATTGAACAATCTTTTAAAAGAGTATGAAACAAGCGAAGAAGAACTCAAAGAAGTAAATTCTCTAAAACAAAATGAAATTGTACCCGTACGGAAGCCAATTTTTATCCCTTACAGTGAAAGCTATATCCAAAATCTCTCTAACAAAGGCCAGGGAAGGGATATAGTACTTTCAGACTACAGAGATTTTGTTTGGCCTGTTGGTACTGTTAACGCTAAAATATCTTCCAAACTAGGTTTGAGAAGGCATTCTATGCATACGGGAATAGATATAGCCTGTCCACATAGATCGCCAATTTTAGCAGCAGGGGATGGGGTTATCACCTCTGCCACATACAATGGAAACTATGGTCTAGCCGTTTTTATCCAACATGATATCAACCAAATCCAAACACTCTATGCCCACAATTCATACCTTCTTGTAAAAGAGGGAGAAAGGGTTCAAAAAGGTCAGATCATAGCATTTTCAGGTTCCACAGGACACTCTACAGGTCCACATCTCCACTTTGAAGTTAGGTACCAAAACATAGTATTGAATCCAGAACACTATATCCAAGTCCAACCTATTATAGAGCCTAAGGTTGCCATTGGAAAGGATTCCGCACCGTAATCATATGGAGTTCTTTCGCTGGGAACCCTCTCATTTTTCTCGGCTATCCCAACAAATTTCCATGTTTCCCGGGATTGCCTGTTTTGATTTTGATAACACTTTAATTTCTGGTGATTTCGGAGAAACCATGATGATGCAACTTGTAAAAGAGGGATTGCATCATGTGAATGACTTGGAGAGTATTTTACCCGAAGCAAGTTCAGTAAAGAACAACCCAGATTTGCTTTCTGATCTTATTTGGAAAAAGTACAATTCTATCTTAGAAACAGCAGGAACCGAATTTGCTTACAGATGGAGTAGCTTTTTGTTTTCAGGATGGGCTCCATCTGATTTGCATAGCAAGGCTCTTGAAGTCTGGAAAGATGCTCTCCAAAAAAAGATACTTTTTCCATTTCCAGAAATGGAATCAATCATATCCATGCTTTTGAAGTACAATTGGAAGATATTTATAGTCACATCTTCTCCCACCACTATCATCCAACCCATAGCTCCCTTTTTCCAAATTTCTGGAGATTCCGTTTTGGGGATGAATTTAGTAGTTGAAAACAATCTCACAACTGCCTTGATACATGAACCATTCACCTATGGGGAAGGTAAGGTCAGAGCCATAGAAAGTACAATTGGAACAGGAATTGACCTTGCATTTGGAGATTCCAAAAATGATTTCCCCATGTTGAAACGAGCCAAAATGGGAGTTTTATTGCACAGGGGCAATGAAGAGCTCTTAAGTGACTCTTTACACGCTGACATACTTATCCAAACCATCCAAAAATGAATTCCACTCTCTATCTTACCTCTGTTCCTATTGGGAACAGCGGTGATTTGAGTCCAAGATGCCTGGAGACAATCCAAACTGCGGATCTTATCATTGGAGAAGAATTCAAAACAACTTCTAAACTTTTAAAATATTGCTCCACACAAAATAAAGACTTTGAACTCCTAAATGAGCACACGGATCCAGAGAGCCTGGAAGCTCTCTTGCAAAAAGTTAAATCAAAAGAAAAGACCTGCCTCTTTTCTGATTCAGGAACCCCATTGCTTGCAGACCCCGGGCAAGATTTGGTCAAACGAGCAATCCAAGAAGGAATTTCTATCAAGGTAATTCCTGGACCCTCTGCTTTTTTAGTTGCCCTTCTGCTTTCGGGACTCCCCACTTCTCCATTTACATTCATTGGATTTCTACCTAGGGAATCTGTAGATCGCATAAAAACCATAAAAAAATATATGCCATTTGGTCATACACTTGTCCTGTATGAAACTCCCTATAGGTATAAAAAATCCTTTCGGGAAATTTTAGAAATTTTTCCTAAAAATACTAAGGTGTTTTTGGGGTTAGATTTAACATGCGAAGAAGAAATTCAGTTTAGAGGTACAAAAGAGGAATTTTTACAAAGAATAGAAGGTTTTCCCAAAGGAAATCCAGTTCTAGTAATTTCGGCTCAACAATAATGCAGTAAATTTAGATTCGTTTCACAATAGGAAATCATATCTTGTTTACAAGCAGTGCATGTCTCAGAGACATCCAATTGTTTTGCCACTACTAGAAATGATGCCGACTCCTGCTTAGCTATTTCAACAATTTTCTCAAACCTTACACCTGAACAATGACACTTTTCCATATACAGACAATAATATTGAGACTGATTATCAATGTCAAACTTTTTTATAAAAAAATTTCTTGCGATAGCAATGGAAAGGTAAAGAGTTATCTAAAATCTTGTGAGATAGCTGCACTTCCTGGGAAACCAGGTGTGAGGAAAGTCCGGACACCAAGGAATCACTGAACCGGGTAATTCCCGGAACAAAGTTTCGAAAGAAATTTTGGATGGAAAGTGCAACAGAAAAGAAACCGCCCGAATACGGGTAAGGGTGAAATGGCGGTGTAAAAGACCACCGCTTTCTCTGCGAAGAGGAAGGCATTGCAAACCCTTCAGGGTGCAATCTCAAGTATGCAGTTGTTGATAGATTTCGGGAGACTGCGGGTGGGGAGCAAAGATTGTATCGGTAACGATGCAGCAAGATAAATAGCTATCATCTGGAAACAGAGACAGAATCCGGCTTATGATCAAGATTTTTTCTTAAAACCCTCTGCTGAAACAGCAGGGGGTCTTAGAATGTTACTTTATTTCCTAATCAAGATTTGTTTTCATCCTAACCACTTACTTATTTTTAAGTGACCATTCAGTTTGAGTTTGTTAGTTCCATCCATTTTTATTTCACCTATTTACAATATAATAAATATTTTATGGACAATTTACGATTATAAATTTATGTAGTATGTATGCTAAATATTTTTTCCATTGAGGAGAAATCAAATGAAAATCTACCTAAGTCTGATAATATCGGCGGTGCTATTTCTTTCCTGTAACAAGGGAGCAGCAGGCCAACCCCCATTTTTTGTAATCCCTTCAAGCCCCAGTGCAAACACTGGAGTGGAGACTGCCGTCTCTGAAGGTGCAAAAATTAAAAATATCCAAATTGAAGCCGCTCGAACATCCATCCTACCCGATCAGCATACAGAACTTTCCGCCTGGGCTATATATTCGGACGGAAATAAAGTCAATGTAACCGATCTTGCCACATGGGAACTAAAAGACCCAAATCTTCTCCAGTTTGAAGAGGATATTTCCACTAGTAGCTCTAAATCCTTTAGAAAATCTAATTCTAATGGAGACAATGACAGTGGTTATATGAAAAAAAGATACAAAGGGTTATCACCCGGGACTACAAAAGTAAAAGCTACTGTGGAATCCATAACCGGAGAATGTGAGCTTTCTATAGATGGATACCCAATTGATCGTATAGAAGTTTCTAGCATCCCTTTTGTACCTATTGGCTTTAGTGACCAATTCAAAGCTGTGGCAATTGTTCGCAATGGTTCCACCTTTGAAAAAAAAGATATAACAACCTCTGTAAAATGGTCTGTGAGTAATAACTTTGGAACCATAGATAAAAGTGGATATTTCACCGCTTTGAGCCCGGGAAACATTGAAATTTTTGCTAAGTTTAGTGGTTTGGTAGGCTCTACTTCCACAAATCTGTCCAAAACTAAAATAATAAATTTATCGATCAGCGGTAACAAAGAAATTGTAAAGGGAACAATCTCTCAGTTGCAAGTAACAGCAATTTATGAAGATAAAACATACCTAGATGTAACCGACCAAGTTACATTTGGCACTGGCAATGAAAAAGAAACTATAAAACTAAACTATAGAGGAATCCCTGGTATGATTCTAGGATCCATTGAGGGTGATGAAACTGTGGTTGCATCTCTTCAGGGTATTACAACCGAAGTTCGTGTAACAATAACAGCGCCGGCAATTGCATCTTTATCCATAAATCCAAAAGTTAGCTCCCCAAAAGGTGTAGGATACCAATTTATTGCAATTGCTACATTTACTGATGGATCCATACAAAATGTAACAAGCCAAACCACTTGGGTATCACTCAATCCGAGTTTACTTAGTATTACAAATGATCCCAATAATCCAGGATTTGCAGTTGGAAAAGGTGTTGGAAGCGTAAAAGTGGAGGCTGCCATCAGTAAAGTAACTGCAAGTAGCATTTTTATGGTTACAGAAGCCCAACTTATTTCGATCTCAATTTCAGGTGAAAATTCCATAGCTAAAGGATTGTCAACTCCGTTAAAAGCAGTGGGATACTATTCAGATGGATCAATAAATGATCTAACAGACCTAGTTGTCTGGTCAAAAGAGGGAACTGGAGTTGTAAATAATACAAATGGTCAATCCGGTAATTTCATGGGTAACCAAATTGGTGTTACAAAAATCACTGCACAATTAGGCAACCTAAGTTCTAGCTACTCAGTGGAAGTAACAGAAGCAAAACTATCTAGTATAAGTATATCTTCCCCCACTCTCTCTCTCCCTATTGGAATGGAAGCCCAGTTTTCTGCTACGGGAATATACACTGATAGTACAAAAATTGATCTTACAAACACTGTAACTTGGATGTACGACGGAAATGGAGATGGAGAAAACGATTCCATTTTGGCAAATATATACAATGTTTCAGGATCCCATGGTAAACTTACAGGTTTGGCAAAGGGAAATGGAAAAGTGATTGCAAAGTTCCAAAACTTTTCTGCGTCTTTACTATTTCCTATCACTTCGGCAGAGCTTGTTTCTTTTTCTTTGGGTGCACCACAGTCTATTTCGAATGGATTGCAAGGAAAAATCACTGCAGTGGGAACATTTAGCGATGGTACTACAAAAGATATCACATCTGAAATTAAATTTTCCACCACAGGAAAGATCTTTATAGATCAAATCACAGGAGTGTACTCTACCAACGGTTCAGAGAAAGCAACTGTTTCAGCATATTTAGGTAATCTCTCCAATTCAATTAGTATCACAGTTACCGAAGCTGTCCTAAGTTCAATTTCTGTTACCTCTGATAAATCTTCTTTAGCAAAAGGAGTAAAAGCAAAGCTAAAAGCTACTGGTATTTATACAGACAATTCCACTGTGGATATGACTAATACAGCTACATGGATCACTGATAGCAATGATGATGGAATTAATGACACACTGATTGGTAGGATAGATACAACAGAATCCATGGGTGAATTTTCATCGCTAAATCCGGGAGTTGTCACAGTGAAAGCTATACAAGGAAAAATCTCTGGTAGTACGAAAATCACTGTAACCCCTGCTACATTGGTCACACTTTCTTTGGGCTCTCCCAAGTTTATTGCCAACGGACTACAGCTTAAACTCACCGCCATAGGAACTTATTCAGATAATTCTACTCAAGATTTGACTAGTCTTGCACTCTGGTCTTCTTCTGGAAAAGCAACCATTGGAAATGACAACCTCTCTTCTGGGCTTATAAACTCTAATGGAGAAGAAACAGTTACTATCACTGCAAATGTTAAGGGAACAATTGCAACAGTTTCAATTACTGTACTACCTGCAGAGATCACCTCTTTAAGTATTTCAAGTTCGGAAATAACACAAGCAAAAGGAACTTCTCAAAAAATACAAATTGGGGGATACTTTACAGATGGAAGCGTTAGGGATATAACCTCACAAGTAACCTTTTCTATTGATAGCAATGGGGATGAAATAGATGATTCTCTCATTGCTTCTATTAGCAATCTTTTAGAAACCAAGGGAACTATTCTAGCTATATCTGAAGGGAAAGCTACAATAAAAGCTTCGATAGGTAAAGCTAGTATTACAAGTAATTTATTAGTTTCACCAGCAGATTTAACATCAATTACAATTACACCTGCAAATATCCAATTTGCCAAGGGACTTTCTCAGAAATTTACAGCCACTGGATTTTATTCTGATAATTCTACTCGAGATATAACTAGTTCTGTAACATGGGGAATCTCAGCTCCTTCTTCTATCCTATCTCCCCTATCTACCGCCCTAACGGGAAATACATCTACAACCTCAATAGCGAGTATTAGCAATGCCACCGATTCAAAAGGGATTGCTTCAGGGCAAAATATAGGAAGCACTGATGTGACTGCTACTTTGGGAAAAATCTCTGGCTCTGCTAAACTAACTGTAGGTGCGGCAGAATTGGTATCACTCAATCTCTCTTCTGGAGTAGGATCAAAAGCAAAGGGACTAAAAGAACAATTCACAGCAGTTGGACTTTATACCGATGGAAATGCTCAAGATTTAACATCCCAAGTAAATTGGAAATCAGATTCCAATGGAGATTCTAAAGATGATTGTTTAATTGCCTGTGCGTCTAATGAATCTAACACAAAAGGAATGGTAACTGCAATAGAAGTTGGTGAAACAAAAATTATAGCTACTTATGGATCTATCTCAACATTTAAACTTTTTTCTGTCTCACCAGCAACCCTATCATCCATCAGTGTGGAAAGTGCAAATTCTTCTGTTCCCAATGGATTGATTGAAAAGATGTATGCGATTGGAGTTTACTCAGATGGGTCTACACGTGATCTATCATCGAATGTGACTTGGACTTTAGACTCAGATGGGGATGGGTTAAATGACACCAGACTGGGTAGTATTACAAATCTTTCCAATACCTCAGGTTATGTAAAAACTACAAACACTGGATCAATAAAGATTATTGCATCACTTGGATCTGTTTCCTCATTTAAAACAATTACTATCTTACCTGCTATTCTAAAAAGTATCACGGTTGATCCACCCATAGCTACAGTTGTTAAAGGATTTGTTCAGCAATTCACTGCCACAGGAATTTATACAGATGAGAGCAGAGCAGATCTCACTACAACTGCTACATGGGTATCCGATTCTAATTCTGACGGTAAAGATGATACATTGGTAGGATCTATTAGCAATACCTTATCTTCAAAAGGCTTAGTTTCTGGCACCGGACCTGGAAAATCCATCATAACTGCAGTGTATGAAAATAAAACATATTCTGCCATATTAAATGTGGTGGAAGGCACAACGGTTGGAAGCGGCAAAGATGGATTGGTACAGTTAGATGAGGTTAGCTGTAAAGATACACCCTTCAATTACCAGGCAAATCGGGTGATAGGAATTTCAGCAACTGTTGTGGATCAAAAAGGGAATCCTGTAGCAGGAGCATTGGTTGAGCTATTCAATCCAAATGGTAATACTCTACTCTTTAGCCAAATTTCCTCACCAGAAGGAAAACTTGCAGGATCCATTATTGTAAATTATACAGATATAGGAATTTTAGCATCCATGGCAGCTTCCGTGACAGCCAATGGTACCAAACAAGTATCTGTTCCCATTCGTAGAGATGTTAGTGGGGATATAAAATTAGTGGTGAATATTGTGGGCATTCAAGTGAATACCGAAACTGTGGATCCTGCTGTTCCCCCTGTTGTAGTGGTGGATTCAGATAAGGATGGTGTACCTGATTCAAGGGATGCATATCCAAATGATGCCAATAAGGCATTTAAACTTAGGATTCCTTCTACTGGGTACTACACTGTTTCCTTTGAAGATCTATATCCAAATGCAGGGGATGCTGATCTGAATGACTTTACTCTGTACATGGTCAACGAAGAAGATTTAAATGCCAAGGGTGAGATCATAGAAATTCGATCCAATTTCCAGCATGTATCGAAAGGAGCAGGCTATAACCATGAATTGTTCCTTAGGCTTCCAGCAAGTCTCAGTGTTTCCAGGTTTGAAACTAAGATATACGATGGCACTGGAAAATTAACCTCTTTGGGAACTGCCATCGAGAAACCCACATCAGACCAAACAAAATCACTTTCTATTTACAATAAAAATAGAAGTGATTTTACACTTTACTATGTAAAAAATGATACTCAATCTCAAGCATATAAACCGGGGTATATAGCAAAAACAGTAATTAAATTTACAAATTCTGTTAAAAGAGATGTATTGGGTACAGCACCTTATGATTTATATGCATACGTACACAATACAAGAGAAGAACTTCATTTTCCTGGAAAATATTTTATCAACAATAAAGATAAATATTTAGATTCAAAAGGATTTCCATGGGCAATCATTGTGCCAGGAGGATTTCAGTGGCCTCTTGCTGGAGAAAATATGAACTCAGGTTACCCTAAATTTAATAGCTGGTCAAATTCTTTTGGTGCTTATGATAGTGATTGGTACAAATACTTTAATGCAGGCAAAGTATATACAAAAGCACAAGAACCCAACTTACTTGTAACACAGTAGTAAATTCATTTTGTACAATTGCTCCACTTACTTACATAGAAAAGTAAGTGGAGCAATTTATTTATATGCACTATTTTTTGATTTTTTTTAAAAAGTCTTTAGATGGAGTTAAAATTTCAATTCGTGTGACACCTGGATTTGCTTGTATGTAAAGGGATGTGTCATAAACCTTTAAAAAATCATTTGCTTTTACATACTCCAATGTTAAACTCTTAAGCTTACCTTCCCCAAGGCCATGCACAACTTCTACCAAAGTTTCACCAGCCATGAATGCATCTTGGATTTCTCTATCCAACTTATTACTGGCTTCATCGTATCTCATCTTTCGAATATAGATTATTTTCATGGTAGTATTTGATTACAGTTTAGGCTTTATTTTATATAATTCTCCTAAAAATTCAAATCATTTTTTCCTTTTCAGAATAATGGAAAGCTTTCATGTTGTTTTTAAGAAATTTACGTGAACTTTTACCTAAATTCTTTGTTTCCATGATCCAAAATAATTGAAAAAACAGAAGAGAAAAAATAATTTCACTTCATCTACAGATGATTTTCAGGAGTATCCTATGAAAAAAGACAATGAGAAAGATATGGAAAACCAAGAGCCAATACCGCCAAAAAAAGAATCTCGAATCAAAGATAAAAAGAGAATAGCTATTTGTGGGGGATCACTGGGAAGGGAAAATAGGTCTTTGATTCGTGGTCAAATTGTAGATGTTGGAATGCCCGATCTCACACAAGCAGAAAATATTATGGATTTCTTAACTGGGTTTTTTATAGGAGAAGAGAACCAAATTACTCCCTTCAAAGATTTCAGTTTATCTGCAGTCAGAAAACCTATTCTTACCATTGAAGTTTATGATCCTTCAGAAAAAAAAGTATATGAATCAATTGAAATTTCGGGCAATGAAGATGGATTTTTTTCTCATGAAATCATCCAAAAACTAAAACCAGGAAAGCATACGTTTCATGTTATATTTAAAGGGAGTGATTCCTATAGACAATACACAAGGGATATAGCATTTCTGAATTTGAAAGAAAATTCTGAAATAACAAAAGTTACAATTGTAGGAAAAGGAAAACTAAGGATTTTGCCTGAGAAATACGATTCCTTCATAACAACTTCAGATATTGACCAAACATATTTAGCAACAGAGTTAAATTCAAAAAAAGGAATGTTTTCAACTCTCTTTGAAACACCCGATGAAAAATTTTATCTACCAGGGATGCCCGATCTATACCAAATGTTAAGAAGTGAAACAAATGATTCTCCTCTCTGCTTTATTTCTGCAAGCCCTCATTTTTTTAGAAGAACACTTTTAGCTACAATTAGAAGCCATGAAATAGAAATAGAATCCTTACATTTAAAATATTTGGAAGGTACTATAAAAGGAATTTTTGAAAAAGTTTTTTCGACGGTTATCTCTCCTGATAAACTATTTAGAGAGGGTGTTTCCCCAGCCCTAGATAGAGCTAAAAAATATTTTAAATCTACCATTCAAAGTTTATATGACCAATTGTCTTACAAATTAACAATTCTCTTACAAGATCGTTTGTACCAACCCACCAAAGCCAAAGAAATTCTATTGGGGGACAATACCGAGAGTGATTATTTAATTTTTTCTTTGTACCAGCTTATCCTACTGGGTGAGATAGAAGGAAAAGCATTGGAAGAATATCTTTATAATTTGAATTTTTTAGGACGTGACGCAGTCAATAGAGACAATGCAAAAAAAATTCGCAGTTTAGCTGAAGAATGTATTGCAGTACACGGTAAACGTAACTCAGTACATTTAATAATTATCAATAGAACTTCAATGGGACCCTCTCCAATCGTAATGGATGCTTATGTGAGAAATGCTTTTCCTGCAGGAATGAATATTGAAAAAGTTAAAAAATTTGTTTGGTACGAACCCACAAATGGTGCTTTGGGATTTGCACTTATCCTTCATACTGCAGGTGTAATATCATTTCATTCCCTAATAGAAGTTATGAAAAGTATGATCGGAAAATGGCACAATGGATTTGTTGTAGATAAAGAATATTTAAAAATATTGTGTGATGATATGAGAGTACCTGAAAGTACGAGGATTATTTGGGAAGATGTTAAAAAAATTCTTCTAAGTTCTCTTGGCATCCAATATGATAGGACAATTAAAAATTTAGAGGAATGAAGATATTTGTACTAATATTTTTATTAGCCTTTAGCTTACAAAGTGATGATAAAAAAGAAAGCCAAAGAATTCACCTTATACCAAAAATAGATAAAAGCGGAAGAACTTATCACCAAAGGTGGGATGGAGAATATGTTTTTAAAATAGATAAGGACTATTACTCTGTTGTACCTCATGTTGAAGATATTTCAATTCATAGCTTAGAAGCCATAGAATTAGAAAAATCAAAAAAAATATTAGAATCGGTATATTTACGAAAAAATTTAAAATTATGTTTTACTCAATTAGATGAAAATAAAAATACTATATATTCTAATATAATAAAAGAAAATTCAATTTCATTGGGGAAATTATTATCGTACTACAATGATAGACTTAAAAACAAAGAATACTTTTTAGATACTAATTTCTGTAGATCAGAAAATGGAATAGCTTATACATCTATGGAATTTTCTTTTAAATCTCTTATTCCCAACCAATTTAAAACTCAAGTATTTTCAAAAATTCCAGTTAAAGAAGGAGAAACATCTGAATCAAAATGGCGCATACTCTCTCTCACCTCAAAAGATAAAAATCCTAGTGAACTAACACTTGAAAATGCTTTGGATACCTGGGAAAATGAGGATATCAATAGTAATAAAAATAAGGTTAACCTAACAATTGCATTTTCTAAGCATAAGCTTGATTTTATTAACAAAGAGTACCTAGAAGAATACTGGGATAGTAAAAGAGGACTTTCATCTCTTCAAAAAAATATTACTAAGTTTATTCGAACTACTAATAAAAATATCAATGAAATTGAATATATTTATAACATAGGGAATACTTCTACAAAGATGCAGGGGTTTGAACTTTATTTCTTCAAAGAGAAGACAGGAATTTCTATTTTTTTTAGTTTTCCTGTAGAGAAAAAAGAAGAACAGATTGAAATTTGGAATTCTTTTAAAAATTCAATTTTTATTAGGGGAATTCAATATATAGATGAAAAATTTTATTAAATTATCTTTAATTATATATTTTTTTATATTAGATTGCAATGGGACAAACATTCAGTTGGAGGCTAAGGAAAAAAAGGAAAGAAAAAAACTAATAATTTTATCTATTGATGGATTTCCTGGTTACTATGCAAATCCTGATTCAGAATTTTGGAAACAATTAAAGCATTTACCCCAATTGGCTAAAAAATCCACATTTTCTTATCAAATTCAATCCTCCTACCCAACTCTCACATATCCAGCACATACTACTATGCTCACTGGAGTTTCCCCCTCTCAAAGTGGAATTTATTTTAATAATCCATTAGATCCAATGAAAAAAATTGGGGGGGATTGGTACTTTTTTGATGAAGACATTAGAGTAAAAACACTGATGGATTTTGCGTACGACAGTAAATTGCAAACTGGAAATATCTATTGGCCTGTAACTGTAGGGGCAAAAATAACATATAATCTCCCTCAATTCTGGAGATTCAAAAATGAGTATGATAAAAAGTTACATGCAGCGATTACCACCAGAGGACTCTATAAATATATTTATAAAAAAATAAATAATCATGTTGGTGAATTTACTGGGGATGAAGAAAAAATAAATGCAGGGATTGAGCTTTGGAATTTAAAACATCCTGATATACTTCTTATATATACAACCGACTTAGATACGGTACATCATGAAAAAGGTGTGGGTACTCCAGAAGCATTTGAAAAATTAGAAAAAATAGACTCTCTTGTGGGTCGTTTGATTTCAAAAACTAACCTTTTCAATCGAAAAGATTTGGGACTTCTTATCGTATCAGATCATGGGTTTAAAAAAGTAGAAAGCCTTTGCTATCCAAATCGAATATTAATTGAAGAAGGTATCATAGATCCTGTGACTATGAAATGGAATTTAGTTTTTAAGGGGCTAGGAGGAAGTGCGGTTCTTTTAGAAAATAAAGACAAAGACTCTATTCTAAAAGGAAAAACAATCAACATAGAAAAATTAGCTGAAAGAATTAGAGAGGTTTGTCCACAATCTGAGCCTGAATTAGAGACAGATCTACATAAAAAAATAAAAACTGAAATCAATCCAAATATAAAATTATTTTTACATTCCTATGTGAGCATGGCTTTTTCGGAATCATTATCCACAAAGGAATATTATAAGGTTTCCAATCCACCGTACTACAATCATGGATTTTTACCCTCTGATCCTGAAATGGAAACTATAGGAATTTTTTATGGAAGTGAAAAAAAAATTCAATTTGAAAATCTAAAAGATGTTCTAAAAATATCCTGTGATTGGTTGACTTTAGATTGTCCAATTGGTAAAACAAGGGATGAATAAAATTCTATTTTTTAATCATATATTTTATAATTAATTTTTGTAGTGCATTTGAGGCTTTTCTCCAATTTGCTGCCCATTCTGCACTACCATTTGTACCAACCATATTGGTGATTGCATAATAAGCTGTAAAAGGAATGGAAAGCTTGGAAGCTATGTAGGCAATGGAGAATGCTTCCATATTTTCAGCACCCGCATCAAAAAGATGATCCACAAGTTCCTCGGAAGAAAGATCAATCAGTGATACATAATTCATAGAATTAGAGACAATTTCCTTTAAACCTAAATACTTAGACATTTGTACAATTCGGGGATCCGTTTTGGCTAGAAGATGTTTTACTACAACATCTGGAACTTTTGCAATTTTCTTTATATCTGCCAGATCTTTATTCAAAAATTTATATGAAAATACAAAATCTCCCACATTAATTCCACTGTGTGGGTATGCACCTGCTGATCCAACAAAGAGAATAGATTTTATAGAATCTTTTTTATGTAGGTATTCTTGGAGTGTGAACATGGATTCATGTAGTCCAACCCCCACATTTATAACATTGAGGCCGTTCACTTTTACAAGGATATCGGTTTCCCCCTCAAAGGCTCCGCAAAAAAGGACATTTGACCATTCTTTCAAAATGTAACCTTTATAACAATCCTAGAGTTTCTTCAAAACCCATCATTAGGTTCATATTTTGTACTGCCTGTCCTGCTGCACCTTTGATTAGGTTGTCGAGAGCGGATACTATGATAAGCTTACTCCCTTCTAATTTAAAACCAATATCTATAAAATTTGTTTTTTGGATGTTTTGTAAATTTATTTCTTCAGGGGAGGATAAAAATCGAAGAAAGGGTTCTCTCTTAAATAAATTGAATTGTGACTCAATCATGGATAAATCTAAATTTTCAGAAAATCGTACTACTATATCTGTTAATATCCCACTGTGAATGGGTAAGAGATGAGGAGTAAAAATGATTTCAGGAAGTTTTGTTTTCATTTTAAATTCAGAATACTCCTGCATTTCAGGAACATGTTGGTGATTGAAAACACGATAGGGTTTGAAGTTTTCATAAACAGATAAGAAAGAATATGCTACTTCTTCCTTTCTACCCCCTGCCCCACTCACTCCAGAAGCCGAGCTAATAACTATATCTCCACTAATTTTCTCTCTCAATTCACCCAGTAAAAAGATTGGAAGTATCACAGATGTTGCATAACAACCCGGATTAGAAACAAATTTTGCATTTTTAATATTTTCACGATTCATCTCAGGCAGTCCATAGACCACTTTATCCATTAGAGAAAAAGATTCATGTTTTAATTTATAAAACTTTTCAAAGTTTTCCTTAGAATGAATTCTGTAAACTCCAGATATATCAATAATGGAATGCCCCTTTTCTAATAAAAATGGTGTCATCAACAGTGATACTTCATCAGGAACTGCGAGGACAACAAGGCTATCTGTTGGTATAGCTGAAGAGTGATTTTGAAAAATTAGGTGTTTACATTTTTGAGGAAGATCTGGAAATATTTCTAAAAGTGATTTATTTACATACTTATCACTTGTTATATGCACACATTCAAATTGAGGGTGACGGGAGAGGATCCTGAGAATTTCTTTTCCGGTTAAACCGCCTGCTCCAAGAATAGATACTTTCATAAATTCAAAATTTCATAGAACGATACTGCGTCAAATAGGAAAGAATTGTTTTCAGAATAAGGTTTCCCTTGGATTTTGCAATAATGAGTCCATTAATAGCTGTATGTATATCTTTTATAATTTATTTTATTGGGTATAAATTTTATGCCACCTACCTCTCCACTTCCATATTTAAATTACGAGGAAAAGAGGTGCTAACCCCAGCACATATTGTAAATGATGGGATAGACTATATTCCCACTCAGCCATCGGTTCTATTTGGGCATCATTTTGCATCCATTGCAGGTTTAGCGCCCATTCTAGGCCCTGCTGTAGCTGTAATCTGGGGATGGCTTCCTGCGATGGTATGGATTGTTTTGGGAGGAATTTTTATTGGTTGTGTTCATGATTTTGGCTCATTGGTAGTTAGTGTGCGAAGCGGTGGAAAAAGTGTAGGACAGGTAGCCGAGGAAGTTATCGGAAAAAGAGCAAGATCCCTTTTTCACGCCATTATCTTTTTTTTGGTATCATTGGCTATGGGTGTTTTTGTGTTGGTAATCGCAGGGCTATACACTGCACCTCCAAAAAATGTAGTACAAAACTCAATTGTTATAGAAAATAAACAAAGTATAACCACTAGAGAAGTAAAAGAATCTCATGATTCTGGAGTATTGGTCAAAACAATTGAACCTAAAAAAATGAGGAGCAATTTTCCAGAATCAGTTCCTCCAACCATTGCCCTTATGCTTGCAGCCATTTTAATAGGTTACCTGCATTATAAAAAAAATATACCGCTTGGAAAAATCACATTCCTCAGTTTGGTCTTTGTGATGGGGGTGGTGTACTTTTGTATGGATGAGTCTACATTCAAACTCACCGGACTCCAAGATCCTGATACCTCCCCTTCTACGGAAACATGGAAATGGATTTTACTCATCTATGCATTTATTGCATCTGTAACACCTGTATGGCTACTCTTACAGAGCAGGGATTATATAAATTCATTTTTATTGTATTTAGGTATCATATTAGTTTATGCTGGTTTTTTTGTTGGAGCATTAAAAGGAGATTTAAATAGTTTTCACGTAGACATGATTCGAACAGAAGAGATTGGGTTAGATCTTATCCCATTTGTTTTTATTACAATAGCATGTGGCTCTGTTTCAGGTTTTCATTCATTAGTGAGTAGTGGTACAACTGCAAAACAACTAAATACCGAAAAAGACGCAAAAATGATTGGATATGGTGGTATGATAGGTGAATCCTTACTCGGTCTAACTTCAGTGATTGCATGTACGGTGGGATTTACCTCAAATGCAGAATGGATATCCTATTATAAATCATGGTCTGGCCTACAGGGGCTAAGCATCCAGGTTGGAGCCTATATCAATGGCACAGGTAGATTTATGGAGTACATTGGAATTCCAACTACATTTGGTCAGGGTTTTATAGCATTGATTGTAGTTAGCTTTGCACTCACTTCCCTTGATTCTGCAACCAGGCTCTTACGATACAATATTGAAGAAATTGCTGATTCTATAGACAGTAAATTTATTTCATCTATATTAGGAAATCGTTATATTTCTAGTTTACTTGCCTGCCTATCCATTGCTTTTTTTGCTTTTTTGAAAATAGAAGTCAATGGTCAGTACAAGCCTGCAGGACTTGCACTTTGGAAATTATTTGGTACTACAAATCAACTTTTGGCTGGGCTTTCCCTTTTAATTATAACAATTTATTTATTTCGAAAAAAGGGGAATACTATTGTAACACTCCTTCCAATGAGTTTTGTCTTGGGTGTAACACTCTGGGCTATGATAGAGAATTTAATTGAATTCATTTCAGGTGCTTCTCCCAACTACCTTCTTGCGGGGGTAGGAGGTCTCTTATTACTTTTGACAATTTGGGTTCTCATTGAAGGATTCCTAGTATATAGAAAGGAAATTGAAACATAAATATCTATGAAAAAGACTTGCTTTTTATAATAACACATAATAAGTTTAAGCTTATAAGATAAAGGAGTAACAATGAAAATAGATATAGGCATTTCAGAAGAAAGTAGAACTAAAATTACCGAAGGGCTTTCCATTCTCTTAGCTGATACTTATACACTTTACCAAAAAACTCATGGGTACCATTGGAATGTAACAGGTTCTCAGTTTAATACTCTCCATACAATGTTTATGACACAGTACACTGAGCTATGGAACTCTATAGATCTAATTGCTGAAAGAATTCGTGCTTTAGGATCCTTTGCACCTGCAGGATACGCAGCTTATTCAAAACTTACTACAATTGAAGACGATACCAAAGTACCTAACAGTGATACTATGATTGAAAATTTAGTAAAGGGCAATGAAGCAGTTATACGTACTTCAAGAAAAATACTTCCAGAAGTAGAAAAAGGAAATGACCAAGCAACTCTTGACTTACTTACCCAAAGAATCAATATTCATGAAAAAACTGCATGGATGTTGAGATCACTTCTAGAGTAAAAAAATCATTCCATACAAAATAAGAATCTAAAATTTTGTATGGAAATTTATATTTTTTATACTACATAATTGTAGTTAGACCACCATCTATTACAATTACCTGACCAGTCATATAAGAAGAAGCATCTGAAGCCAAAAAAATCGCTGCCCCTGCAATATCCTTGGGCTCTCCCATGCGTTTCATAGGAATTCCCTTTGACACACTCTCAAATACCTGTGGCTTATCTTTTATCATTTTATTCATATCCGTATCAATAAAACCAGGACAAATAGCATTCAATCTAAATTTATTATTAATCCATTCAGCTGCAAGGGATTTGGTCAATTGTATTGCAGCACCTTTTGTTCCTGAATAAATGGAAGATAATGAGTACCCCACGAGACCTAAGATAGAAGAAATGTTGATAATATTGCCCCCGATAAGCTTATGGGACTTGTAGTACGATTGGCATGTTCTAAACATTCCAACAAAATTTGTATCGATAATTTTATAAATATCTTCTTCTTTGAATGCAGAAGCTGGAATATTCACTGCTATACCTGCATTGTTAATTAAGCAATCTAGTTTACCATGTTTAGATTTAATTTCGTCAATGATATGTGTCATACTACCTGCCAATTTTATATCAGCTACTCTACCTTCAATTCCAGTGTCTTTCATCCAATCTATACTTTCTTCTTTGCTGCCAGTTCCATATACAATTGCTCCTGCTTTTGAAAACTCTTCAGCCATAGACCTTCCAATTCCCCTACTGGCTCCAGTTATTAGAATTGTTCTTCCATTTATATCAAATAAACTCATACTTTTATCATTCCTCACTGAGTCCTAAAAATTTAATAAATTTTTCTCTATTTTGTCTTACATCTGTTGGTATTTTCGTCAATGAAATTGTCCCTAGATTCATACATTTTGTATTTCCCCTATCATCAGGGAGAACAAATACTCTATCTCCCGTTGGTTTGATTTCTTGAGATACACTAATATTACCTTTTTGGTCCATTGCAATTATTTTTACAGACTTATTACGAACGGTATTCATTGTAAATTCATTTGTAGTAAAATTTTTAACAATAGATCCCTTAAAATCAATCCCAACAACTGCCACTGTAAATGGTGGATTTTTCTCTCCCCCCTCTATTGAACCCTGAATGCAAGTTGTGTCAAAATTTTGATTTTTAAAACCCCATATCTGGATATCATCCATAAGGGATGAAAATCTATTTTTGGGCTCATCACCAGATAGTGGCTTTTCTTCCATTCCTTTCTCCACCCATGCATCTCTAGTTTCATCAATCTTAAAAACTTTCATTTGCCTCCCATCCTTGTTGGGTAGGGAAAATTTTATTCGGGATCCTTTTTTTAACACAAGGGGTTTTGAATAATAACTCATACTAAGTCTTATCATTCCGCCAGACTCTAAAATAGAGGTACCACCTTTGGAATCCGTATATATCTGCTCAATACCAGAAGTTAAAAAATCCAAATCATTGGTATACTCTGTCAATTCTAGTAGTACAATATCTCCTTTTCGAAAACTCATAGGAAGAGAAATGGAATTTGCAGGAATTAAAAGAGTGCTTCCATACTTACCGGTTATTAAATTATCCGATTGGGGTATGATTTGGAACTCTTGTTTCTCTGGTAAGTACATAGTTAAAAATGGAGGAATATAATTTTTTGATGGCTTTGGAAAATTATTTTCAATTTGTTGTGGTTTTCTATCTGCCGAATCAAGGCTCCAAAGTTTCTCAATTCTTTTGGCGTCGTACTCATCTACAGAATATATACTTCCTGTGGGAATAGACAATAGAATAAAAAGTGTGAGTGAGATGCCTATGGGAAAGAAGGCAAAGAAATTCCCTAACAATTGTTGGGATTTTTCCATTTTTTTACGAATAACCATCACTATAAAATTTATTTTTCTCCTGTATACATATCGGTTGATTTTCTTTTTTGATTAGAACCTTCAAAATTATAGATCCAACTGCTTTTTTCATAGTAAAAAAATTCACAAGAAAAACCCTGTATAGAGGGGTAAAGAAAGGATGGAATTACGAGAAGCAATACAAAAAAGGAGAACTAGTAACAGTGCTTTTTTAAATAAACCTCTCACCGAAAACCATATCAAAGAGATAATTCTTGCAGCCAACCGTGCTCCATCTCACTTCAATAGCCAACCCTGGGATTTTATTCTGGTCACTGATCCAAATTTTAGGAACCAAATAGGAAAAATAGCCGGATTCTCAATGGAAAAATTAATGGAGAGAGGAGATTTCTTTGAACGTTATAGAAAGTACTTTCGATTTTCCAATGATGAAATCAAATCTTTAAAATCTGGAATCTACATTGATAAAATACCTTTTCTACTCCAGCCCTTTGCAAAATTTTTAATGGGAGAAAACGGGAAATCCATTTTAAACTTTTTTGGAGTTCCCAAAATACTAGGCAAAGATGCCGAAAAAATCGTATCGAGCTCCCCCCTCCTTCTAGGATTTATGCTCAAAAGAGAGGAGTACAAACCCGGTGAAAAATCGGGGATCTATTCACTGATCTCCATGGGAGCAACACTCCAAAATATCTGGCTCACAGCTACCTCTTTGGGCATTGGCTTGCAATTTGTATCCACGCCCATGGAAATCCCGGAAGAGTGGAATAAAATTAATTCTCTCCTTCAGATACCAAACACACACGAACTAATGGCAGTGTATCGCTTAGGTTATACGGATCCATCTATCCAACGAAATACAATTGATTGGGTGAGTGATGAAAGAAAACAATTTGAAGACCTGATCAGCTGGGATTTTTTTGGAAATAAGAAATAGAAGTTAAATTCTATTTCCTATTCTTAGAATATTTTTTCTACCTAACTGCTCCGCTGTTGTACTTTTTTAGGTAAACATAACTTTCGCTTACTAAATCTTTGACTATAACTTCATAGGGAATTGGAACCAATCCGTTTTTATGTTTAACTTTTGTGATCCACTTCCAGGTTAATTTTTTTGTATCAAACAATCCCATGGTTACCTGTACTTCACCTGAACCTTCGTACTCTTTTTTATCAGCTGTGACCAGTGCAATTGCAAATGCACCATCCCCAAATGTCTTAGTAATGGTTTCTAATACCTTGGTTAAGGTAGGATTGGTTTGTTCTACGGCTGAAACTCCATCAGCTGCCGTAATAAATGCATCCATAGCTGGGTATACATTTGGAATTTTATCCAATCCCAATTTTGGAATGATGATTATATTATCACCACCCAAATCACTAGCCCAATTTTTTCCAAAGAGCACATCTATCATTGGATTAGAATAGGATGTGTTTGCTGGCTTAATTTTACTACCATCCCACAAAAGCATTGGAAATGCCAATACCTTACTCTTCGATGTATCTACATCTTTTCTTGTGTATACAGAAATTTCTCTATCCGTTGCGCAGTTTGCAAACAATACAACAAATAACCCCAGTAATAAATTTAAATGAAGCTTCATAAATCTTCTCCTTTTTATGCAAACACCCTTTAGTAGTTGCGGGATGTTTGTTTTATATATATAGGATTGAATCTATTTTATTTCATTTTTTGATTTTTTTTAATACAATTCCTTACTTTTTTTATCCAGAAATTGTCATCTCTGAGAGTAGTATATCGGGAACTTTCATTGAACTATAGGAATCGGAATACTCATTAGAGATATCTTCTATTTTATGTAGTACATCAAAATAATTTCCAGAGAGAGTGATCTTATCGAGTGGGCGAATTCTAATTCCATTTTGGTAGAGAAACCCCTGAACTCCTATGGAGATATCCCCGGAGATGGCAGAGCACCCACTCCCACCCTCCAGACGTGTGATATAAATACATTCTGGGTATGCCCGGAGAAGTCTCGTGAGTGTGGATTCTCCTTTTTTAACAAAGAGATTTGATACACCCGTCCCTGCTTTTCCAGCATAGGAACGACTGCCATGTCCTGTGGGCTTGGCTTTGTCTTTGTGGGCGGATTCCAAATTGTAAAGATATGTATTTAATTTTCCATTGGAGATCAATTCTAGTTTTTCTGTGGGAACGCCCTCCCCGTCATAGAGCCTAGATCCAGGCATACCCTCTATGTGAGGATCCAAGAGAATACTAAATAGTTCGGAGGAGATTTTTTCCCCAACCTTTCCCGTTAGTCTGGATTGTCCTTTTTGTACTACATCTGCAAAGTAGGGAGATAAGAACATACCAATGATTGAAGGTGATACGCGATTACTAAATACAACAGGGTACGTTCCCCCCTTAACTGAACTGGCACCCAAGAGTTCAGTGGCACGGGTAACAGCCTCCCCCGCCATAAATTCGGGATTGAATTCAGAAAATGACTTATAGGAATTGGAATAAAAACCCATTTTTTTTTGTTCACCCTGTGACGCAGTTACACCTACATAAGCCGATGCAGAATTTGATTTTCGATCAAATGAAACACCTTTGGAATTACGAAATACAGAAAAACTCTCCGATTTGGATACTCCTAGGTATGGCACATTTTCAACCCTGATATCTTTTGACTTTGCAATTTTTTCTAGTTCCAAGCCCAGATGGATCATATTTTCAAAACTTACTTCGTTTACACCCGGATCAAAGATCTTTAAATCAAACTCCTGTATGGTTTGTTTCTCGGGCAATTCCAACTCCATTGGATCTGTGATTTCTGAATTAGAGATAGCATCTTCGAGTGTTTGGATGAGGGATTGGGAGGAGAGTTTTTCGGTAAAAGAAATTCCGGGTCTCCCCTCTCTGAAAATTCGAATCCCAATTCCGCTTCCATAAGAAATTTCTGTGTTTTGAACCTTGGATTCAAAAATTTCTAAACCTGTAGATTCAGAAATCCCACCTACTATATCAAAAACCTTCAATCCTTTTTCAACTGCTTTGTCGTACAAAAAATCTGCTGCATCGTTAAGTTTCATTATCTACCACCCACTAAAATTTCATCCACTTTGAGGGAGGGTTGTCCTACAGTTACGGGGATGGATCCCGAGGCAGCACCACACATCCCTGCGGCTATTTCCAAATCAGATCCCACCATGGAAATCATAGGGAGAATTTCATGACCCTTTCCAATCAAGGTAGCTCCCCGAACGGGAACGGTTATTTTTCCAGATTTTATGATATACCCTTCTTCCACTGCAAAGTTAAATTCTCCCGTGGCAGGATTGACCGAACCCCCTCCCATTTTAAGTGCGTAGAGACCATCTTCCACTGTGGAAATCATAGCGTCCAAAGAATCCTTGCCCGCAGCAATGTATGTATTTCTCATTCGTGATACTGGTGCATACACATAGGATTCCCTTCTAGCGCTACCCGTGAGGGGAACACCCACTTCGGAAGCTCCAATTCTATCGGAGAGATAATTTTTTAAAATTCCATTTTCAATCAAAACAGTTTTTTGTGGGGGGGTACCTTCATCATCTACATTGATAGATCCCCATGAGTTGGGAATGGTTCCATCGTCAATTGCTGTAAGACAGCTCTGGGCAATACTTTTTCCCATCTTGTCGGTGAAGGGAGATGATTTTTTGCGAATGGCTTCTGTCTCTAAGGGGTGACCACATGCCTCGTGAAAGATAACTCCCCCAAATCCATTTCCCATGATCACGGGCATTTTTTTGCCCTTGATATACCCCGCATCGAGCATTCGGAGTGCCCTTTCCCCTGCACTCTTACCCAGATCCTCCGTGTTGAGGGACTCAAAAAATTCAAACCCACGACCAGCCCCCGGGGTTTCGGTGCCCGTAAAAATTTCTTTTCCATCGGATGCTGTCACGCTGAGGGTGAATCGGGAATGAACCCTATGATCCGTGAGGTACAAACCCTCGCTATTGATAATTTGGATATCGGAGACAGAATCAAATGCCCTTGCATTTACTTGGACTATTTTTGAACTGAGTGAGCGAGCAGACTGGTCTGCCTGTTTGAGAAGGGGAAGTTTTTTCGATTGGCTAATTGTTCTGGGATCCAATGCAATCATCTGACCATTGACTTTCTGGCTCTTGTCTGGAAGGATAAATACCCCATTCCCAATTGAACTAGGACGTGTCTTGGAAAGCTTCTGGATGAGTCCTATGAGATATTCAATCTCTTCGTTGCTGGTGCTCGCATAGAGGACATCCGTTCCGTAGATAAGACGGATTCCTATTCCAAAATCGGTCCCAGCTGTTGCTGTCTCTACTTTTTTGTCGGAAAATGCAATCGAGGAATGCCTGGTCTCCTCCACAAAAATTTCTGTAAAATCTGCCCCACACTCTCTACCTGCCTCTAAAATCCGTGCTGCTTTCAATGTGTCCACATTTGCCTCCGCCCTTATTAGACATATTCTAATATTCTAATTGGAAATCAATAGAGTTTTTTGAGATTACTAGAATGATACTTTCTTTTGACAGAAATTCCCACTCAGCTCATTGCATTGGGAGTAGGGTCATAAATGATAAGATTTTAAAATATAATATTTTATAGTGTTTTATTTACTTTAAAATTAAAGATTTGGGTTGTTCCCACCATAGGTCCATTCAAATGCTGATATACAGGAACTCCACCTTCGAGAGCAACATTCAAATCACTCCACAAATTTATAGTAATCCCGATTAAACCGTCATATCTTATTCCACCCTGTCTTGCAGGATCATTTTGAGGATCCATTCTATAATCAAGTTTGGGATCACTACCAGTTATATTTTCCCACTTTTGGGCAGATCCTCTTACGTATAATGAAAAATTTTGTGTTATATTTCTTCCAATCCAAATCGAAGAAATATAAATATTTCCAAATTTGTAAGCGTTATCATTTTTTGCACTCCTAAAAGTTCCCTGAATTAAGCTTCCAAATGTCCATACACCAATCAAATAGTTATAGGAAATAGAAGGTATTGCACTGTATGTACCACTTCCCGTTTGCATATTATAGGGTGATCTGGTCTTTCCCATAAGGGGCATATAGTTTTCTAAATCTGTACTACCCGTTGGTAAGGATACACCAAACTGAAAGGCTAAATTATTTTTTCCTTCCAGAATTTTATATGATCCTGTAACAGAAATATCGCCTACTCCAGATGTCTTCATAAAACTTGTTTCATAATTGGAAGAAAACATTCTCATTGTATTACTTAAATAAGGGAGCATAAACATAATATTAAATTTCTCTGTAGCTTGGTACATCAAACTCGCCATATTCATTTGCATAAACATTGCTTCCGGTACAGACATATATTTATAGGAATTATATTGTAAAACTGGTATTACCTGAGTGGGTGTAAGAGCATAAGAAGAAGCGGTGGTATGGGAAGAATGATCAGAACTTCCTGTTACAACTGTTGTATTGTATTGATTTACTAATAATAAATACAATGGATCCACTCGATTTTTTCCCATCATGACTTGATTCATATTCATATTCATGGATTGAAAATCTACCATCCATTTGCCGACAGACATTGAATGTGGTATCATGAGCCCTGCAGGAATTATACCCTTATGAGTATGACTACCACTCTCTTCATGATTGTGTAAATGTTTAGAATCATCTTGCATATCCTTCTTTAACTCCTGACTGTTTATTGGAGAAAGAAATAGCATATTAAAGAAAATAAGTATAATTTGTACTACTTTTATATAAATGTATTTCACTATTAACCTTTTAAAATTTATTATTTATTTAACTAACTATAAATTAGTGTATGGATACAGAAGATATCTGCATCCATACATTTTAATTAATGAGCGTGAGTTCCTAAGTGCCCAATAGAAACAGAATTAATTCCTGAAGGTGCCCCGCCTAATGAAATAGTCTTTGAAATATTTCCATTTGCATCCAATACATATAAATTTCCATCTACATCACTTGGAATGTACACATTCATTAGAGCAGTACCATGAGATATACCAACTGTTCCCCTATGATTTCTTTGAGTTGCACCAATGGTTACTTCTTTTAAAACCTTTAGGCTTGTGGGATCTGTTGTGTCGATAATTTCTAACTTATTCTTATAGAGTGGTATTTTTCCATATCCTAATGAAGTAGCCACAAATACTCTATTTCCTGCAGGACTAATAAAAAAGTTATCAGGTGATACATCTGGTAAATCTAATGAACTTACCGTTTTATCACTCAAACGAACTGTGATAATTTTCCCTGTAATTGCCCCTGCAGTTCCTGTAGTAGCTGTTCCAGTAGTGGAGCCTTTTGTCACAAAATAATTTCCATCTTCACTTACATATGCTGTTCCTGATTTTGTAGTGTTGATGATAGTCTGACTATAGGATGTTGGATCAATCTCTAAAACAGTTCCTTGCGTTTGATTGGAATTGTAAATTTTTCCTGTCACAGTAGAATAAGCTAATCCGTGTGGACCAGCAACTACACTGTTTACAGCTGCTAAAGTAATTGTACTCAAAAGAGTCAAGTAGGTAGAAGAAGTAGGATCATTGTCAATTACTTTAATAGTATTTCCTGTGATACTACTTATAAATGCTCTTTTAGGACTTGTGCTAAAAGCCATCTTATGGTGACCTTGATCCAGACAAATATTTTTTAAAGCAGTTGCAGGATTTACATTGCCTGAAGCATCTTTAATAACTGTTACACTTGAATCATATGTACAACCTGTTGTAGTAGTTGTTCCTCCATCATTCAATACCCATACAGTGTTAGTGTCTGTATGAGTATACATGTGAACTGGATTTTTTCCCTGAGCTGTGACCGTTTGTAATAAACTAGGTGTAGAAGTTGATGTAATA
>Ga0209550_10000316_pt1 | contig 43716 bp, 42 predicted proteins | sample LauGreSuBDMM15SN_2_FD_187567 | JGI IMG/M metagenome (GOLD analysis project Ga0209550, IMG submission 187567) | Freshwater lake microbial communities from Lake Michigan, USA - Su13.BD.MM15.SN (SPAdes) (version 5) | ecosystem: Environmental > Aquatic > Freshwater > Lake | place: Lake Michigan...
ACCAAATCCTCATCTGTTGATTTACCTAAACAAAATTTGCTTATTTCTATTTTTTTTGATATGTTATTTGAAAATACGAGGTCTAATTAGTATTATGAGAAAGCTTTTTGGGATTATTTTCATTCTATTTTCTATAAATTGTACTCAGGTTGGGAATTACAATGATAATGAAACTCTAAGTTCTTATTCCCTACTAAACTACAGACAAAATGTGACAATAGACGGATCCTTTTTTGGTATTTACAATGCAAATGTGAAAGCCACAAAATTAGGTTTGGATGGTAAATGTGAGCCTGAATCTAGGGGTACTTCAACTACGAGCAATGATGGTACTTTCCAAATTTCCTATCCTCGCGTTTCTGCCTCAAATGGAATTGTATGCCTTTTGGCTTATCCCAAAGCAGATGGAACCAGTAAGTTTTTTGCTGTTGATCAACAAAAGACAATAAACTGGACTGGAGATGATAAATTCCAAGTTCTAATCCTGCCTGAGCCATCTACAACTTCCCGTTCCGCTTTCAATGCAGTCTCTACCCCCTTTAGTAGAATGGCCGCAAGAAGGCTAGAAAGACTTTCCAAAGGCAATACAGATCCTTCCAAGACTCTTTCCAATTTAAAAATAGCCAACCGTCAAATTGTCTCTCAGTTTGGCTTATCTACAGGAATCTCTAAATCATTCAGTAGAGCTTCCTCCCTTGAGTCCGGAACTCCAGATTTAAATGATATACCCCTTGATTTTACAAAAGCTGATGACCCAATTACCTTAAAATTTACTATTATGATTGGAGGAATTCATAAACTTGCCATTCCAGAGAAACCAGACACCTATAATGACGCTGTTAAAATAGTAGCGGAATATATATCCTCTGGGACAGGGAGTAGTTTAAGTGAAGATGGAAAACCTTTGTTATTGCCAAAAGATGAGCCAGCTAATGGAGGGAGTGGTCTACCTCTTTCTGCGGCAAACAGTTTATCCGCCCAAGTATCTGCGGCTGTTCAATCATTTGTGGTAGATAAAGCTTCCGAACTGGGAATACCTTTGGCTTCAGTTCAACAGATTGCCAGTCAAGTAATCGTGCAAGACAAACCAGTATTTGGACCTACTGCCCCTACTAGCAATGAACCAATCTCCCCTCCTCCTACAATCTCTTTTGGACAAACAGAGTATTTCTTTACCATAAATTCTACTATATCAATTTTTCCAATTTATTCGGAAGTGAAGTATTTCTTTTCAAAGGGAACTCTCCCAAAGGGACTCACATTAGATAAAAACACAGGGGAAATTTCAGGAATAGCTAATACTTTGGGTACATCAACAATTCAAATCATTGCCTCCGGAGTGGGTGGTGATAAAATAACAAGTATTAGTATAGAAGTAGTTTCCGATCCGACTATTAGCGTATCAAATCCAGCGGATTGTACAAAACAAGAAGGGAAGACTACTTACACCTGTCTTTATAATATAAATCAGGGAATTAATATTATCCCTGTAACAGGGAGTGTAGTAAGATATGCAGGAAAAGGCACACTTCCTCTTGGACTAAATTTTAACACTGTAGATGGTTCTATTTCTGGAAATATTCCAAGTAATTCCACATCCTGCTTATCTACAGAATGTAGTTATAGTATCACAGGCACAAGTAAAAGCGGTGCAAATGCTAGTTTAACAATTATATTTCTAGAAAGACCAACTTTTACATATCCCTCACAGATTTACTCTTTCTCAAGTCAGGGACTTGCAACACAACCTGTACCAAATTCAAAACGAGCCGTAACATCTTTTAGTATTTTACAAAAGGCTACAAATCCCAGTGGATTATCAATTAACAGTAATAATGGTGCAATCTCCTACTCAGGTCAAAGTGATGGTTCATACACAATATCGATAATTGGCACAGGACCAGGAGGAAATTCAGCCCCAGTTAATTTAGTTTTAAATCCAATTCCAAAACTAAATATTAACAATCCTCCGAGTACATGTTCTGTTTCTAATTCTCAAGTGACCTGCTCTTATACTCCCTCAGTTAATTTTCCTCTTTTGCCAAGTGCATATGGATTAACTTCATATACTGGTACGGGAGTACTACCTCCTGGTCTAACTTTTAACTCGAATCAAGGAACTATAACAGGAACTCCAAATAATGAAAGAACATGCGGTGCTGTGGCGAACTTATGTTCTTTCATTATAACAGGAGAGGGAGCTGGAGGCAAAACTAGTATTACCGTTTCTTTTATTGAAGCACCTTCATTCACTTATCCAAAGTCAATCTATACTTATACAATTAAAGGTTTTGTAGATACTCCTCAGGCAATTTCTCCCCGTGCAAGTACATCTTTTAGTTTATTAAATAATACAAATAATAATATTTCTATTAATTCAAATGGGGTTATATCAATCACACCTAATGATGTTACTCAATCTTATTCTATAAAGGTTATCGCCAATGGACCGGGAGGAAGTTCAAGTGAATTTCCTATAAGAATTGTTCCAGCTCCTAGTCTCACATATTCTGCTTCCAATACATTTTTAACAAATAGAAACCTAAGTATTACACCCATATCTTCTGTAGGTATTAACAATTTTTCAATTTCTCCCAACTTACCGAATGGATTATCATTAAATGTATCTAATGGAACTATATCTGGAACCACCTCACAAGTCCAATCTAATGTTAGCTATACTGTCACAGGAACTGGTGAGGGAGGTTCTTTCTCCTCTACCTTCAATTTAACCTTAACTACATTTAATAAGGGGTATCTAAATTACACAGTTTATAACAATAGCTCAATTTCAACGTATGCTAATACTGCTGATGATTTTGTAAATATTTTTCAAACAACTAACTTAACGCATTCTGCCGGACACTCTGCAGGAAATATTCTATTGAATTTTACAACGTTTTCGACTCTAGTAAATAATGGAATTCCCGTACCAAACTCTGGAGATCGTTATAGCGTAAAGGCTTATGGTATATTTGTTCCCCTTGAAACGGGTACCTATACATTTAGTTGCGATGGAGATGATGGAGTAGATTTATTTGTCAATAACTCAAATATATGTAGTTTCTATGGAGCACATGGATTTGAAGGAGATGGATTACGTACAGGAAGCATTTATCTAGAATCAGGTAAACAATATAGCTTTCAAGCTAGAATGCAAGAAATTGGCGGTGGTGATGGATTGAGAATTGTATGGAAAAGTCCTAGTCGATCAACTTGGGATATTAACAATGAAGAGCTCGGAAGATAATTTGGGTAATTTTTCTACTAGCTTCTCTTGAAATTTGATTTTGTATCTTTCACTAACCAAGTTCTCATACCACCTTTCCCTTTGATATCTATGATACCGCGATCCTCGAGCTCAAAATCTTGTTTTATTAACTCAGCTGTGCTATCGCTCACTTGGATTCGTCCAGCTATAGAATGGGATTCCATACGACTTGCTGTATTTACTGTATCACCCCATGTATCGTAAGCAAATTTATTTTTTCCAATAACACCCGCTACCAGTGGTCCTGTGTGTACGCCTATTCGGATATCAAGGTTATCCTGATGTATCTCACGATGTTTTTGTATGATTTTTTGCATTCCAATTGCCATCATGACAGTAGCCTTTGCATGATCAGGGCGTGCATTTGGAATTCCCCCTACGACCATATAGGCATCGCCGATGGTTTTAATCTTCTCTAAGCCCAATTCTGAACATAACAGATCAAATTCAGTGAAGACTGAATTTAGTTTTTTCACCAATTCAGGAGCACTTAGCCTTGATGAGAGTGCAGTGAATCCCACTATATCAGCAAAAAGAACTGTCACTTCAGAATGTGAATCTGCAATGATTCCCTCTTGATTTTTTAGTCTTTCGGCAATAGAAGTGGGCAGAATATTATTGAGTAATCCATCAGAGCGGCGACGCTCAATTTGGATTTCCTCTGCTTGGGCTATGATTGTTCTTTGGGCTAGATAATGCAAGCGATGTTGGTACTCATTGAGCCAAGCTAAAAATGCTCCAAAAAATCCCATAGTTATAAGGGTCCATACCAAACCTCTTTTTACCTCAATGTCTACTGATTGATGATTCCACTCTAAAGAATATACAATTAGTGTAGAGAGGAAAACATAGATGAGTTGTGTTCGAAATGTATAACGAGCAACTAGTGGAGCCACTGAGATAAAGACCGCACTCCATCCAGCGTATAGAACTGAGGATTGGGCATTGGCTTGTGATGCAATCAACAAAGTGCCTAGCATAGGCCCAACACCAAACCAAAGTAATACAACTTGGTGAGCAATTAAAAATAATCTGGTAAAGGTAAGAGCCCATGCTGAGAGCATGATTGGAAATCCAATGAAGTACCTTGGAAGAAAAGCAATGGAAGGATCTGAGAGACTTATCCAATCGGCAATTCCATAGATAGCAAATAGAATTGCTCCTATTAAAAGTGCGGACCTTGAAAAAGGAAGAACTGATTGTACTAGATGATCCTTAACAAATTCTGCTTCGAGAGTGGAATCAGCAAATTTTGCCTTGAGCATTTTAAGACTTTGGTTATTAGGTAACTTATTCATAAAAAGGACTTTCTTTTTTACTCAAGGTATAGTTAATTTTTACTTATAATCCTTAAAAAAATTAAACGGATTGTCTACCCAAAATTCTTCTGACTTTGAAATTAGTGGATTTTCTTTCTTACCAAAAATATACTCGACTAAACCATAAGAATATTTTCCTTATTCTATAGAATAAAAAATCAAGTTTCCTTAAATATTAAACTACCGAAAGAAAGAGTGGAAACTTTTTCGTGGTGAGCCTTTTGGGATTATCTTTAGAGTGAACGAATTATAATAGGACTGGAATTGTTCTTGTCCTACAAAAGAAAAATTGAAAATACTTATCTAAATTAATTGAATTAAATGAAAAAATACTAAGGAACTCCCTCTCTTACTTTGGGCAATCTTTCATAGAAACAAAATCCATTTTCTTCTTTAATTAGCCTGAGTTCTGTATTGAAAATTTCTTTTAATACATTGCTTTTTTTTACAACAAAATAAGCTGGTTTATCAATTTCACCATAGACTAACCAATGCTTTTCATCCATGCTGGGAGTTTTTGATGGTTGTTTATCTGAGTAAAATAAATAGCCATAGCTTCTATGACCTAACACTTCAATATATACATCCTTATTTCGAAGACTTTTAAAAAAATTTACATTTGCTTCCTGTGTGTAGGTATTAACTTTGGGAATAATATAAATTAAGAGCAATTCAAAAACAATTGCTGTTCCTCCGAAAAGTATCCCTATTGCAAGTTTAGTCTTACCTTTTTTAAATATTAAGAAGAAAAAAATATTACAAATCAAAAAAAGTATTCCAATCCAAATACCACTTAAGCCCCAATCAACCTGTATTTTCATTGCTTCTTTGATATAAATATCATTAGTTTTGTCTGAAAAATTTGGAAGCATTTTACCTATGAGCGGTAAACTTAGAAAAAGGATAGAATAGAATATTCCCATTCCAAATAATATTTTAATTAACAAAGATTCCTTATTTTGTCTCTGACATACAATTGCATATAGCGTATTTGCAGAAAGATAGGTCATAGGTAAATAACAGAGAGATGAATAATGAAGTATCTTAGTGGTAACAATTGAAAATAATAGTAATACAACCCAGAAAAGTATTTGCATCCATATTCTAAGATTTCGTTGAAGTGGCGATTCTTCTCTTTGTGTGAATAAAGAAAAAATAGCAAATATAGAAGAAGGAAAGCAACCGAAAAAAAGTACTACAAAATGATAGTAAAATGGTTGACCGTGTCCGGCCTGGGATGTTCCGGCCAGAGCAAGCTGATATCTTATAAATTCTCCTAAAAACCAAAATCCATTTTGATATGTTTCAGGGCCGAACCATAGAAGGGATATAAACCCCGAAACAAAACAGAAAATAATAAATTCTTTGAATGAAATAAATTTTTTGAAATGGTTCACTGAAAAATATATACCCAGACAGAGAAGGGATATTAAAAGTGCTACGGGACCTTTGGTAAGAATTGCGGTACCAATAAAAAATCCTGCAATCATTAATTGTTTATTTCGATAACTTTGAATCATGGAGATATTTTTCTCCCATTCTCTTTCTGTTTCGAGATCAGGATGAAAGGTTCTAAATAAAAAGAAAACGCCACTAAATATAAACAAATTAAAAAATGGATCGATGATTCCTGTTTTGAAATACAGATGAGGAAGAAAAGAACCTGCAAAAGAAAGGGACCAGAAAATTCCGAATAATGTATCATGGTATTTTCTACCTATATGAAATATCATAAGTAAAGTCATTATCCCACAAATAACATTTGGAAACCTTGCTCCAAATTCCCCTATTCCGAATATTTTCATAGAAATAGTTTGGATCCAAAAAAAGAGAGGAGGTTTTTCCCAAAAAGGCTTAAAATTTACCATCACCCTAGCGTAGTTTCCTGAAACAATCATTTCCCTCGAGGATTCAGCAAAATTCAGTTCATCCCAATCAAATAGCGGAACATCTCCCAAAAATGGTATATAAAATATTATACATAATATTATAATAATTATGTAGATAATAAAATTTCTATGTTTCATAATATCCTCTTTTTTTCGCCACAGCTAATCGGAAACTCTCCTTCTTTGTATCTAAAAAAGGGATTTAAAAGTACCATTGCTTGGTTATGAAATAATGTCACCCTTACAAAGGGTTCTGTTTCGGGAATTGGAAAACTGCTTTCTTTTACAGAAAATTGACTAAATAACTCTTTACCATATTCTCCTGTTACTTTAATATTTCCGGGCAGTCCATTAAAGGAAATATGTATTACATTATTCTTATCCATACTTATGACACCAATATCTGGATCTGGCAAATACGTATGAAGTTTCTCTACCGAAATATAATTTCCACTACATAAATTTTTAAAAATTGAATCGGAATCTATTTTTTGTGCATCAATCATAACAAATCGTTTCATAGATTCTCCGTTCTCTTTTTCAAACCTTGCCAATTTTTGAAATTTATTTTTCCACAATGGAGTTTTAAGTTCCTTTACAATAGAATCAGAGAAATAGTGTAAATCATCTGTTGACATTGCAAAAACAGGTCTACCCCTAGTAAGTAAATAATCCAAAAGTTCAATTGAGTTTCCAAAAACAGAAATTACTTCAATAGCGTTATAATCACTTAACTCTGCAATCTCCTCTTTGGTAAAACTTTTGTGAAGATAGGGGTGATTTATCACTGTAAAGGAATTCTTGGTTTTCATCTGGTCTATAGCCCATTGGAGATTTTCAGACCTAGAAAAAATAGGAAAAGGATCCGGAACAACCGTATTTGATCCCAAAGTAAGGATATGACGTTTTCTAGAATTACACCCCCATTCATATCCTGGCAAATTCCATCCCTGGATATGCGAAACATCTGTGATTTGCATATAATCAGTTATAACTATACCGGAATACTTTTCATTTATATACCCCCTATTAATCTCTTCGGGTGTATGTCTTACAAAAGAAAAAAATACCCTGTCGCTGTGAAGATGAAGAGCAACCTTCTTCCATTTTTTATCCCCTGATGTATAGGGGGAGTATATCTTATCCCCAGAAAATCGGTTGGACTGCCTGAGCTCACTTCTATATATTTTACTATTATAAATGTTTATAATTAGCTCAGATAGAATGAATAGAATAAAAACGAATATTAGAATCTTTGTATATTTTAATTTTCCATAATTTATTGAGAACATTATACACTCCTTCTGGCATTCTTCATACCATTATAAATATAATATATTTGTAAATAAGATATTTCCTTACAATGGAATAAGAAATTTTTGATATAGAGTTCATTCGATTAATGATATAATTACAAGGAATGCAAATTTAATTACTCCGTCAAGCATGGTGATAATAAAGTAACTATTAATTTTTATATAGATTGAATGTAGTTCAGAGAACAACGAAATATTGATTATTACAATATGATAAATAATATATTACAATTACATTGTATTATAAGAGTAAAAATATAATTCTATTCCCCATAAATTTTTCAAAATATTGAAAAGATATTATGGGATTTGAACTAAATTAATTATATAAATTGCTTTTCCAGATACCCCACTTACACAGACGGTAAAGCAAAGAAACATACAAACAACCAAAACCATATTTCATACTTCTACTAAAGTTTATACTGGATGCTTCGTCAAAGTATTTGGTAGGACAAGTTACTTCGGCAACCTGGAAACCGGCATAAAATATTTGAGAAATCATCTGGTTATCAAAGACAAAATCATCAGAGTTTTCCATAAACCGAATTGAATTCAATACATCCTTAGAAAATGCCCTGTACCCTGTATGATACTCGGATAGTTTTTCATTCAGTAGGATATTCTGAATAAATGTAAGAAATCGATTAAAAAAATATTTGTATAGAGGCATACCCCCCTTGAGTGCTCCTCCACTCAATATACGTGAACCCAATACAACAGGATAAACTTCATTTCCTATAATGCTTATCATAGCCTCTAATAGCTTGGGAGTATACTGATAGTCGGGATGTAGCATTATGATAATATCCGCATTTAATTCCATTGCTTTGGTATAACAGGTTTTTTGATTTCCACCATAGCCTTTGTTTTTCTCATGCCTTATAACATGGTTCACACCCAACTCTCTTGCTAATTGAAAAGTGTTGTCCTTACTGAAATCATCCACGAGAATCAATTCATCCACAATATGCATGGGTATTTCTGATAGCGTAATTTCTAATGTTTTTTCTGCATTGTAAGCAGGTAGAACCACTACTACTTTTTTATTTTTATACATAAATATTATTTACTCTTCTTCTGGAATACCGCTTAAAGAAGTGTTTTGATAATTGAATCTGTCTATAAAAAAATTACACGATTGAGAAATAAAAATGTTACATTTGTTAATAATTTATTCTTTTTCAAAATTTAAATTTTACAAATTGATGAAAATTTGATTTAAATAGTATTAATATTTTTATGAATACTCTGACCTAATTTTAGAAGGAAGGGAAGTTCCAATGCCTATTACTATTTATTATCCTTGGAGTATGAAAAATTCTTGCGACTTAATAAAAACAAAAGAAATTGATGATACTCTTTTTTCTATCTCATCTATTAGGATTAATGTTTGGTAAATATTCAATTGGATTTACATCAATGGAATTAGATTTATTTGCGGATAAAAATATAACTCTTTGGAAATAGGTTCTTATTAGGTTTCTGAAGTAGATCCACTCCTTTAGACTACCCCTCAAATGCTTCTCGTAATATAGATTGTAACAAATCTTCCGCATAACGCTTACGTTCCTGAACCTGAGTCTCAAGCTGGTCCACGGATTTCATAAGGGATTCTATTTTTTCAACGATGGCATGTTGTTCTGCGAGGGGTGGGGAGCGGGATTAGGAAGTTGCCTCTGATAAACTAAATATCAATGCATGGATTAAAGAAACAGAATTTAATGAGATAACCTATTTAGAATTAGTTATTAGCAATGAACTTTCCTATGAAAGCTCTCTCCTTGCGGAAGAGTTAATTAGAGAATGGATTGTTAACAACAAATCTAAAGATGAAATGGAAAAGATTATCAAAAATGTAATTTTTCAAGTAGCTTGATTGAATCTTACCATCCAACTTATTTTTTATAAATAACCATTCCTAATTCCTAAGATAGCTAACCTCACTTCACCAATTCCTTTTTTAATTTCTTCAACAAATCCTCGCTTTTTTGAAAGGAATCATGCAGGAGATGAACCAATTCCGCACTGGAATGAGTGGCTTCTTCTTCCACAACATGGGGATTTTTGATGTCGAGACTGTATCCATTGGCTTGTAGCTCTTTGAGTGATACTTTCCATGCTTGGTCGTTCTTTTTTCGCTTGTCCCACCATTTCAGGAGAGATTCAAATTCCTTTTTTTGAATTGGTTTATTCTTTGAGTATGCATTTACGCCCTCGGGTAGTTTGTGTTCCCAATACCAAATTTCTTTGTTGGGTTCTCCTTTGGTAAAGAAGAGAAGGTTTGTAGTACAAAATAATATCGGCAAATTTTCTTTCCCCCCGACTAGTCGTATTACCATTTACTACAATTCTTCCATTTGTAAAATATACATTTTGCCGAATTTGAGTGCCTAAATCCCAACCCGCCCTCGCAATAGCAGGAAGTATGAATTGCGTGATGATATCTGTTTCCGAAAGATCCTTCTTACTAGTCATAAAAATTCCCCAAAATTCATGGATTTATTAACACACTATGATTTTTCATTATGATGATTTAGATATTTTAGTCAAGTATAAGTCTATTTTAGGCATTTTTTGAAAGTTAGCCAAATTTTCAGGTAAAGCTAGACTAAGAGAATAAGTGGTTTTAGTTAGAATTGGTGACGCTCTCCAGTAGTTAGAGGTAGCTTTTTTTTAAGATTGGAATTTCACTAAAAAGCACGTATGAAAAAAATCTGACAGCACTACTTCCAAAAGCTGGATGTGACTATCCCCTTGTCTTCTAGTTCTACTTCTAACTTAAATAAATTATACTTGCAAATATACTTGACTAATCCTTAATAAAAATCACCTGATTCTTTAGGAGAAAAAAAATTATGCCTCAAATCTCTTTGTATATTGATAAAGACACTCTCCTAAAAATAGAGAAAGCCGCAAAACAGGAAAACATCTCTCTGTCTAAATGGGTTGGTAAAAACATTAAAAAGGCCATCCAAGAGGACTATCCCCCTAAATACTTTGAACTTTTCGGTGCAATTGTAGATGAATCTTTTACTGTGCCCAAGCTCACATTCAAAGAAGATAGGAAGCGAGAACAATTTTGAATTTTTTTCTTGATACTAATATCATTATCTATTTTCTAAAAGGCATACATCCTACTATCCGTGATACACTTCAGAGATTGAATCCAAACAATGTTAAGATACCATCCATTGTAAAGGCAGAGCTACTCTATGGTGCTGAAAAAAGTAATCTGAAAGTTCAAAATACTCTGAAAATAAAACAGTTTCTTGAGCCTTTCGAAGTCATTAGTTTTGATGATAATTGCACAACCACTTATTCTTTGATAAGAGCTTCCTTGGAATCAAAGGGGTCAATCATTGGACCAAACGATATTATAATAGCCTCAACAGTTTTAGCAAATAATGGCACTCTTGTGACTCATAATGTAAAAGAATTTATGAGAATCAAAAATCTTAAAATTGAGAATTGGGGTGTGAAGTGAAGATTTTTATTGAGTTCAGATTTCTTGAACCATGGAACTTTTAGAAGAAAATTTTTCAGAACAAGTATCAGCTAAGATTTTTTTAACTCCAATCCTAAAAAAAATTCAAAACCTGAAATAATTTTCCTCACTCATAGTATATTCTCATTGAGGATGAAAACTTATGAGTTATAAAAAAAGAGATTATTTTTTGTGTAAATTTTTAATAAAGCGATTACTTCTATTTTTTATTATCACAGGGATATACAACTGCTATACGGAGGAAGTAAAACCCAATATTCCAAATGGAATTACTCAAAAGATATTATTGGAGACGGAGGAAGAGATAAAACAAAAAGAACTTGAAAAATTAGAAAAGGAAAGATTAGAAAAAGAAGAAAAGGAAAGGCTTGCAAAAAAATTAGAAAAAGATTCTATCGAATATAAAAAACGCTTCAAAAAAATAAAGAAAAATAACTGTAAACTCCTTTCAAATCTAAATTCTGAAATACCAAGTGAATTAGAATCACTTTCCAGTGAAGTCAATACCGAGTTTTGGAATTGTATTGAAAAGAAAATGATAAAATTCGTTACAAAAAAGTACCCTTTTACGAAAGATTTTGTGAAAAATGAAATGCTATTTCCAGATGGTAGTAGTACAAATAAAAATTTTTATGACTTTTTTGCGAGTTCCTTGAGTCGTAATCCTATTACACACGTTAAAGTTGATGAAGATGGTATTACTGCAAGAAAAGTTAGCAGTAATAGCTTTCAATTAATCATCAATCCACCCAATGGAAAAACACATATAGTCAATTTTCAATACAATACAGGAAAACTTGTAGTAGTTGATTTTTCCCCAATGACAGATTATGCAAGATCTGTTTGGCCAATGCTTTTTACTGAATTTATTCTAAATCCACTTACAAAATACCCCAATGAATATGAAGGTGGGGATTTTTGGGATTGGGATATGATAGATGCAATTAAGTAATAAAAAGCCTATCCAAATTATACGGATAGGCTTCTTGTTAAAACTCTCTACTATTTTCCTTCTATTAAAGTTTTTCCTTTCTTTACTTTGAGAAATTCAAATTGAAAAGACTATTTATCTTTATTATGATGTATAGTTTCTAAAGTTCTCTGTAGTTATTACGTAGATAAATCTATTAATTGTAAGTTCATCTTTGAGCCTTATTTACTTAACTTTAAAAGATATTTTCTCATCAGCATCCAAGATTATAACCCAATTTTTTCCCCCTTTCCAGTATTCATTAGATACTTCAAAAACCTTTGATTCAGTAATTGAAATCCCGGGATTAAGATTACTTGCTAATTTCTTGCCAGAAGGATCTTCTAATGCAAGTTGAAAAGCCGCACTTATTGCTTCTTCAACTTGATTGCCTGATGGATCGTAAAGCTCAAATGATGGAGTTTCAAAAGATCCAATTGGAGCAGAAGAAATATTTTTATATTTGAATTTTATAATCAAAAAGAATCCTCCCTGTGCAGGTGTCTCTGCTCCAAATCCACTTCCTATATTCATCGTACTACGAGTACTCGGAATAGAGAGTTCAAACTTATTTGTTTTTACAGACTGCCCTATTTGATAGAATTTTGCAGGCTCTTCTTTAGGTGGTTCAACAGAAGTATCTGAGGAGCTTGGAATCACAGGACTCAATTGGGAAGTAGTTTCCGTAGGAGATGTCGAAGAGGAAGCACTCTCAGTCCTCTCCTTCTTCTTATCAGTAAACAAGCTAACAAAAATCAGAGTAACCAGTATACTGACCACCCACCATTTTCCTTTTCCCGGAGTTTCTGATTTGTACGTTGCGTATATTCCATAAAAAGGAATAAAGTATTTCCATTTTGGAGTTTCATTTGTTTCCATGTGTGATTTTACCTCAATAAAATTTCAGGAGAAAAATTTCTCCTTATCTGCAAATTCCACTTGGAGCAAAAATTATTTCACGAATCCGATATTTTTTTAGTATATTTATATTTTTTGTCACTGATCAACCCATTTCAGTTCTAAATGTAAGTATTTTAGATAAGCAAAAAGCATAGCAACACCTCGGAGGATTCCCCTCGATACGGGACGAGAAGATGTCCCTACTCGGGGACCGTAAGTGCGACCGTCCGGGTTTCTCTTCTTTTTTGGTTACTTTTTCTCCACATCCCTGCACTAAAACCAAATTCACCCCGCATATACTCCACAAAGGAGAATTTATATGCCAATACTAAATCACACAGAGATTATTTGTATCATTGATAGGTCTGGTTCTATGGAATCTGTCACTCTTGAATCCATAGAGGGATTCAATGGTTTTATTGAGGAACAAAAAAAGGAAGAAGGAACCGCTTCTGTATCACTTTTTCTTTTCAATAGCTATCTAAAATCCATTTATGAAAACAATCCCATCCAACAAGCACCCAACTTAAATGAAAGGAACTACAGGCCAGATGGTGGCACCGCCCTATTAGATGCCATAGGGACTGTCATAGATTCAACAGGAGTGCGGCTTTCCAAAACACCAGAACATTTGCGTCCACAGAGAGTGGTTGTATGCATTTTAACTGATGGAATGGAAAATCAGAGCAGAATTTATTCCAAAGAAGAAATCCTAAAAAAAATCACGCACCAAACTGTGCACTACAATTGGATCTTTGTATTTTTGGGAGCCAACCAAGACTCATTCGATGAAGCAGAGAAAATGGGTATCTCTCGGGACTATACATCGGGATATACTTCTAGCAAGCTTGGAACCACTTCTGGGTATAAAAAATTTAGCAAAATGACAACTAGTGCTAGAAAAGGGGAAAAATTTATTGATGAAGATGAGTGAATGAAAGACAACACTCTCGGTAGTTTGGGGGCTAAATCGTCCCCAAACACCTACTTTTATTGATTTATGACGGTACTGCAAAAAGTCTTTTTTGATAGCTCATACTACTAAAAATACTAGTTTTTTTCAGAATCGTCATTTATAACTATTTTAAAAGGATACGTAGTAGTACAGAAATTGCAAGTACGAGGTCAACACTCAAAATGGAAATTAAAAATGTTTCACACCCATTTCCATATGCAACCACTAAAATAGGTTCTTCCAGTTTTGAAAAAAATGTGCTATCCAATCTTGATAGTCGTTTAGGGAGAGGATCGTTGCCATACACTTGGTTAAATGATAAGTTTTTAAATTCATTGGGTAGAGAGGAAATTTCCTTTTCTAGGGTACTCTCACCAGTTCTTAAATCTAATATGTCTGCATTTGTATATCCTAAATCACCTTCCCCTGCCTCTCCTAAATCTGTGTATATTGTATATATTTTATTTTTATATAATATTCCATTTTGTAAAATCTCCCCTTCTCTAAATGTACCACAATAAGAGGAGAGTAATGATGGATTTTTTTTTAATTTTGTGAGGTGTATTTCATTTTTTTTTGTACTATTTAGTATTGCGTATCCATTGCTAATTTCCTTTGCTTCCATAAAAGCATGGATTCCTAAATAACTAAATCCTTTCCCAACCAAAGAATATTTTCCAGAGTACAAGAGTAAAAAAATTAATATTGTGGAAAAAACAAAAAAACCAAGTAGTAATACTAGGAATTTTTGGAATTTAAGAGTTTTTATATTATAATTCATCAAGGTATTGCATTACCTTTTAGATAATTCTAACTCTACCTGTGCAATGTCCTCTGGAGTATCTACACTTAAGCCAGCTTTTTTTGTGACATACACCCCTATTGTAAGATCTGCTTCTAGTGCTCTCAATTGTTCTAAGGATTCAGAGGCTTCTAATTCACTTTCAGGGAGGGAATTATAGTTTAGTAGTACATTTTTTTCATAGCAATAAATACCCAGATGTTTATAGACTGTGACCTGTTTTTTAAATAGGGAAGGAATGAGAGACCTAGAAAAGTAAAGGGCTTTTTTTTGTGAGGAAATTACCACCTTCACTCGATTGGGATCTGTTTTTTCAGCCTCTTCACCTATGGGGCATGCTGCTGTTGTGATTTCCCAATCCCTGTGCTCTAATTTTAAACGTACTACACCATCTATCAATTCGGGATCAATTCCAGGTTCATCCCCCTGGATGTTTACCACAACCATTTCTTCAGAATAGTTAGAAACCACTTCAATCAAACGATCTGTCCCCGTTGGGTGGTAACTCGATGTCATGGTTACAAGTCCTCCAAAAGATTTCACTGTATCGGCAATTCTCTCGTCGTCTGTTGCCACTAGGACTTGTTGGAGGAGTTTGGAATGGGAGGCATTTTCATACGTCCATTGGATCATGGGTTTTCCTGCTATCATTGCCAGTGGTTTACCAGGAAAACGGGTACTACCATAGCGTGCGGGTATGATCCCCAATATCTTCATAAGGGATCATTTTTTAGGAGAGCAAAAATCCTGTAAAAGAATAATTCTCGATTCTGGGTAGAAATAAAAAAAATCCCCTTTCGGGGACTTTGTGGTAGGAGGAGGTTTTAGGTTTCTAAATTACTAGTTTACGATAAACTCTCGAAAGTATACTTCCTTAACTTTTCCATTTGTAAGAATATGATTGATATGAGCCTTGATTTCTTCTCGAAGATCTAACTGGTCTGCAATGGTTTTCAATTCTTCTTTGTTCTTCTTGGAAATGATTAAGTTGATAATATTTTGCATCTGGGGTAGTCTCTCTGCCAATTCTGCAGTTAGAGCAGGCTGACCTTTCTCCACTCCAAACGAAAGCTTTAACTTGATAAAGTGAGCTTCCCCAACATCCGCTGTGTTGATACGAAATTCATCCTGAAAGTTAAACACATCCAAGGGAGGAGGTGCTTTTACAAGTGCAATGTTCTTCTGCTGTTTGTAGACACTAGTAGCCGCCTTTTGTGCCACAAATGTGGATATAACTGCTACTATAATGATACCCAGAATACCTGCTGCAACATAGATAAGGTATTTTATAATCGGTGAGGCTTTTTTCGGCTCCTCCGCCGCTTTACCTTCTTCGTCTTGTTCTTCTACTTTTTCTGCTGCGTCACCCATCTTTTCCTCCTAATGATTATTCCTCACCTTCTACAGAAGTTTCTGTATTGGGCAATTTAGATTCTGGAAGCTTATACCCGCTCTGGTGAGCAGATCGCTTCATGCTTTTTTCTGATACAACTACAAGATCAATTCTTCTATTGAATGCTCGGGATTCTGGACTTCCTTCCATTTCAATTGCAAGCGGTCTGGAAGAACCATAGCTCACAGCTTGGAGCATACTGGGCTCCATTTTCCCTGCATTGATTAAAAATACTGTGGCATTTACTGCCCTAGCTGCAGCCAAGTCCCAATTGTTTATGTATTCCCTTTCTTCTTTTCCAATGTTAGAACCAGGTAGTACGGCCTGGTCATCACTATGACCTTCTACCTTTACAAATCGGTCAAGTTCTCTAAGAAACCCACCTGCTTTTTTTAAAGTATCCCGAATGGGTGGCAAGAGCATTGCCGAGGCGGGGTTGAAGTAGTCTGCCCCTACCAAAGAGATCACAAGACCCCTTTCATCTTCGGATACCCGAACTTTTCCCTGTTGGATTTCTGTTTTAAAAACCTGGGTGGCATCTTTTTTGGCTTTGGAAATTCGTTTTCCTTTTGTGGGAGAAGGCAAACTCTCTATATTCATTCCCATTTGTTCGAGAGATCCCTTAGAAAGAGTATCGCCACCATCAAAGAAACCTGTGGAAGACTTGAAAACGGAGAGGATGATTGCCATTTCTTGCTGATTCGTCTTACCCGTAGAATACAGGAGTACAAAAAAGCACATGAGAAGAGTCACCATGTCCCCGTAGGTAAGCATGTACTCTGGAACTTTCTGAACGCAATCTGGACACTTTTGTTTTGCCATTTTGGTTTCCTATTCTTTTGCGTCTTCTTTGAGAGCGGCTCTTTCCAGGGGTGAAAGATAACTGGAGAGTTTTTCTTTTACAATACGGGGGTTATCTCCCGATTGGATGGAAAGGGTCCCTTCGATCATAACCTGCTGCATTGCCAGTTCATCCTCACTACGACGTGTGAGTTTTTTTACGAAGGGAATCGCAAACATATTTGCAAGCAATGACCCATAGAGAGTTGTAATCAGAGCCGCCGCCATACCCGATCCGATCGCCGAGGAATCCCCACTACCAAGGTTCTGGAGCATCGCCACCAGTCCAATCAGAGTTCCCAACATCCCAAACCCAGGAGCAAGAGAACCCAGAGCATCCCACCATCCAATCCCTATCTTGTGACGACCCCCCATGTTTCCCATCTCTGTTTCCATAATATTACGAACCAATTCTGGATCAGTTCCGTCCACCACCAACTGGATACCTTTTTTTAAAAATTCAAACGGAAGCTCATTTACATCGTCTTCCAAAGCCAAAAGACCTTCCCTACGGGCTTTCTCCGAGAAGGAAACAAGTGTAGTGATAAGGCCCTGCATATCAAACTTATCAGGAAAAAAGACTTTTCTGGATACTTTTCCCATTCCCAAGGTTGTTTCCCATGGGTTTGCAATGATAGTCGCTGCAATCCCTCCCCCCACTGTAATCAGCAGGGATGGAACGTCAAATAAACTACCGAGACCCACTCCGGCGGTGAGTACCCCTAAACCGAGTACCCCGAAGCCTAAACCCAAACCAATAAGTGTTGAAATATCCATTTACTATTCTCCCTCTTTCCAATACCCGTTCCAAGCAGAAGCAAATATCTGCCTGTGGTAGTCCACAATCTTGTCCCTGACCTCTATCGCAGTCTCTTTTACGATCAATTTCTTCTCATTCATAAGAGTAATTACCGTATCAGGGGTAGATTCTACAACTTCGATCTGGTTCGCATTTATCATAAATTCTGAATTATTAAGCCGGTGAACAGTAATCAAAGTACAATCCTATGAGAATACGGGATTCCCTCATAACCTATCGACGGACTTTTGAATTTCATTTATGAATTTTTCTTCTGTAAAACGATCTACTGACTCCTGAAACTCTTTTCTTTTATAGGCAATGCTCTCTGATCTCAAAACTGCATCATTTAAACTTTCTGGAGTTTGGTCGGAGAAAAAAACGCCCGTCTTACCATCTACCACAGTTTCCAATGCCCCACCCTGCCCATATGCAATCACAGGTGTACAATACCCCTGTGCCTCCACAGGAGTGATTCCAAAGTCTTCTAACCCTGGAAAGAGAAATCCCTTCGCCTTCAAATAATACTTTTTTATGTCCCCTCGAGACAATCCACCCAAAAATTCAATTTGAGGAGGTACATTTTTCAGTAATTTTTTCTCATCCTGACCACTCCCAATGATGAGAAGCCGCTTCTTTGATTTACGAAAGGCTTCTATGGCAATGTCAATCCGCTTGTAGGGTGCAAACGCAGAGACAATGAGATAGTAGTCATCCTTAGGGGACTCTTCCACCGTAAATCCCTCGGGTAAACAGGGAGGAAAGATGACGGAAGCATCCCGTCTGTAGTACTTTTGGATGCGCTTTGCAATGAATGCTGAGTTGCATGTAAATTGATCCACTCTGGTACTAGATACAACATCCCATGTACGAAGATAGTTAGAGATAAACTGGATCATAAAAAACTTTAATCCACTTCTATTTGGGAAATAATCGTAATACAAATCCCAAACGTATCTCATGGGAGAATGAATATAGGTGAGATGCTTGCAATTGGGATGGGGTATTACACCTTTTGCAACACAATGGGATGAGGAAATAATGAGATCAAATCCTTTGAAATCCAAAGATTCAATGGCTGTGGGAAACAAGGGAAGATAGGATCTATACTTTGTTTCCTTAAAGGGAAGCCTGTCTGTAAATGCAGTGTGTATTTTTCGGGACTCTATTCTTTCGTTGAGCTTGCCTTTGTTATATATCAGAGTGAAGAGTTCTGCGTCTGGATAAAGTTTTAAGAGAGAATCCAGAACCATTTCCCCTCCCCTCATTCCTGTCAGCCAGTCATGAACAATGGCAACTCGCATGTACTACTTATGAAACTGCATATAGCTAAGAAACAACACGATTGATCCCATTCAGTGCAGCTACTCTATAGGCTTCCGCCATAGTAGGATAATTAAATGTGGTGTTTATAAAATACTTTAGATTGTTTGCCTCTCCCTTTTGGCTCATGATAGCCTGACCGATATGGACAATCTCGGATGCTTCACTCCCAAAGCAATGAATACCCAAAATCTCTAAAGTCTCTCTGTGGAACAGTAATTTTAACATTCCCGTAGTACGACCAGTGATTTGAGCACGGGCTAAACTTCTAAACATAGAGTGTCCCACTTCATAGGGAACTTTTTCTTCTGTGAGTTCACGCTCTGTTTTACCAATAGAACTAATCTCAGGACTGGTATAAATTCCTGTGGGGATGTCATGAACCAATCGATTTTCACATTCTCCCGTCACCAGATGAGTAGCCGCAAAACGCCCCTGGTCATACGCTGCACTTGCAAGACTGGGCGAACCAATGATGTCCCCCACAGCATAGATGTGCGGAAGGGATGTTTGGTAGTATTCATTGATTTCTAGCTGCCCCCTGGAATTTAGCTTGAGATTTATTTTTTCAAGACCCATCCCCCCTGAGTTTCCTGTCCGACCATTTGCAAATAAGAGTAAATCTGTTTTTAAGATTTTTCCTGAGTTGAGATGTAGTACTACACCGTCCTCTGTGCCTTCTACTTTGCTATATGTTTCGTTGTGACGAATTAAGATTCCCTGTTCCCGTAAATGGTAGGCAAGTGCATCTATGATCTCGTCATCTAAAAAGGATAAGAGTTTATCCCGTGTGTTTACCAGATTTACTTTAATACCTAGATTTCTAAAGATAGAGGCATATTCACACCCTATCACACCTGCACCATAGACTGTGATAGATTGTGGAGTTTTTTTGAGATTGAGAATTGTATCACTATCCAGAATATGTGGATGAGTAAAATCTATATCGGAGGGTCGATAGGGACGCGAGCCCGTAGCTAGTACAAACTGAGAGGCAGTGTATTCTCCATCCAAATTACCCTTTTCATCAAATACATGAACTGTATGTGGATCTATAAAATCTGCATGACCTTTGATGATGTCAATTCCACATCTTTCATAAAAACCCTGACGCATTTTAACCTGTTTATTGATAACACTGTCAGCAGCTTTCAAAAGATCTGAAAATTTAATATTTACTTGGAACCTTTCAAAGAGAGGGTTGGATTTAAAATCAACATATTGTTGCACAGCCTGACGTAGTGACTTACTGGGAATGGTTCCCCAACGAGTGCAATTCCCACCGACACGTTCACTCTTATCAATTACGGCTACATGCTTGCCTGCTTTAGCTGCCCCTATCGAAGAGCCTTCCCCTCCGGGACCCGTTCCAATTACAATTACATCGTACTTTCTAGATTCCATCTGCCTGTGAGCCTTCCCTATTTTGAAGGATTTTTACTATACTTTTAAGGATTGTCTATGTATGTCTATTTCAATTCAGAGGTTGGTATAGTTTTCAAGGTGAATCTCAGCTCACATATTTAGAAATATCTATAGAATCTCTCTGGTATGGTTGCAAAAACTTTTCTGCGTATTCACTATGAATTCCCGATGTAAGAAAAATTTCAAAGAGATCCCCATCGATATGATTTTCCTTTTTTAATTTATCCATGATTTGGATTGCTTCTGAGATTGTTTTTCCTTTTGTATAAGGTCCATCTACGGAAGTTAGGGATTCAAAAATATCTGCAATGCCCATTATTCTTGCCATCACACTCAGGTCCTGTTTGGAGAGCTTTTTGGGAAATCCCGAACCATCCATTTTTTCATGATGCCCGCCAGCAATTTCAGGAATATTTTTTAGAGTTTTTGGGAAAGGAAGTGTCTCCAACATCCGTATGGTGGATACCATGTGTGAATTTATAATGTACTTTTCTTCTTCATTCCATACACCCTTCTCAATGGATAGATTATAGATTTCACCACGATTGAATTTGTATCTAGGAACCCTTACTTTAAATCCCCAGGGATTGTCTTGGGGGATCATGTCTGACTCATCTCGCTCTATATAATGCTCGGTTCTATCTGATAGTAAATTTTCTGTAGATAGATTTCCTTTTTTTCTCTTTACTTTTTTAGTTTTTTCTTCTATGGAAAGACCAATTGTATCATCCAATGTCTTCTCCCATGTTCTCAAACCTATCTTTCTAATTCTTTCTATATCATCGTACGACAATAATTTTTCACCATTATTACAATTAGCTATGAACTCAAATTCTTCATCTAATATTTGAAGGTCTTTTTCTAGTTCCTTATCAAGATTTTCTTTTGAAATACCAGTTGTGAGTTTTTTATAATAAGATATCATATAATCTCTTTTAATAACTTCAAATCTTATTCTAACTTCGTTTAATCTGTCATAGACAGTTTCTAGCTTTGTCGCCTTTTCTACCACAAATTGAGGAGTAACAATTTTTCCGCAATCATGTAGCCATGATCCAATATGTAGAGATTCTTTTTCATCTGCATTGAGTGAGAAATCTGAAAACACTCCTCCTTCTTGGTCTGCAGTAGCATTTGCAAGCATCATAGCAATCTCAGGAACCCGTGAACAATGCCCATTTTGGTGGGAATTTTTTGCATCTATAGAAGAAGCAATCATACGGATGAATGAATCAAATAGTTTCTTTTGAGCTTCTAATAGTCTATGATTTTCTATAGCAACGGAAGATGTTCCAGAGAGGTTTTCCACAAATGATAAAAGTCCTTTGTTTTTAGAACTATCCTTGGCTTCAAATAAACAGAGGTATCCAATCAAATATCTATCCTGATTTTTAAGTGGAACTCCTATTAAATAGGAAAGCTCAGATTCCCTCTCTGGTCCAAAATAATTAAGTTCATTAGAAAAGGCTGTGTTCGGAACTCGTATTACTGTAGTTTTATCTTCCTTTACTATTTTCATCAACGGAAATGATTCTGACTCTTTCTCTAATGATACATTCGGTGCTTCATCCAACGGAACTGCCGAGCCGTCATTTAAATAAATAGCTCCAGGATAAAGGTATTTTTCATCATCAGATAATATATAAAGTACCCCTGCATTTGTTTTTGATGCAGTTGCGGTTTCCCAAAGTATATGGTACATTAATTTATTGAAATCTTTCTCACCAGTTAGTATAGAGGAGATCTCTAAAAATTTCTGAATTGTAGATTTCATTATATCAACTGTATCACTCAATTCATTTAATTCCTTAATCTGAGATCCTTTAGGGCTATCTCCAGAAAAATCAAAGTCACGTATTGCATTTGTATATTTAATTAAGTAATTCATAGATCTTGCAATTGCACGCGACACTAAATATATAATTGGAAGCGTAAATAAAATTAAACCTAAAGTAATAAGTATTGTATTATTCAAACTTGATTTTGCTTCTTGTAGTAACTCCTCTTCTGGAGATGCCATAATTAAATAGTTTGGTTCTTCTCCCTTGACTGGAATTGAAGATGTGTAAACCATCCATGTACTACCTTCTTCTTCTACGATAAAGTTACTTTTGAACTTATTTTGCTCAAAGACCATTTCTATATTTTTTAGGATTGGGTCACCCAATTCATTTAAGTGAGCTAAATTTAATTTACCAGTATCAGTTCCCTTTAATATTAATTTCTCTGGATCGAGGTATCCAATGGCATTTTTATCGGAGTCTATCAAAACAATTTGAGTGGAGGGGGTTAGTTTTTGAGAAACTAAGGAATCACTGATAGTTTTAAGTGTTACATCTGCCCCAATAACTGATTTTTTTTTACTTTTAATTGCAAATGTCTTACCTACTTCCCCTGTCGTAAAAAAGATATATGGATCTGTTCGTATAGAAGTATCTTTACTGGTAGCTGTAGTATACCAGTCCCTAGTGCGGGGATCATAATCATAATCTTCAGGAACTAGTGTTGAAATTTCAGATAACTCTTCGTTAAAAAAATAAAATAAAATTTTACTTTCTTTACCAGGACTTGTTTCGATTGTTTGAACTAAATATTTGCTACCTTCTGGAATAGCAAAGCTTGGCTTATAGGTTGGGCTAATCAATCTCAACAAGAAAAAGGATCCATCCTCATATCCTATATACACCGCAGACATAGCTGCACCTGTTTCGAGCCCTGATCGAAGAAATGATAAATATGTAAGTCTCTCTTGGGTTGTCTTTGCTTCTATAATGGGATGGAATGATAGAGTATTTACAAATCCCTCAACCGGATCATAGACTCTGAGTAGTTCGAGAACTGTGCTGTTTCCAGAACGCTTGACCACATCCGATGCAGAAGCAAGTAAGATTTGTTTTGAGCCTAAATAATTAAACCAACCAATTAGACTTCCCGTTATTAGTAATACGATTGTAAAGCTAATGGAAATGGCTGCTGCGAGTGGAAGTTTTTTCTGATTTAAATTCATCTCATCTCTCTATTATATCATTTTTGTTTATTTAAAGATTCAATTACATATAGATAGTACTTCTGAATCTTTACATCAGGTGGATTTATTTTCTCTGATAATTTTTTAAAATACTCAGTAATTTTATTTTTAACTAGAGGGGTGCTAATATCTTTTTTACTAAAAATATATAGTTTTGGTTCATTTTTAGGAATCTTATCCGTAGGTATCTTTAATGTTCTACACTCTTCAAAAACGCCGTTCTCAATATTTGTTACGATTTTTTCATCCGTTTGGTTTGTATATAATTTAGAATCTTTTAATTTAATGGATTTTATATTATCTGTTAGAACTTTTCTCAAACGTTTGTGGGTATAGATTCGATCTTTAATATTTGAATAGCTAGTGGGAAAAAGAATGGATTCTACACTTTTATAATAGGGATCCATTGATCCATTCTGTCTCCTTGGTTTCCACTTCTCAGAAGGATCCTCTTCCTCAATGGATGACTCTCCTTTATTTTTTCGATAGTATTTTCCTAGAGCATAACCCGCTCCAACACTTATGGGAATTGTCAGTAATCCTATAATAATTGATTTAGAAATCTGATATACCGAAAAGAGAAATAAAAATATAAATATTCCAGAGATGTAAGCAACTCTTGAGTTGAAATTTGCTCGTTTCTCTTCTAATAATTTTTCTTGGCGAAGTTTTTCATTAAAGTCTGCAATACTTTTTTGAATTTTTGTAAGCTCTTTGGGGGGAATCCCCTCATCTAATTTAGCACTTAAGATTCCTGATTGGAGCTGTTCTTCAATTAGTTTGCAATACTTGTATTGCTTCGCCCCGGTTGCTCCTGTACTTTTTAATTCACAGTGATGATTTAAAACGGCTGAAAAGTACATTGGGTCTACAACCTCGTAGACTTTATTTCCTTCCTGTGATTCATCAATACAGCCAAGGCTACTATTGACATAGTTCACAATCATCCTTTCTAATTCTTTGGCAAGACTCTCATTTTCTATAGCTTCTAATTCATTAAGCTTATTTAATCGAACGACTTGGAGTATTTTTTTGGTTTTAGAGCCATCTGCAATTCTTTGAGCAAAATTTTGAACGGATGTTTTTAAAAACTTATCTCTAGCTTCCACTCTCAGTTTGGTGATGCTCTTTACTATTGTGGATAGTATCTTTCCTCCCTCTTTGAACTTTACAATTAGAGGCTTGGATTCATCAGGTAAGGTATTATCAATTGGAAATTTTTCTATGATATTAAGAATTGTGAGAATTCTATCTTTTTCTAACTCTGGAATATTTTCAATGGTATCGCTGAATCTAGACTTATAATCTGAAATGAGAGCATCTATATTCATTAGCTTCATTTTTAAAGCTATTTTTTGAATTTCTTGGACTACAATGAAATGTAGACTACTGAGGATTTTCTGAAAATGTTTGAATATTACGGGTGAGTCTGTGAGTTTTCCTGTTTTATCTAAAGCAAATTCAGTATTTAAGATATGATAATCAAGTGATACCTCAATGAGTTTTCCATTTGTCACTCCATATTTTATTGCATCTTCATAAAAGTCTTCTATGGGTAAGGCATCATATGGTATAAAAGCATCTCTAAAAAGTAGGGAAAACTCATTCTCAAATGAAATTGCAGTGGGATTGTATGTCAAACTCCCAGATTCCTGATCGGGGTACAATAGTAAGTCTTTTAGATCTTCCACTTCGTCTTCAAATGTAAGCCTAGGAATTTGCCTATCAAAGAGCTTGTCTAAAATAGTCTGATTGAAAGTGGAACAAGTTTCCCGAAATGGTTTAATACTTATTGATCTACTTGTTTGAGGAGAAATTAGAGCAATGTTTATTTGGATACGATCGAATGCTTCCGTCAAGATTGGATATACATACCCCAACTTGCTAGTGCCCTCTCCCTCGATATCTAAGAGATGGTTCAAAGCCTGATTGATATTTTTCGTCTTTTTGGATTCACTTGGAAGGGATGACTTTTCTATTTCTCCTTCAATTTGGGTGATATATAGGTAGTGGAGGGGGTGCTCTTCTTTGCTATAGTTAGATTCTATAGACAAGTGACGATTTGCAATGCTTGCAAGCAGATATTGCAATGTGTCACTGTAGGATGAAACCAAAGCAGGATCAGAGTAAATCTGATGGGGGGAGTTGTTCTCTACAGATCGTTCTCCCAGCTTTGATTTAGAGGAAACTGCCACAAAAATTACCCATTAGTTTATTTATCGGCTTCTCCCCTCCCCCAATAAAATGAATGTCTCTGTTTATGAATCATGCTTTGTTAAATAAATAGTTAAATTTGAGTTGTTTACTCACCCTTCGCACTCCAACCTCTAGGTGAATTAAATGACAAGAAGCCTGTCCGAAAATTGGGGACTGTCGTCCCTAAACCCCTTCATTTATTGATTTCCTCTATAAAAGGAATCGCCATCATGTATCCTAGTTTGGAATATTTCAAATCTCTGAAAACTGGTAATCCAAGAATTAATTTATTTTTAAACTGGTTCTTAAACGTACCTAATAACCTATCCCAAATAGACAGATTAAATCCATAGTTTGAATTGTACTCATTCACTTGTATAGAGTGGTGAATTCTATGCATAGAGGGTGTGACAAGTACAACTTTTAAGAGGGCATCTATTTTTACGGGAATATAGATATTGCTGTGATTGAACATAGCCATCCCATTTAATATCACCTCGAATAAAAGAACCGAAACAGGTGAAACACCAAACAAAAGAATAGCTGCAAATTTTATTCCCATGGAAATTAAAATCTCTATGGGATGAAATCTTGTTCCGCTGGTTACATCTAACTCCAAATCAGCATGGTGCATTCTATGTAACTTCCAGAGACCAGGAATTGCATGGAACATTACATGCTGTAAATAAATTACAAAATCTAGAATAACTACTCCCAAAATGATTGAAAATAGGTGCGGTGTAGAGTAGATTTGTAAAACACCCCATTTCATTTCTACAACATAATCTGAAAACAATATCGCAGACATTGGGAACAATAAACGAATTAATATGGTATTTATAATAACCAAAGAAATATTGGAAAGCCATCTCTTAGATCTAGGAATCTCTGATGTATGGTCCGGTTTCAGAAATTCCCATGTGCTTAAACCTATAAATAAGCTTAAGAATATACCCAGTCGCACTGTACTACTTTCATTGATTACCCAATTTTCCATACCTAACCTCCCACTTATTCAATTGATGTTTTATAATTTTTTTTATAATTTATAGTAATATATTTTAATCCCAATAATATGATAGGAAAGAGATGAAAAAATAAATCAAATATATCTAAGAGCTTTGTCAATTCTCCCCGTAGTAACATTTGAAACTTCTCTATAGTGTGTGGAATTGGAAAAAAAGGAGCTAGTCCCATAAGTATCGCAGCTATAATTAAAGATGAATAAGGAATTTTTTGTAATAATTGTTTTAATTTATTTCCCATACAACCACTATTTTATGAAGGTTAAATTTAAGCAAGGAACTATTATACCATAGGGGGTATATTATACTATTTTGGAAACAAGGTAATAAAGTTGTATCCAAAATAGTTGGAATTCGCTTATGGATTTGCAACGGATGCTCCTTAATTAGAAAGGTACTCCAAATAATATTTCTCAATATCATCCGATTTTAAGGAGGTAAAATGTGTATCAGATTTATCTTTTAAATAAATTTGGAATTCTTCCCTTTGCTTCGGAGATAATGATATATTTTTCTCACCTAAAAGCTCGGTGAATGCCGCTCTTCCAGATTGGCTTGTAAATTGGATCTGGTGTCCCCGAGTTCTTCCCACCAATTCTGGAGAATATGCACCATATAAATTTTTGGTTTCATTTTTAGTTTTTACAACCCCATCCTGATGAATTCCACTCCTGTGTGAAAAAATATCTTCTCCAATGATTGGGGCTTTTTCATGAATAGGAATAGAAGTCATAATAGAAATAAATTGAGCAGTTTCATAGAATTTATCCATTCTCAGGTCTATCTCTTCACCGCAATTCTTCAATGCACAAGCAACTTCATAGATATTTGTATTACCAGCTCTCTCGCCAAGCCCATTTAATGTTACTTCCAACTGGGTAGCTCCCGCATAATAGCTTTCCACAGTAGTAGCGGTTGCCATTCCTAAGTCATTGTGGGTATGAACACTAACTTTTGTATCTCGCGGAAGGGCATCTACAACCTTTTGGACCATAGCTACAAACCGCATGGGGCGGGTTCGTTCCACAGTATTTGGCAAATTGATGATGGAGGCACCTTCAGCTAAGACAGATTGGAATAAATCTATTGCAAATTCTATATTTTCTTCGCTATCTCCAAAATGTTCCCCTGAAAATTGGATTTCAGAGACACCTTTGCTAATCTTTCTAGCATATCTTATTGCATTTACAGCCATCTCTTTAGCTTTTTGAAAATCAACTTGTAGCACTTTTTCTAATGCGTATCTACTGACTGGATAAACGATATGTAATCTAGATTTTTTCGCATATTTTATAGATTCAAAGGATAGTTCAATTTCTCTTTCAATTGCCCTAGACAATGAGGATACAATTAAATCATCCGGGGTAATTTTGGACAATGTATTACAAGCATCAAAATCAGTTTTGCTTGCAGATGCAAATCCAAGCTCTACCCCACCAACCCCTAATTCAATTAGGGATTTAAAAACCTGAACTTTTTGCTGAGTATTCCAAGGTTTTTTTAATGCTTGGTTTCCATCCCGTAATGTCACATCAAAAAAAAATGGTTTTCGATTTCCTTTCATGGTTTCCCCCTGTGAATTCTACCTCTTCGTACGGGGGCTAAAAACAAAAAAGCCCGCCCTCAGAAGAGAGCAGGCTTTTTTGTATGACTAAAAAACAATACTCCCTTCGCTATGTAAGCTTAAGAAGAAGGAGTAGATTGTTTTGTTTTTTGGTCATGTTCCAAGGTTTATTATACCACTATTGGGTGTCAAGAGTAAAATGATTAAAAAATTAAAATCAAAAGAGAAATAAAAGTAAATCTATGATAAATTAATAACTTATAGGGAGTTTCTAATTTAAAACATCATTCTTTACTCTAACATCTTTATTGACAATTAAAGAAAGTACTTTAGATTTTAACCAAAGGAAGAGGTAAAAAATGAGAGTGTCTAATCATTTTCTAAAAAAAACCGATACAAAGCGTATATGAATCCTTTTTCTTTCTTTCAATTCTTAGATTTTGTCAGAAAAGAGGATAAAAATAGAAATAATCCTGATGATGAAGGAAGTTTTTTTATTCCCGTTACATTATTAGTTGCATTTGCTATTGTATTGGTTTTTATTATATCTCTACTAGTTATTATATTTATAAATATTGTTCTATTTTTTCTTGAATCCTCTACACATCCACTACGGACTCTCTTCCCATGAAGCTAATATCCTGTAATACGTGTAATTCTACAAATTTCTCTGATGTCTTGAGAAAAGAATCTTCTCAGAGAGAAGAGTTTACAGTTGTAAAATGTAAATCTTGTGGTTTGGTTCAGGTCAATCCACAACCAGAATTTCAAGAGGTATTAAAATACTATTCTAATGATTATTTTACCAAAAGAAGTGACAGAGGGTATGACAACTATTACTCAGAAAAAATTAGAAGTGAAATAGAAAGAGTATTCCTATTAAATTTAAAAGACCTAAATTTTTTTGAATTTGAAGCATCACTAAACAATGAAAAATCTACAATTGATATAGGATGTGCGGCTGGATATTTTGTAAATTTTTTAAAAGCTAGGGGCTGGAATGCAAGTGGGATTGAAATAGCAGAGGGACCCGCAACTTTTGGAAGAGAAACTCTTGGGCTCAATATCTACCAGGAAGATTTTTTACATTGGGACACTGGAATTGAAAATACATTTGATCTCATTACTTTATGGGCAAGCATTGAGCATCTCCATAAACCCAAAGAAACACTTGAAAAAATTTATAAGCATCTAAAGCCTAATGGAAGGATGATCCTTTCCACTTGTAGATATGGTATACAAGCAAAAGCAAAGGGTGTCTCCTGGAGATATTTAAATGTTCCGGAACATCTCTACTATTACTCACTTCTTGGTATCATTTCCCTATGTTCTAAAATAGGTTTTGGTACTATCAAACATATCACGTATGGAAGTGGTATGACAAATAAAGCTAATGCAGGAATCTTTTTCAAAGCAGCTAAGGTGTTTTTAGACAGTGCTGTGAAATGGACTGACCAAGGCGATATGATGGCACTGCATTTTATAAAAAAATAAGAGGTTGGATGGAAAGAGCTAAAATCACTGCAAAGGGAAAAGTCCAAGGTGTTGGATTTAGAAATTTTATTTATATCATAGCATTTGAATCAAATTTATTGGGATATACCGCAAATTTGAAAAATGGTGATGTGGAAACTGTAGTTGAAGGAGAAAAGTCAGTGATAGAATCCCTCATACAATCTATCCGAGAGGGGAATATTCTTTCTCGGGTAGATGAGGTATTGGTTGAATGGAACCCACCCACAGGTGAATTCCATGATTTTAAAGTTAAAAGATAGTTATTTTACTTTTTTTCATAAAGTCTTTTTAGATCTGAAATAATATTTTTCTGCATTGCTTCATTTGTGCCACCACCAATAGAGAGTAATATTGAATCTCTATGCAATCGTTCTACTGGATATTCCCGACAATAGCCATATCCACCCAATACCTGTATTGCATTTCGAGATACTGATTCCGCCATCCTAGTAGCAGCTAATTTGGCTGATGCAGCGCCTAGAGAGTTTCGTATTTCAGGGTTTACAATTGATGCCACATTGTATACCAAAGCTCTAGCTTGGTTACAATCTACATATGACTCTGCTACCATTCTTTGAATTTGACCAAACTCTATTAATTTTTTTGTAAATGCTTCCCTATGTCGAATGGTATAATCACACATAATATCTATACATCTTTTGGCAATCCCGATAGATTGCGCCGCAAGTGTAACACGTTCAATCTCTAAATTTCGCATCATGTGGATTGTAGCTTCATTTTCTTTGCCAATTAAATTTTCTATTGGCACTTCCATATCTTCAAATATCAGTTGTGATGTTGGGGAAGATCTCATTCCCATTTTTTCTTCTTTTTTACCTACAGAAAATCCTTTAAATTTTTTTTCTATAATAAATGCACTTATTTTCCTATTATCTTTATTATTCAATTTAGCATATACTAAAAATATATCTCCTATACTTCCATTGGTTATATATTGTTTGGTTCCGTTGAGTATATATTTATCTCCTTTTTTTACTGCAATGGTAGACATTCCCATAACATCTGTGCCTGCACCTGGTTCTGTCATACCCATTCCAGCTATCCACTCTCCTGAGATCACTTTTGATAAATATCTACTTCTTTGCTCCTCGTTGGAAGCATAGTAAAAATTATTAACAAATAAGACCTCATGCGCTAAATAGGAAAGTGTAAATGCAGGATCATACTGAGACATCTCTTCATGGATGATAACTGCTGCTGTGGTGTCCAGTCCCAATCCACCATCTTTTTCAGGGACAGTGACACCAAAAATACCTAATTCCTTTCCCAACTTTCGGAAGAGAGGCTCATTGAATTTTTCTAATTCATCATGTTCTTTGGCTTGGTCATCAAGCTCATTTTTTGCAAATTTGCTTATGTTTTCTCTCAATTCTAAATGATCTTCTGTGGGGTTGTAGAGATTGTGATTTCTATCTAAATCAATCATATTTAATCCTTAATTTATGGTATTGAGCTATGCTGGTTATGTATAAAGCTGCAGTTTCTATCCGAAATATATTGTCACCTAAATTGTATCCTGGGCACTTGTATTCTGTAAACAAATTTATCTCTTCCTCTCTAAATCCACCTTCGGGACCTATCACAGGTATCAAAGAATAGTCAATATTTTGAGTGATATCCAAATTGGTATAGGGATGCAAATAAAAAGAGTTTGGACATTTTTCTAAATATTCTTTCAGAGAAGAGTACAAAAAAATAGCCGGAAGAGTATGCCGCCTACATTGGGAAGAAGCCGATGATATAATTTTTTGACATCTATCTTCATTTAATTCTTTTCTATCTGACTGAAGAAAGGTGACTAAATGAAACGCCGAAACACCCATTTCTGTTCCTTTTTGCAAGATTAAATCTAATTTTTGAGATTTGGGGAGTGCAGTTGCAATTTGTAAATGTAAATCATGTACTACAATTTTTTTAGTTTCTATTAAATTCCCTATATCTTTTTTAAATCCCACTTCATAAAAGTAGGAAGAACCATAACCATCCCGAATTTCAATCACCTTTTCTTCTTTTTCTAATCGTAAACTTTTAAGATGTTCCATTTCTTCGGGTAATAATTTTAAATTTGGAATCATTTGAAAATTAATTCGAAAAAATATAGGGTTTCGTTTCATAAAATTCTAAACCAAAAATAGGATGTAAAAAAAGATGCAATGATACCAATTGCTAAGAGAACAGATGCTAATTCACCCTCAATATTCTTTTCACTAACCAACAAAGTAGATGTTATCATAGGTCCCATACTAGCTTCAAAAACACTCACCTTCCCTATCAAATTTGAAATACCAAAAATTTGGATAAACAGAATATAAATAATTAGTGGTGCTAAAACTAATTTGTATAACAACCCTAAAACAATAATTTTTCCCCTACCCTTAAGATCTGAAAAAGAAAGCTGAACTCCCACAGAAAATAATGCAAGAGGTGCAAGTGTATCTCCTAATCTTTTCAAAACATCTGGAAATGGAGGTGAGATATCTATGAGTTTCATTAAAAGAGCAATAACAATGGATACAAATGGTGGAAATAGAATTATTTTTTTGATACTAGCAATTACAGAAATATCTTCATTGGATTGGTAGAGCAAAAAAGGAAATCCTAATAAACTCAATGCTAAGAATGTACCAAATTGATCTACATAAATACCTATTCCAATTCCTTCTCTACCAAAGTAATTCTCAATCAAAGGTAAACCCACAAAAGATGTATTCCCTAAACCACATACCATAATTAAACATAGTATAATTTTATTTGAATAATTTAGATTCTTACCCATCAATTTAAAAAAGGGAATGGCAAGTAAAAATATGATCCAAGATACACAAATAGGTGCTATGAATTCTTTATTAAATTTCATCCCTGGAATGTATAAAAAAATTTGTGATGGAAGGGATATATACAATATAAACGAGTTTAATAGTGATACTTGAGACCTATGTATATTAGAAATTCTTTTTACAAAATAACCTCCTACAAAGGAGATTAAAAGTAATAAAAAATTACTCATTCTGTAAAGAAAAACTGTAAAAACTTTTTGGATTGGTATGGCTTTAAGTCATTACCTAAAAATTCTCCATCTATCCATATTTCTAGATGCAAATGAATTTGCTCTTTTGTATTTTTAGCTTCTGCTAATAATCCACTATTTCCAGCGGTTCCCAAAAGCTCCCCTTTTGCAATCCGTCCGCCCAATCTAACATTCGGTGAAATTGAACTCAAATGATTGTATGAACTCATTACTCCATTTTTGTGATCAATCCAAATTTGCCTTCCACCAAAATCTTTATCTACATAAGTTACTGGGTGTGTTTGGTTGTACTGTGTTATATCTGAATGTTCTGCTAATGTCATAGGAGAATAGTCTTGGTCAACCCTCACTATTTCCCCTGATCTTATGGCATATACTGGAGTGCTAATTTTAATTTTTTGCTCTACCTGATCAGTTCCATAATAATAATTAATATCCAATCCTTTATGTATTCCATTCCTATATTTTCTTGGAGCTCCTGGAAGAGAATAGTCATCATCTGGTATGATAGCATTTAAGATAGGCAATGCATACCCTGTTAATCTTTCAGGTATGGAAGTTAAATTAGAATCATTTAATAAAAGAGATAAATTTTTAATGATTAAATTATAGCCTTCTTGTTTCAAAAAATTTATTTTTAATATAGAAGCATCTATATTTGAAAACTCTATAATCCCTTTTAAGGCTGGATTATAAGCAGTTTGAATTGTTTTCCATTCATCTCTGTTTAGCACTTGTACTTGTATCTCGGTTACAGTTGCAGTTGTTGAAGAGAACTCCCATTGTAAGCTATTCATCAATCTTTTGCTATAAAAATCGACTATTATACTTTCCTCTACTCCCTCTCTAGAAGAAATCCATTGAGTACTACGATTGCTATCAAATAAATTTTGACCACAATCTATCTGATTTATACAACTAGAAATAGTGTATTTAAATGGAATTGGTAAAAGTCTTCCAAAGTTAATTTCTTCTGATAAAGATAAATAATTATTTTTATTATTAAATGGCTTTAGTTCTGCATACAATGTATAAAAGAACAATGAGAATAGTATAAAAAACAACACCACTCTTTTAGTATTTTTTATTATAAAAGAATGGTTCATTTTATTTTACTACTAGTTTTTTTCAATCACCAATTACACGCAGCCGGTGAACTCCAAATTGTGAAAATTCTTCCGAATACTTTATAAGATGCTCTTCTTCAAACCCCATACGTGCTAATGGATCCATTTCTTCTATAACTTTTTCGCCATGTTTTTCTAGTAAATCCCTTCTGGCAAGCCTGTGTGTCAGTTCTTCCCAAAAGGAAGTATCTTCAAACAAATCTATGATTGGCATTATCTCATCTTCAAAATCTTGAGTGGGAAAGTAGAGGTTAGTATCATTGTCAAAAAAGACTTCTTCTCCATCTGCCACACCAAAGTCACTATGCTTGCTCATAACATATTGCTCTAATGGTTCAAAATCTACTTCTACATCTTCTTCAGAATCAATCACTGCGGACGAGACCCAAGATGCAACTGAAAGTGCCTTTAAAAGGGAAAGATATTGGTCTTTAGTTAATTCTAATTTCATAATTAAAACCTTGAACCTGCGTCTTCTATACCTTTTTTAAAAGCTTCATAATCTTCGGGAGCAAGTGTAATACCTTTTTGGGTAGGTTTGAGTTCACCTTCTTTATCCGTGTACCAAATTCTTATATTTAAAAGTTTTTTACCTTTATACTCACTTATCATAACACGCAAACATTCCCCTTTAGCTCTCTCTAATCTTAAAACTTCTTCTTCCATTAGTATGTCTCCACATATAGTTGTTTTTTATTTTCTAAATCTTTTTCAAATTCTTCATGGGATAAGGCACTACCAAGAATAGTTTTTAAAGCCTCAATAACTCCCTTTTCCATACCTTTAGGCCCTCCGCATATATACATTTTAGCTCCCTTAGAAAAAGAATCCTTAATTATATCTTTTAAACCTAGTACTCTATGATGAATGTAAAGTTTACCACCATCCATTGGATTATTTTCTTCACGACTGATAGCGGTAATAAAATGAAAGTTATTATATTTTTTTTCTAATTCTAAAAATTCAGATCGTAGTACAATTTCATCTGAATAAGGAGCACCATAGATCGCGTATATATTTCCTGTAAATTTGATTAATTTATGCTCTAACAATTCGATTGTCATACCATAAAATGGTGCGATGCCAGTCCCTGTAGCACAAAAGAAGATATCACCTGCAAAATCTTCAGATGGAAGTAAAAAATTCTTTCCTGAAGGACCAGTGACCTGTATTTCTTCACCCTCTTTTAGATCACACATAAAGTTGGATGCTACACCTTTATGCAATACATTTCCTTCAGGGTCATATGCAAAGTCTCTCTTAATTATAAATTCTATTGTATCTTCTTTCATTCCTAGAGAATAGGAGGGGCTGGAAATTGAGTACAATCGGATGGTGTAACCTGTGTTTTCTGATCCTTTTGCAACTTTTTCAGGGTCTTGCCCTGGAGGAATGATACCAGCACTCTGACCGATAACATAAGGATACTTAGCATGATCTATCTGTAAAATGATTCTGTGAATCTCCGCACGACCTTCTTTTGCAGGACGCTTCCCTTCCCCAGGCTTTGGAGTGAGAAGAGTATTTTGTAAGACTTTGCATAGAAGTGGATTGGACTTTTTAAAAATATTAATTTTTGGCTCACGGACAGATTTCATATACGAAATATTTCTCCTATAAAAAGATGATTTTATAATGATTCTTGTACTAGAATTGAAGGTGTCAAAACTGGGAAATCCCGTCCAATACTTTTCAAAATTTAATAGAACTTATCTATGTTCACAAAAATCCTACAATTGACGATTTATTTGGTAGGAGATCATTTCTGAAAACTTCAAACTCATTTTTTTTTCTAATTAAAATAATATTTCTTTTTAATTTTTTAATCATTCCCATATCCACAGAAGTTCCTTTGTACACTTGGCCTGTTCAGGGATCTAAATTAATTACTGGTAGCTTTGCAGAATTTCGAATGTTTTACTTTCATCATGGTTTAGATTTTGCTACTGAAGGTAGAATAGGAGTGCCAATTCTTGCTATGCAATCGGGCAAAATTGTAAAGCTCCAAAGTCTTCGTTATTCTATAGGAAATTCAATAACCATTTTACAAAAGGACGGATTTAAAAGTAGATATGGTCACATGGATAAATATGCAGATAAGGTCTTAAATGTCCTCCCCGACGATCTTAAAAATAAATTAAAACTTCGAGAAGACTTTGATAGAGCCCTTAACAAAGAAGAAGAAATTTATATAGAAGCAGGTGAAGTGATTGGCTATTCTGGTAATACAGGTATTGGTCCAGCTCATCTTCATGTTGAGCTTTTTAAGGATGATACCTATTTCAATCCAGCAATGTATTTGCCCCCCCATGATTACCAAGGAGAAATCCATGTAAATGAATTGGAATTGTATCCCCTAAATCCAGAGTCATTTATTGAAGGAAAAAACCAACCCCTACATATACAATTTAATAAACAAGGACAATTTTTCCAAAGCAAGATCAATAAATCCATCTCCATTAAAGGACAGATTGGAATCTATCTTTCAGGATATGAAGCAAGTGGAAGAACAAATAGAATTGGTTTTCAAAAAATTACAACCTTGTTAAATGATAGTGAAATACAATCTATAGATTTTTCTAAGATAAAAAGTACGCAGATGTCAAGATCTTGCTTTGTATTTGACAATTACAAAAGTACAATGAGTGGAAAACCTTTTCGCTATATTTTACACAATCGAGAATCAGATAGCATAGATATATTTTCTAAAAAAGAGAAAAATGCAGGCACCATCCAACAAATAGATTTAAAAAAAGAAACTTCCAATTCTCTTGAAGTTTTACTAGAAGGACTCAATGGAAAAATTTCTAGAATCAATCTTACACTTCAATCCGATCTCACTGAATATCCCATTGTTAACCTTCCTAAAATATTCAACATCACTCCCAAAACAAAAACAACCCTCAGTTCAGAAGATAAATCACTTGAGATTTCTTTTGGAGAAAATAGTATTTATAGTGATGAATTTTTTTCAATTGAAAAATCAGTTTTACAACTTACGGAAACAGGACTCACACAAGTAACTCCCATTTATGGAATAAAACCAGATTATAGGGAATTCAACCAGGGTTATGATTTATTATTTCGATATGGAATCGGAAAAGAAATGAATCCTGATAAGTTTGGGCTCTATGGTATAACTGAAAAAGGAAAAATATTGAGATATTACCAATCTGCCTATTATGATCCTTCGAATAACTTCTATAAGATACATCTTAAAAATACTGGTTATTTTGCAATTCTGCAAGATGAATCTAAACCATCGATAAAAGTTTTTAGATATTCAAATGGTCATATTTTTGATAATAAAGATTTTAAACTGTATCTCAGAGCAAAAGATACCGGTAGTGGGGTTGGAGAAAAAGGAATCACTGCTTTGATAGACGGAGAGCCCGTTCTATTAGATTTCGATCCTGAAGCCTATCTCTGGGAAATATTTTCTCCTGATAAATTCAAGAACACAGGCACACACTCTCTAGAAGCAACTGCCATAGATCGAGCTGGAAATATTTCAGATAAATTAAAGTTTAGTTATTCTGTAAATTGAAATAAATTTTATTGAATTTTATTGAATTTCATCAAATTTATAATTTTTTTCTTGCAAAGTTAGATTTATTTGTAGAATGAAGAAAGTTATTAATATAGAGATGCTCCAACACAAATTATTATGAAAAATTCAATTATTATAAAAATGAGCCTTATAATTTTCTCTTTTGGAAGTTTGGTTGGCACTGGAAATTACTTGTTTATTCATTTTTCAATTTCAGAGAATCAGTTAGAACTGCCTTTAACCAAATTAGAATCACTCTTAAATGATCTTCTATTAATTTCATGTTTGGTTTCTGTATTTGTATCTCTTGCCATTGGATTTATAGTCTATATATATTTAAAAAAGTTATTTTCTGAACTATTGAGAATATCTGATGCTATTGAAAACCAAAATTATGAACTGAGATTTTCGAGTACTTCTAACAATGAAATAGGAAAACTAGGTCATTCCTTTAATTTTCTATTGAACAATATTTCTAATATGCAAAAAGAGTTTCTAACCCAATCGCAATCATTAGAAGAAAAAGTAAAAGAGAGAACAAGAGATCTAGAAATTCAAAAGGTATCCGCTGAATTTTCAAAATTTGAAGCTGAAATAGCAAAGCAAACCGCTGAAAAAACATTGGCAGAGTTAAAAGATTCTCAAGAGAAACTTATTCGATCAGAAAAAATGATAGCTCTCGGTCAATTGGTAGATGGTGTAGCACATGAAATGAACACACCTCTTGGTGCAATAAAAGCTTCCGCAGAGCACATAAGAAAAAGCATGAAAGATTCAGCAGCTTATATATTTGATCTCATACGGTATTTAAAAATCAAAGAGATCAATTTAATTCAGTCAATATTGATCTTAAATTTTAATAATGAGATTTCATCGAGAGAAGAAAGGGCATTAATAAAGAGTATGACAAATGAACTTTTATCTAGAAATATATCTAATGCTTATGAAGTAGCAGAAACCCTTATTCCTTTAGGTATTACCGATATTAGCAAAGAATATGATCACTTATGGGTTCATGAAAAAAATAAGGAAATTCTTCAATTATTAGACTTACAAGTTGGATTAGAAAAAAGAGCTTTTGTGATAGAAAAATCTGTAGATAAAACATCTAAAATTGTTAATGTTCTGAAAACTTTTTCAAATAATAACTTAGATAAAAAGAAAGAAATTAATTTAATAGACGAATTAGAAACTACAATTACAATCTATGGAAATTTTTTAAGAAAGGGAATCGTATTACAGAGAAATTTTGATTTTAAACCACTTATTTCATGTTATCCTGAAAAGCTAATCCAAGTATGGAATCATCTACTCCAAAACTCTATTCATGCTATCCAAACAAATGGGGAAATAATCATTTCAGTAAAAGAAGGTACTGTAAAACCCTCAATTTTAGTTTCCTTCCAAGACAATGGACAGGGAATCAGCGAAGATATAAAAGAAAAAATTTTTGATCCTTTCTTTACCACTAAAAAGTCTGGAGAGGGTTCTGGATTGGGCTTGCATATATGCAGAGAGATAATTTCGCAACACAGCGGAACTATCTCTTTTGAGAGTATTCCTAAAAAAACTATATTTACAGTTGAAATTCCCTATTCCTAGATTTTTTTTAATTCTTTCCTTAAATGACCTTTGTTTATATCTGTACAAATGTATTCATCTTTGGGGTGCTTCTTTTTTATAAAGGAGCTGAGATCAAACCCAATAGAACTTGATTCAGGTAATTCTGACGAAAGGAAAGATAATTTTAAATCTCTTATTCTATCCAAGTCTCTATAGGTATTGATTTTCCATTGAATATAAATTCAATCTAGGAAAATTTATGAATAAGTTCACCAATCAAGTTGCATTGGTCACTGGGGCAAGCAGGGGTGTTGGAGCTGCTCTTGCAAAAAAACTAGCAAGTTTGGGAATAAAAATTTGCGTTAATTACTTTCAAAGCAAATCAAAAGCAGACGAAGTTGTGGAAGATATCATATCTAAGGGGGGAAGTGCATTTTCCTTCCAAGCAGATGTTTGTAATATAGATGCTGTTTCTTCAATGGTATCAAAAATTGAATCCAACTATGGTAGACTAGATTTTGTTATCAATAATGCTCTCCCAAAGTATGAGTTTAATCCAAATGCAGAGTATGTAAGCATTGAAACAATAAAATGGGAAAACTTCTCAACTCAATTTCAAGGCGTCATACAAGGTGTAGTGAACACAACTAAATCTGCACTACCAATTTTTAAAAAACAAAATTTTGGAAAAATTATCAATATTTCTACTAATTTAGTATATAATCCCGTAGTAACGTATTACGATTATACCACAGCTAAGTCTGGTTTGATTGGGCTAACACGTTTACTGGCTGCTGAGCTTGGAAAATATGGTGTAAGAGTTAATTTAATAGCGGGAGGGCTACTATCTATTACAGATGCAAGTGCTTCCACAACTAAGGAAGTTTTTGACTATATCGCAAATGTTACACCCCTTCGAAAAGTGACAACTGTAGATGATTTTGCAGACTCTGTGTTGATGTTTGTATCTCCTTGGAGTGATTCTATCACGGGACAGTCCATTTCTGTAGATGGTGGTCTCACAATGCCCTAGCCCAAAAGAATCTATTTAGATAGAAAAATTCAATACCTTTGAAATTTTGACATAAGAAAGAGGAGAGTTTGGAATGATCAAAATTCAAGGGCTAAAAAAATCCTTTAGTACGCAGGTTCTTTTTGATGATCTCAATATGAGTGTCAATAGAGGGGAAAAAGTAGGCTTAGTAGGTCGAAATGGTCATGGAAAATCCACTCTCTTCCAGATGATTTTAGGCAATATAGAACCTGATGGAGGATCCATCACGGTTCCTAAAGGCTATAAAATAGGATATTTGCAGCAGCATCTCAAATTTACTATGCCTACTGTTCTAGAAGAATGTTCCTTGGGTCTTCCTGAAGGCGATGAATATGAAACATGGAAAGTAGAGAAAATACTCTTCGGGCTTGGGTTCAACCAAGTTGACATGGATCGTAACCCAAATGAGTTCTCTGGGGGATACCAGATTCGTATGAATTTGGCAAAATTATTGGTCTCTGCTCCTGATCTTCTGATGCTAGATGAACCAAACAACTATCTAGATATTGTTACCATCCGTTGGTTGGAAGAATTTTTACGGGAATGGGAAGGAGAGATAGTTCTTGTAACACATGATAGAAGCTTTATGGATAGTGTTGTAACACATGTAGTTGCAATACACAGACAAAAAGCAATAAAATCTGAGGGTGACACTGATAAACTTTATAACCAAATCAACCAAGCAGAAGAGATTTATGAAAAAACCAGAGTCAATGAAGCTAAAAAAAGAAAACAAGAAGAAGCTTTCATTGCTAAGTTTAAAGCCAAGGCAAGCTTTGCTTCAAGAACCCAATCCCGGGTAAAAAAACTCGAAAAACAGGGAGAGATGAAAGCTCTCGAAAAGATAGAAGACCTAGAGTTATATTTCAATAGCTCACCCTTTGGTGCTAGCCAAATGATGTCAGCTGAAAATATCAGTTTTTCTTATGATGCTAAACAGCCCCACATAATAGAAGATTTCTCCATCAGCGTGGGAAGTCGTGATCGAATCTGTATCATTGGTAAAAATGGAAAAGGGAAATCAACACTCTTAAAAATCTTAGCTGGTGAACTACAGTCGGTCTCTGGTAAAACAAACAAGCATCCTATCTTAAAAGAAGGCTACTTTGGTCAGACAAATAAAGAAATTCTAGATGATTCAAAAACTATAGTAGAAGAGATTATGAGTGCCGATAAAAATTGTACTGAAAATAGAGCCCGTACAATTTCAGGCGGGCTTATGTTTCCTGGTGATACCGCCCTCAAGAAAATTAAGGTTTTATCAGGAGGTGAAAAGAGCCGTGTACTACTAGGTAAGATTTTAGTAACACCTAATCATTTACTATTTCTTGATGAACCTACAAACCATTTGGATATGCAGTCTTGTGATTCCCTCATTGAAGCAATTGATGAGTTTGAAGGAACGGTTGTGATGGTCACTCACAATGAAATGCACCTACGTGCAGTTGCCACAAAATTGATAATTTTTGATAATAATACTATTCGAGTCTATGAAGGTTCGTATGACGATTTTCTAAGTGATATTGGTTGGTCGGATGAAGAGGTTTAAAATACATCAAAAAAACCCCTGAAAATTATTTGCAGAAGGCTTTTACACCAAAACTTGGGTCAATTTACCAATCAATTCGGTGTTATTTTTAGCACTGTAAATGAGCCTTATTTTTCTAAGTCTATATTCAATCACTTTGGTAGTAATATTTAATTTTTCAGAAATATCTTTCATTGTATTGCCTTCTTTGATCAAAAGAAGAATTTCTTTTTCCATTGCATTCAATGAGGAAGATGGACTTAAATTTTCAAGGTATTTAACCATCTCTTTAGATATGAACCGCTCTCCCTCGATAATACTTTTAAATATATCTGGGAGATGAGAACTATCCTCTGTCTTTAAGATATAGGCATCTGCTCCAGCATTGATTGCATCTGCAAAGTAATCCTTTCCATCATGCTGAGTGAATACAGCTACTTTAGATGTTGGGTACAATGTTTTTATTTTTTGGATGATATAAAACCCATCCATTCGAGGCATAGAAAGATCAGTCACGACAAGCCCCACCCAATCCTCTTGTAAATAGGATAGTAAGTCTGATGGAGTTGAAAAAAAACCAAACGATTGGAAGTAAAGAGATTTTGAGAGGATTCCTTTCAACCCCTGTAAAAGGATTGAATGATCATCAATGAAAGCGATATCATTCTTGTTTGGCATTTTAGGTTCTATTCCTATTGGCTAGTCTGAACTCAAATCCAATATAAAGGATTTCCTTCATAAAAATAATTAGTATACTATGAGTCAAGGAAAGTATCTTACCCTTCTCAAAAGGGAAAATTTTAACTAAATATTTTGATTATATAAAATCATACCAATTAATCCCTCTCTCAAAATATATCTCTCTAGAATTTACATTTTATTTTAAAACGACTCTGAAAAGAGATAAACTAACCTGCCCCAATATGTAAAGATTTGAGTGAACATGAGAATCCCAACTATAATATTCTTATATAGCATTTTTTTCATCTAATATATTAGATTTTTTCTTGATTAAAATACCCATTTCTAAGAAAATGGAGAAAGAGGTAAAAATACAATGTCATTGCAAAAAGAAACAAGTAAAGTTCATAAAGAGGTTATAGAAGCTAATAATCAGTATGTCCAAGGATTTGGAGAAAAAGGCAAGTTAGCACTCCCTCCTGCCAGAAGATTTGCTATCCTCACTTGCATGGATGCCCGCCTTGATCCAGCCAAATATGCAGGATTGTCTGAAGGAGATGCCCATGTAATACGTAACGCTGGTGGTAGAGCTAGTGATGATGCCATTCGTTCTTTAATTATATCGCATAAACTTCTCGGAACCCAAGAATTTTTTGTAGTACATCATACAGATTGCGGAATGCAATTGTTTACAGATGAAATCATTCGTAACCTGTTAGAAAGAAGTTTAAAGACTGCTTCTATAGATTCCAATGGATGGAAAAATGTTACAGAAGAAGGAGGTTCAAGTGAGGCTAAATTTGTTCCCTTTCTAACTTTTAAAAACCTAGAAGATAGCGTAATAGAAGACGTAAAACGTATTAGAAATCATCCTCTAGTTCCTAAAGATATTCCTGTGTATGGCTATTTTTATGATGTAAAGACAGGGAAATTAGTAGAAGTTTCTGAAGCCACAAAAATAGGCAGATCTGTTTAATCATTATTTTATGATTTAATCCTACTGTCCAAAGAAGGATTCATCCCCTTCTTTGGATGTTTTTAAGTTGAGATCAACATAAGATCTGATTAATGATGCAACTGCAATAACTATCTTTTTCCGCCGGCAGGCGGAAAAAAGCCTAGGATT
>Ga0209550_10000317_pt1 | contig 43668 bp, 40 predicted proteins | sample LauGreSuBDMM15SN_2_FD_187567 | JGI IMG/M metagenome (GOLD analysis project Ga0209550, IMG submission 187567) | Freshwater lake microbial communities from Lake Michigan, USA - Su13.BD.MM15.SN (SPAdes) (version 5) | ecosystem: Environmental > Aquatic > Freshwater > Lake | place: Lake Michigan...
TGAATGAAATTGAAACCTTGTTTGGCTTGGTAGCTCAGTTGGTACGAGCGAACGACTGAAAATCGTTAGGTCGCCGGTTCGATCCCGGCCCAAGCCACAAAGGATTATTATTCAGATTTAATTCATGAGAGTTTCTTCAGATTAGTGAAGTAACAGTTTGATACTAAGATTAAGGCCATCAAGAAATTAGGATAATAAGAGTCCATTGCAAAAATCTAAGTTTAGCTTGCCACTTTGTAACCATTCTTGTTTATTTCATGTAGTCGCACATACAAGAACACAAGTGGTGCTACCAGAATACTTCGATGCCTGAAAGCGGTTCCTAGATTGACCTCAACTAGGGCACTGAATGCAACAATTCCAAGTATTAAAATAATAGCCAAGATTACTGGTGGATCTCGAAAAATTTTATTGTTACGCCACCTAAAGATTGAAAACAGTACTAAAGCATAAAATAGGCACCAAAGTGGGCTTTCAAGTGCAGCCACAGAAGCGGCAAACCCTAGATTCATGCCAAAGGGACTTGGTTCAAGTAAGAATCTGAATGCTGCCTTTAGCATGGAAGGCGGATTGCTAATTCTTCCAGGATTTAAAATGTGCCCCGATAGCGATGAGTTACTTGATCCAACTTCTTTCTCCTCACTCAAGAGTGCTATTTCAATTTTCTCATTCCAAATCGCTTCAATTTTATTGTCCACTTGGAAAAAATTTAAAACCTGTGTGGCAAAAGCGTTCGGGTTACTTTCTATATAAGAGCGCAAAGCTACAAGACTGTAGTCACCGTGAAAAGTAACGATTGTGGTTCCTGTGGTTCCTGTGGTTCCTGTGGTTCCTGTGGTTCCTGTCGTTCCTGTCGTTCCTGTTAAAGATTCCAATACTTCTACTCGGGAAATTGAATCACCAGAGCGTCCTCCAGCAGAGGAAATGTTCGATTGCAAAATAAAGTTTAAAGCATATTGGGAAGTTGTACTTGCAAAAATGATTAATGGGAGTGCGAATGCTGCAAAAGAAATTTGAAGGATTTTTCTAAGTCGAATTCTCTTGAAGAGTATTACGCAAGTCATAAATATTGCTATCTCTACACACACCCATAAATAAGTTTTAGTTGAGATTAATCCATATGAGCCAATAAAGATAAGTGTTAATCCTACTCTCACTCTTTCTTGAAAAATGAAATTGAACCCGATGAGAATCATCGTAATCTCCGTAATTATGAAGGATTCACGAAGTCCTAGCGACGTCCATAAAAAGACTGAAGGAATAAAAAATGGGGCAATACATAGCAAACTGACTCTCTTACTCGTTACACCATCTTGTTTGAGAACTTTCAGTAACAGGTAAGCAGAAAAGACAGTCAATAAAATCGACAGCATTCTTACGGAAAGGTAACCAGGGATACCCACTAAATTCAAAATTTTAGCTGGTAAATAAACAATCCAGAGAAAAATTGTAGGAGCGGTAATCCATCCGCTATGTCCCTGGGCGTCAGTATTAATAGGCAATGAGTAAACATCGTTAAAGGTTGTTAGGTATCCACCCTCGTCTGGAGCCAACGCATATAGCTCCCCCAAAAACATGGCAAAAAGCACATGTGAGGTTGTGAGAATTACCAAAAGTGGATTGGTTTTAACTCTCGTTTTCCAATTTGGCCATACTCTAACTAGCATCTGCTTATCTTAACCTAAAGATGTTGAACAGCCTGAATTCATTGGGTTTTGGGGCGCACTTGATTGATTCCAGCCGAACCCCCTCTACCTAGTTTCGAAGTCTCGAATATTTCTAAGTGTCTCTTGTAAAGGACTTGAGCCACCATGGACATTTTTGTACCAACTAATCGTCCATTTAACATTTTCTTCGAATGTTAGTTTATCCGCCCAACCTAACTCAGTTCTTGCCTTCTCTGAATTTAAGACTAACAAATCTGCCTCATGCGGATGAATGCCCTCGTCAATAATCCAGTTCTCCTTCACACCCCATAGTGATCCTGCGATATTTGCAACATCAGCAACAGTTCGGGATTGGGATTCAATTGGACCAAAATTCCAGGCTCCATTTGCATTGCCATTTAAGACTGAGTCGAGAAGTAAAAGATATCCATTTAAGCAATCAAGTACATGTTGCCAAGGACGAACAGAATTGGGGGCTCGTAGTCGCGGAGTCTGTGATGAGATGTAAGAATTAACTAGGTCTGGAATAAGTCTATCTGCGGAAATATCACCGCCGCCAATTACATTGCCTGCTCGTGCAATAGCAGTTGGTGCGTTAACAAAACACGAAAGCCACGATTGCGTTGCAATATCTGCCGCTGCCTTTGAAGCACTGTATGGATCCCAGCCACCAAGGGGTTCTGATTCACCATATCCGGTACTTTTCTTGAGATTTTTATAAACTTTATCAGTCGTGATAATCAACTGTGCTTGTAATTGACTTATAGATTGCGATGCCTGGAGGACATTAATAGTTCCAATTACGTTTGTTTCAAAAGTGGAAATTGGGTACTTATAAGATTCACGCACCAATGCTTGTGCGGCTAAGTGGATAACTACATCTGGTTTAATTGTAGCAAAGTGACTTTTAAGATTTGCTAAATCACGGATATCAGAGCGTATATCGTGATTCAACTTATTGCCGATATTGGCAGAGCTATACAAGGAAGCTGAATCTGGTTCCAGGGATATTCCACTTACTTCGTGCCCACGTTCAATCAAAAGAAGTGTGAGCCATGCCCCTTTAAAGCCGGTATGCCCAGTAATTAGAAAATGCATAGTATCCTTTTCGTGTATTAGTTGATTGTACTTAATAAAGTGGCTCTGGGAGGGTATTTCAATGCAAGTAGTCATTCTTGCTGGAGGTTTTGGAACGCGCCTATCGGAAGAAACAGACTTGATTCCTAAGCCGATGGTTCGAATCGGAAACATTCCGATACTTCAACACATTATGAATTTCTATTCAAAATTTGGACACAATGATTTCGTAGTAGCACTCGGTTACAAAGCGGAAGTAATTCAAGAGTATTTCGACGAATCTAGGAATCCAGGTTGGACTGTTAAGTTAGTTGATACGGGCCTTGAAACCTCTACAGGAGGTCGCATCAAGAAATTGGAGGAGCAGCTTGATGGCGAGTTTATGCTTACCTATGGAGACGGCTTGTCGAATGTAAACATCGAACTCTTATTGGATCACCATCAGAGATTTGGAAAGATTGCGACTGTCACAGCAGTTAGACCTCCTGCAAGGTTCGGAACCATTGAAATGTCAAACGGCATTGTTACAAAATTTGCTGAGAAAAATCCACAAGACGCTGGATGGATAAATGGGGGGTTTTTTTGCCTTAACAAGAAGGTTTGCTCTTATATTTCGGATGCAACAACTTCTTTTGAGAGTGAACCAATGAATAATCTTGTGGAAATTGGCGAATTGACTGCCTTTGAGCACCATGGCTGGTGGCAACCTATGGACACGCTCCGAGATAAGAGGTCCCTGGAATCACTATGGAATAAGGGCGTGGCTCCATGGCTCATTCAATAGATGAATCTCTCCCATTTATTGAAGGTCGTGGGGAATTTTTTTGTCGGGGGTGCTTAGGCACAAACCTGTTTTCAGCTCTTAATCTTGGACACTTGCCCATAGCCAATGAACTTCTTCTAACTCAAAACGATGAAATTGAAAGTTTTCCACTGCACTTAAAGATATGCCTTGACTGTTCACTTGGTCAGGTATCAGATGTTGTAACACCTGAAAGAATATTCAAAGACTATCGATACCTATCGTCGATGAGTTCAACTTTCTTAAAACACGCTTCTGATTTTGTCATCGAAAGAATGGATGATGGAAAGTTATCACCGGGGAGTTGGGTCCTCGAAATAGCTAGCAATGATGGGTACTTATTAAAGAATTTTCTGCCATTCGGGGTTAAGGCTATTGGTGTAGAGCCTGCTAAAAATGTTGCTGCTATTTGTCGAGCATTAGGAATCGAAACAATTTCAGAATTTTTTTCAAGCAAATTGGCCCATGAATTGCTGTCAGAACATGGGTACCCAAAGTTAATTATCGCCAATAACGTGATGGCACACGTCCCTGACTTGCTTGATTTTGTTAGGGGTTTGGCCATTTTGTCAGGACCCGAAACTCAAATCAGCATAGAAAATCCTTCATTGGCAAATATTTTAGTAGGGATGCAGTTCGACACTATTTACCACGAACATTACTCATATTTGTCAGCTACTGCTGTTGCCACAATTAGCGCTATGCATGGCTTATCCTTACATAAAGTTGAAGAACTTTCGATTCATGGCGGCTCAAATCGATATTGGCTGAGTAAATTGGTAAATGATTCTAAAATAGATCCTTCTGTTAATGCAGTGAAAAAATTTGAAATTGAAAGCGGGCTTTTTGAGATTAAGGATTGGAAAAATTATTCTTCAAAGGTTTCAAAGACTTTAAATGATTTTCACGCGTGGCTTTGTCAGGAAAATGTAAGCAATCGCAAAATTTATGCATACGGTGCCGCTGCGAAGGCAAGTACAATTTTGAATTCGATTGGCCTTGATTCCAATTTAGTTTTAGCAATTGCCGATGTGAGTTTGGAGAAGCAACAACGCTTTATGCCACCAAATGGAACCAAAATAATTTCGCCTAGCGAATTATTCAAATCTGACCCAACGGATGTGGTTATTTTTCCGTGGAATATTAAGACTGAGATTGCAAATTACTTAAGATTAAATCTGAAGGATAATGTCCGTATTTGGTGCGCAATTCCTTTTATGCATGAGGTTCTCCTCTGATGTTGCCACACAAGGTTGCACAAATTGAAGGCATCAATTTCACCCAAACGAAGTCAGTTACTGATTCTCGGGGAACTTTTATTAAGTTTCACCCACTTGAAAACCTTAAAGGTTTATTAGATTCCGTGGCACTTTCTATAAATCCAAAATTAGGAACTATTCGCGGATTACATTTTCAAACCGAGCCATTTGCTGAGGAAAAACTAATCACATGTATACAAGGTTCAATTTTTGATGTGATTATTGACCTACGTCCAAATTCAAAAACTTTTGGCAAATGGACATCTTTCGAATTGAGTGCTGAAAACGCGTTACAGGCATACTTGCCCAAGGGAATTGCGCATGGCTTTCAAACACTCAGGCCAAATACGATTGTGCATTACGGGCTAAGTCCCGAATATTCTCCTGAATCATCGTACGTAATTGACTCTTTTGGGGACCGAAACATAGATTGGCCTATCAAAGATTATCATATTTCTGAGCGAGATACTGCTGGAATTACATTTTCCTCCGCTGCACAAAAGTATTCTGATTCAATAATGAGTTAAATCAATATGAAAATTCTTGTGATCGGAAATGGATTTATTGGTATTTCAATAATTCAGCGACTCGAGATGGAAGGCCATGAACTTCTTGTTTTCTCAAGATCAGTACGAAGAGGAATCAAAAGTAAGCAGTTAATTGGCGACGTTTTTGAAGTAAATGAATTCGCAAGAGCTCTCTCATGGGGACCGCAAGCAATAATTCATACTGCATGGGTTACTACCCATGGCAACTACGAAAGTGCTTCTTCTAATTACGATTATTCACAATTCACATCAAATTTGGCTAAATCAGTTTTAGGTACCGATGTTGCTCACTTGATTATTCTCGGGACATGTGCTGAGTACGGTCCCCAAACCAAAGCTAGCACTGCGGGAGTTACAAGGCTAAACCCAGCCAGTACTTATGCTATTCAAAAAGTTGAGGCTTATAATTCGGCCAGGAACTCGTTGCTTAACTCAAGCACACGCCTAACATGGGTACGTGTATTTCAACCTTACGGACCACATCAAGACAAAAATCGATTACTCCCATACCTAATAAAATCAATCAATGAGGGCAGTCAAATTGAGTTGAAAGATGTCTCCTCAGTTCTTGACTGGATTTCAACCAGGGATATCGCGTCAGCAATATCGTGGATTCTTAATCATGACACTCCCGTGGAAGTAGATGTGGGAACATCTACTGGCTACACAAACTTAGAGTTGCTTCAACATTTAGAATCTAAGCTAGGGGGGAATAGAAGTTGGACACACACTGGTTCGCTTCCCGACACTAGGAAACTTGTAACTCTTGTTGGAAAAGAATCACCTTTATTTTTATCTGGGTGGCTCCCAAATGATAGTTTGGATTCGGGCTTGGAGTGGATTCTAGAGTCATGAGAAAAATTAAAATAGGCTACTGGCCCTTGTCTCAAGATTTAGTTTCCCCGGGGGATAGACGAAGATTAGTTTTTTGGGCTCAAGCTCGAGGTCATCATATAGTTACAGACTTAACTCAAAAAGTTGACGTGATTGTTGCTAGCGAAAAATCAGACTTCAACTCGGTTCACTTTGCCAATCCAAAAACTCCAGTTATTTTCGACTTAATTGATGGTTACCTTTCGCCTCTCAATTCTCGTGACGATTTAGCTAGAGGCATAGCTAAGAGTTTGTCTGGTCAAATTAGTGGTGGGATTAAGCCTTTTAGTGATCATGTGAAGGATTTTTGCCTCGCAGCAGATGCTGTAATCTGCTCCTCCATTGAACAAGAAAAAATGATTAGTCAGTATAATTTAAACACTCATGTAATCTTAGACTCACATGATGAATTACCATTTATTGATGCAGAAAGCTCAAAATTTGCAAACACCAGGGATTTACAAATTCTTTGGGAAGGCCAACCTGCAACTATTCGTGGAGTACGACAGATTTCATCTATTCTAAGTCAATTATCAAAAAATAGTGGCTTGCGTCTTAATTTTGTGACAGATGAAAAATATTTTCAGTTTCTTGGAAATTACTTTGAACGAAACACTATAGCTTTACTAAAAAAGGATCTAAAAGGGGTTTTCAAAAATGTGAGTCTCACACCTTGGACTTTGGGAAATTTAGTTAAATCAGCGCGGGAAAGTTCAATGGCAATTATTCCAATCGATCTTAATGTCCCTATCCAAAGAATGAAGCCGGAGAATAGGCTTCTAATAATGTGGCGTTTAGGTCTGCCTTGCCTCACTTCCTCAAGCCCAGCGTATGTCCGAGTCACAAAAAATGCAGGTGTAAATGGAGTCTGTAGTGACCCAGAGGCCTGGCATTCAGGTTTTGTTCACTTACTCAATAACCCAAGATCCGCTTACGCCGAAATTGAGCGGGGTCAAAACTACTTACGAGCCCACCACACTAAAGCAATTCTGCTTGAAAAATGGGATAAAGCTATCGATTCAGTAATCCGCTAGCTTACTTATGAAACCCTATTCACTAAAATTCTCATAATCCCATCAATTTAGCTTGACGATCAAAATCAGATACCGCATCTCTGACCTCGTTAAATGTGCCTGTCGCTAAGACTCTTCCTTTATTCATATACACAACAATGTCAGCATCTCTAACTGTAGATAATCTATGGGCAATCATAACTATTGTTGTGGAGCCACGAAGTGCGTGTATCGCTTCAGAAATATCAGCCTCAGTCTCACCATCTAGTGAGCTAGTGGCTTCATCAAGAACAAGCAAGTGTGGGCGCGTGAACATAGCCCGAGCAATGCCTAATCTCTGTCGCTGGCCGCCACTAATCTTCGTTCCGCGTTCTCCAACTTGAGTCTCGATCCCATTGGGTAAAGTTGCAAGGAATTTCTCCAACTGTGCGACCTTTAATGCACTATTGACAAGTTCATCTGTGGCTTGTGATATCGGAAAACCAAGGGCAACATTTTCACGAATTGTCCCTGTAGCCATTACAACATCTTGTGGCACATAAGAGACCGCTCCAGGCCATTTAGCCACGGCCAATTGCGGTGTAAATCCGGAAATTTGAACTCTGCCTTCGTCTGGAATTAATACACCAAGCAAGATATCAATTATTGTGGTCTTACCCGCCCCAGATGGCCCAACAAAAGCCACTGATTTACCTTGCGGAATGGTTAGTGAAACGTTTGTAATCGCCGGTGTACTGCTATTTGGATAAGTTAGAGACACGTTCTCAATGTGAATATCTGATACAAATCCTTCATGAAGAACATCAACGGTGTCATTGAAGTTTTCAATAATCGGTGCGGTCCCCAAGTCTTCGATCAAATCTAAAGTTGGTTTAGCTTGGCCCATGCTTCCCCGAATCAGCACCGAGCCTTGTTGCACCCGAAGTACCGCTGGGGCTATTCGTGTGCCCGCCGCCAAAAAGATTGCAAGAGTGGCCACTGCATGGGCCACATCTTGTAGGAAAAACTGAGCAGCACCGATCATTAATGCGCCTAGAATTACAGAAGTCTCAATCACATACTTACTTACATACGGTAAGAAGTTCATCTCTGCAGATGTCCTAGCGAGTGCAAAACGAAATTGGCCAATTTCTCTTGCATAAAAATCTCTACGATTTCTTACAACTGATTCACGGTATGAGGAAAAAACTTCAACTATTTTTTCATTGCTAAGGATGTTAAGTTCCGAACTTCGAACTCCGAGTGATCCAGCTCGAATGTGCATAAATCGGTACAGCACATATCCAATCGTAAAAAAAACGAGGAATGTGCAAATAGCAGTTAGAGGATCTATCGCAAATAGACCAATAGCCATAATGATCAAAAGGGCAACATCAGAAACCAAAACAATGGCCGGAGCTAATATTTGTAATGTTACATACTCTACCCCTCGGGTTACAGCAAATAGTGTTTCTTGTGAACTTCTATTCTGAATCGCTATAAGCGATTGTGAAAGAAGTCTTGAAACTAGATTTGCAGAAATTTGAGCACCTCGATTGCTCAAAAAAAATAAAATTCGTCGTGTAAATAGTATAGAAATTATTGTTCTTCCAACTAATAGAGCTACAGCACCAAAGCCCAAAATTAATGCTTGGGTTTGAAATGAGACATCGGACAGGTGCAAATAACTTAATGCCACTGAAACACGATTACCAGGTGCGTTTGACTGAAGTCCTGAAACCGATAGTGCGCCTAAAAGCCCAATAGCAATAACGCCTAAAAGATCGAGTGCTCCAATACAAATTTGGAGGAAAACAACTGCTAACAGTTTTCGTTGATCCTTAGGTGTTAGGACATTAACCGCACGACCAAAGACACTCTTTTGCCATCTCTCCTTACTTTTACCCATTCCCTGATCTCGCAATCTTCTGAAAAGTTTTTCTAGCCCCGAGGGACATAAAATCGATATCCGTACCTTAACCCATTTAATAAAATCCTTAGCTTCCTATAACAGCGTCCACTAGTTTTATCTCTCACCCCTATTTTTCGATTATTGTGCACCGGCCATTCATGCCACTTTGAGGAATCATTTTCTCCCGCAATAGTTTTTATAGGAATTCCACTTATGATGGAGCTGATATTTATGCTTAATTGATCCCTTCTTGTGAATGTATCAAATTGCTCTTTCCAAGTTTCCATGAATTTATCAGTCTGAATTGAATTCACTCTTGCAATCATTCCACCCCAATGCGGTCTTTGCGCTAAGACCGAAGAGTAGTTTTCTCTGTAATATTTAAACTGCTTCAAAATTAATTCTTGATCATCTAACCCATAGGCAGAACAAGCAAAGAATTCTCCACGGACTGTTTTGCGAGAATAATGTCGCATGAATGCAACATCCGCGTCCTTTAACCAATCATCAAGAATTATTGATCCGTCCACTCTAAGCCGGACTGTATTGTCTATGTATAAAGACCTTGTTCCTTGAGGAAAAAACTTGTGCCCTAGCATTTTAATTTCCCTGCTTCCCCTCGCAGGGTCCATTTGTCTGTCAAAATTGACGGCTACCACTTCCCAGGTGTCACTCATTAATGAAGAGTCATCAGTAAAGCAAACATATCTCGTTTTTGAGCCTCTTGAAATTCCAATTTCGTTTAGTGATTCATAGCTTCCAAATAGGGCAGTAAAGACCACATCTTGGTTTCTCATACTTGCTCAAGTTGCCATCTGACTTGAGATTCTAAACCACTATAAATGTCCGTTTTTGGGTTCCATCCTAAGTGGGAACTTGCCGCAGCACAGTCGGCAGTAGTTCGCATAGGATTGCCAGGACCTAAAGGAGTCATTTTCATTTCAATTTTTCGATCCAATATTTCTTCAATCATTGCAATCGCTTGATTCATCGAGACAGGGGAACCACCACCGATATTAAAAACAGACCCAGGATCCACATCCGCAAATGCAGCTAACTTGTTAGCCTCAACTACATCCTCTACATAGGTGAAATCTCTAATCTGTGAGCCATCTCCATGCAATGTAAATCGTTCTCCATTAAGACCTGCTTTAATCAATTTATTGAAGGCCATGTCTGGTCGTTGTGCAGGACCGAATACGGTGAAGTAGCGAAGTGAAACTGTATTCAAACCAAATTCGCTCCCATACAATGAAACTAAATTTTCGGCTGCAAGTTTTGTAACGCCATAAGGGCTGATTGGACGTTTTTCATCACCTTCCAGCGTTGGAGTAGAAGTAACTCTTCCATAAATGGATGAACTTGAAGAATTGACAAATCTTGCTGTTTTCGCTTCATAGGCTGCACGTAGCAATCTTTGAGTGAGTACAATATTTCTTTCTGTATAAACCTGAAAATCTTCACCCCAAGAATTATGAACACTTGGTTGTCCAGCTAAATGAAAAATTACGTCTATTCCTTCAATAAATTGTGCAAGATCGACGCCAAGTAAGTCGCAGTCAATGAACTCAAAATTGCTATACACATCGAGTTTACTTTGGTTTTTCTTTTTCTTATTAATGTCATAGTTATTGGTAAGGGCATCTACACCAATAACGCTATATCCATCTTCTAAAAGCGAATGACACAAGTTTGATCCGATAAAGCCGCAGGAGCCAGTAACAAGCATTTTCATAATAATTGTCTCCCTTTAGAGCAAATCACCTCTCAAGTATACAAACTAAAAGCTATTAATTGCTACTCTTTATCTATGGTCATAGCTCCACAATCGTTCCTGAGATTTGTGCGACCCATGAACTACCTCAGGTTCCTGCTTTGGAGAATCAAAATTATTCAAGTTGTGGTCTATTCTTGGATTTTTAACAGAAAACTTTTAAGGTCAACACAAAGAGGACTTTTTTTAGATTGTGGCTCTAATATTGGACAAGGTTTTGAATTTTTCAGAAAATACTATCCGAATAGACTTTATGATTATATTCTTTTCGAACCGAATCCTCACTGTTTTCAAGTGCTCAAGGAGAAGTATTCTGTACTTGCCAAGGACGGCGTTCAACTTAAGAATGTTGCGGTTGGCACTGAATACGGTGAAGTAAACTTTTATGGTTTAGAAAGCGAAAAAGGGGGAATTTATGCAGTGGGTGGAACAGTCCTGCCAGAACATAATTCCAAACTCTATACAACCCCGAGCGACGCAAGCATCAAAGTATCATCTATAGACTTTTCAAACTTCATTGTAGATATGCTGCAGAAGAATGATTATGCAGTTGTGATCCTAAAGTTGGATATTGAGGGTGGGGAGTATCCGGTATTGGATGCACTCATATCGAATAATTTGATTTCCAAATTTGACACTATATACGTTGAGTTTCATTCCCAATATATGAGTAGCGAATTTGCGAGTGAATATAGGAAAAGAGAAAAAGCCTTTTTGGAGTATTCAAAAAGAGCGGCAACTAGGGTTGTCAGGTGGATCTAGCTATTATTGGATTACTTTTAAGATTGAGTATCGAATTCCCACAGATTAATTGTCATTCTCTTTACGCGAATTCTTCCAAACTCCGAGTTAATCCTTGATACCATCTTAATCTTTTTTCTATCAAGCCCACCGGGCACAAAGTGGAGCTGCGGATTTATGTTTGTTCGCCCAAATTTCCAGTAAATTTCATCCCTTAATAGTCCTATAGCGCGTCTAACAGACTTCGGGTTGATCTGAGAATATATCAACTGGGCTCTATTGTGTGGATTTGATGACTTGGCTCTCAAATCGTCAAAGTTGTCAATTATGAGAGTGGTGGCTGATGTAGTCGGATCAGTAATTGCATTACTCAATACGCTCTCATCAAAGTCAAAGTTCTGCATCTTTGAAAAGTCAAAACCTTCAAAATAATTGTCATGCCTTATTTCAAACCGGCTAATTCCACTAGCAATTGGCAACAAAAATGGAACTGTTAAGTCTTTTAGTATTAGAACTGGTTTCTTTGCGTAGTGGGCTTCGATAGCTCCTGTTGAACCATGATGAATTACGCCTAAACTCGCAATTATCCATGGTGAAACATCTCCATTTTTCACAATGATTGTCTTTTTAAGGCCCTTGATAGCTCGTATCCACTCTGAAATAGGTTCAGATGGATGGACTTTAACTATAACTTTCGGAATTAGGGAGTTACTATCCCAATCTCTAAGCATCTTAATCATTTTTTTGAAATTTGAATATTGGAGTGATGCGAGTTGGAAATCATTTACTAAAGTTACATTGATTGGATCTGCATTATCTAACCTCTTTGTCAATTCGGGGTCTCTGATATTCCCAAAACTTGATAGAAATAGTAAGAATTCTCCGTGCTTAGTCCAAATAGTGTCTATCTCTTTTTGATAGATTTTAGGCCCATGTGTTTTCCAAATATCAATCCGAGGCCACCCAGTTATCCGAACAATCGAGGAACTATTCTTGATATTTGCCTGGGCCGCTTTAGCGGTTGACTTGCCAACAACGAAGAACCTATCAATTAGGTCCTGAGAACCTGAATATATGCGAGACATGAATCCTTCAATTAACAACTCTTCTGGCATGATTGGACTAAGTTCGGGGTCTAAAATGCAGTAGTATTCCATTCGTGCACGATTCCACTGCATTCTGCCTGTAGGTTGTGTACTTTTGTCTAGAAATATTCCATCTTGTTTGAGTTTTTTTCTTATTAATGCATAAATTGCCGCATGCGTTCCCAGATAAACTCTATAACCACGTAGTGCGGAGTGCATAGCTAAGAAAATGTTTGAAACATACTCGCGATTCTTGATCTCCGTACATATATAGATTGTTTGTTTTTTCATTTCATAAACTTTAACATAACCTACTTCGGAGGCTCTACATCTAGCATCCTAGAAACTATTTCCGAGTCTGAATTCCACGCTTCGACAAATAGACTTGGACTTCTTGGGGAGTTGTTTGCGTAAATTGAAATATTGCTCCTGCGGCGACTGCAGATGCACCACTTAAAACTGCTTGATAAAAGTCGTCAGGTGAAGCAGCGCCTCCTGAAGCAATTACTGGCAAAGTAGTAATGCTTGATACTAATTCTATTCGTTTGAAATTCATACCAGAGAGAGTCCCATCACGTTGAACTGATTGCAGAAGAATTTCACCTGCCCCTAATCCGACGAGGCTTTCAATGAAATGCAAGCCATCAATTTCAGGGTCCACAGTTCCAGATTTTATGCGAATCCGGTTACTAATATCGTTCTCAAAATCTACGGATACCACTACTGCTTGATTCCCAAAAACATCTGCGATTTCCGTAATTAGATGGGGGTTCACGATTGCAGCCGTTCCGAGTACAACTTTTTCCGCTCCGAATCTAAAACACACTTTTGCATCCTCGAGTGTATTAATTCCACCACCTACCGAAAATGGAATATCGAGAACATTTGAGAAGTGGGTTAGCAACTCCTTGTCGACTATTGAATTGCGAGATCGGGCATTTACGTCCAAAAAAAGAAGTTCATCTACATTTCTTTTGCCATATAGCCTAGCTGTGGCTTCAGTACTACCAACGGTCCTCCAATTTTTAAAATTTTCACCTTTCACAACAGTAAGTCCATCACTCAAAATTGTAGGAATGACTCTAATCTTCATTTTTAGACCACTTAACAATTTCTGAAATTAGCTTCTTTCCCTTTATGCCACTTTTTTCTGGATGAAACTGAACGCCAAGAATATTTTTGGACAAAACACTTGATACAAAATTGAGATCACCGAATGGCGTATTGGTTAGAATATCTTTATCATTTTCAGGAATCAAATGGTAGGAGTGAACAAAGTAAAAATCACCTTCCGTAGCCAATGCAGGGAAATATTCTGAATCATAAGCTTGGTTAGTCTCTGCCCAACCAATATGTGGAATTCTTTCATTCTGATCATCCGGTAGTCGCACTATCTTTGATGGCATTAAATCTAGACCCTCAACTCCGACAGATTCTTCGCTAATAGTTCCCAGCAACTGCATACCTAAACAAATTCCAACGATTTTTGAGCCATCTTTTGTCCAGCTCTTTAAAATCTTTACTAATTTTCTCTCACTGAGAGCTGCCATTCCGGTGGCGAATTTCCCTAAGCCAGGCAATATAATTAGATCTGGCTGTTTAATTGTAGAATTTGAATCGATTATCCCTAGTGAGTCAGTTGCCTCTAGCGATTCTTTAAATGCTCTATGAACAGACGTCAAGTTATTAATTCCTAAATCGATTACACCGACATGCACGTGCTATTCCTTAAAATTCTCGTAGTTTACCTTGATTAAGCTATTGGAGGAGTCCCGCATCAATGCTCCATTTGCATCCTTTAGAAATAGATTTTTGTTTGTGAATCGCTCACAAATTGCATCGAATTCCTCTACTGTAACGCCAATTCGTCCCAAGATTTGATCTATTGGTTTTCCTAAGTACGTCCATGGATATTTTCCATCATGAAGTTTAATCAACTCCAGACCCTCAGTACGTGTAAGCCTATCTCTACGAAGCGCAACAGATACCAAATCAGATGCTCTTCCAAAACCAAATTTTAAAAACTTAAAATAGTCATGAATGCCTGTTTGATGATTATCCAGATTCTCGTAATCAACAATAGACCCTTCAATTACTTGGTCATATGAAGTAAAACCATTGGCTCGCGAGATCTGGTAGTTTGTTAATCCATCCCATGGGAAGTAAAATCCTAGGAATAAACCTGTCACTCCCACATCCGCCAGTTCATCATCGGTTGGATAAGTGTAGGGAAGTAAATCTACATCTCGAATTTCATAGCCCTCTGATAAATCAGATACTCTTAGACCTAGTAGGCCTCCAAACTCCTCCAACCAACGTCGATTAAGAACATTATTTTCACTTGCGCTTGCTGGACCACCATATTCATTCTGACTATTTTCACCCCAAATAATAAGTGGGACTCTAAATTGAACTGCGGCGCGCACCGGTATTGTAAATATTCCGACATGTTCTGGCCAGGAAATATCTCCTACTTGTTCCAAGCCAATTTTATTCAACTTGGCCCGCACCAGAGGATTAGGTGAAAACTCCATGTAATCAACACCTAACTGCTTGATATTTTCTATGTTCTTCCGACCGACTTCAGATAAGTCGCATGTAGTTGCAGTAACACATAACGGATTTAACCCAAGCTCTAAAACCTTCAATACTTGCGCGGTGCTATCCTTACCTCCCGATACTGGAATAATGCAATCCCACCCACCCTTACTTGTTGAGGAAACACGGGTGACTATTTCTTTGAACTCGATTTCTCGGAGTTTCCAATCAATAGTTTTTCTCCCTCTGTAAGACGTACAGGCTGCACAGACTCCACTACTATCGAAAGAGAGATCCGGCTTGGTTGAAGGCAGAAAACAAGTCGTGCAATATGTAATCATTTATAAAGATGTCTTTTCAAGTAAAAACCAATTTATGTCATCCTGAGGATACGTACCCCTATGATATAAAAAACCATAATCTCTTAGCACGACATCTGGAAATAGATCCAAAAATTCTCCCGCAAAGTCTCGCTTGAAAAGTCGATCATCGTTTCCTCTATACGGAATTGAAACTGGTGTTGGATTGTAGTACTCAGCAATTAATATGAATCTTGTCGACCACTCATACATTTTTTTGTATGTTAGTGGAAGCTGGTCTTGCATTAGATGAATCATGACTCCTTTAGAAAATACAAGATCAAATTTTTTTGGGGTTACAGCATCGACAATTGAACTCTCAATAATTTCACAGCCTGTTTTAGACAGAACTTCACACGCCTGTCTATTTATTTCAATTCCAGTAAAGACTGCCTCAGGAGCTAGCTTTTGTAGTGCTTTTACATTCATACCTATATTTGCACCAATTTCCAAAAAAGTTAGAGGGATCTTATCAAGAGATGAGAAAACTTTTGCAAAGAATGCAATGTTTGAAGCCAGCAGACTCTCACTATCATTTCTAGAAATATATGCATCTCCAAATTTACCAGCCCAAAACTCTTCTTGTGGTGTGTTGAATCTGCTGTTCATGTAAGTTCCAATCTTTGCGTCGAAAACAAGTGCTCAGCGTAATACCAGTCGTCCAAAGTATCGATATCAATCGCTAACTCGCGTGGAACTTCAACTATAGTTGACCGGTTTGACAAAATTTTAACTCCAGACTCCCATGAGGAACTTCTGCCGAAATAAAATTGCCCCGCATCGTGGTACGAGGGCGATAGATCTTGTGTTCGGGTTGTCTCATGCCTAGGGAAGAACATTTCGACTCCTTTCCCAACATCCAAAGAAAAATGTCTCTCCAAAGGTGCTTGTGATCTTGTTGCAGAGAATGCATAATCCCAGTTTTCATCTTCGAGAATTTGGAGTCCCTTTGAGATGTAAATTGGTTTCAGTAAGGGTGTTGCTGGATAAATGCAACATACATTCTTCAATTCAATTAATTGGGGTTTGAGCTTTTTAATTGCATCCTGAATTACACTCAAAGTGGTCGTATGATCATCCGACAATTCTTTTGGCCTCATCCAAGGAATGGTTGCACCAAAACTCCTTGCTACTTCTGCAATTTCTTCGTCATCTGTCGTAACGAAGACTTCGTCGAATACTTTAGATTCCTTTGCAACTTTAATTGCATAGGCAATAATTGGTAAGCCATGAAATAATTTAATATTCTTCCCTGGGATTCTCTTACTCCCCCCTCTTGCAGGAATAATTGCAATATTCATGCGCTAATCAACTTTTTGAATATAGTCAAGATACATAGGAGTACCCTTTTTGAAGTCTCTCTGAAACTTTTGCCCAAGCATTAAATCTAGGAGCTTTGGAGGGCATCCATAGCCCGGTCGAATTGCTCGCACATTCTCATGCGACACAGCATCTCCAGCTTTTACATCCTTTACAACGTATAAACTTCTGCGCAATCTACGTGATTCTTTTTCGGACTCCTGCATGCTCCACTGCGAGTTTCCTAATGCTGCAGCTGCTGAAGTTCCTTCTTGGACTAGTAGTTGAAATTCTTCAGGTTCCATTGAAAAGGCACCATCGGCCCCTCCATCACTTCGCCGAAGAGTCAAATGCTTTTCGATTGCGGTTGCGCCTAGTGCGATTGCAGCAATACTTACTCCAATTCCAAGAGTGTGGTCAGACAATCCAACTTTTACACCAAATCGATTTTTCAAAGTTTCAATTCTCCGTAAATGGGCATCAACTGGATCTGACGGATATGAGCTAGTGCAAACTAGAAGCGTGAGGTCACTATTTCCGGCTCTTTCAACTACGTGAACTAATTCTTCAATTTCACTCCACTCGGTTGCCCCTGTTGAAATAATCAGAGGTTTTCCTGTCTCGGCCACAGCATTAATTAGCCGATGATCCCCAGTTTCTAGTGATGCGATTTTGTACATAGGTACATTAAGCGATTCCAGAAATTCAATTGCAGAAAGATCAAAAGGTGAGCTAAATGGAATCACGTTGAGGGAACGGCTTAGTTCAAATAGTTCAGAGTGCCACTCCCAGGGGGTGTGTGCCTCTTGATACAAGCTATGAAGTCTTCGGCCCCCCCACAATTCATGGTCGTCACTAACTTTGAAGTCATCGATATCTAGAGTCATTGTGTCTGCCGTGTAAGTTTGAAACTTCACAGCTGTGGCACCTGCTTTGGCTGCTGCAATTACTATCTCTTTGGCCCGTTTTAGAGAACCCTGATGATTAGCGGAGACTTCCGCTATGAACAACACGCCATTGACTCGCTCTGCCATATGAAAAGTATACTTGAGAACACCATGGAGATAACTCAGCGAACTGCCACTTTAGATGATGCCGAAGTGTTGTTAGCTTGGCGCAACAATCCACGTTCCCGTGAGTTTTCGCAGCATTCGGAACTAATCTCCCCTGCTGAACATTTGGAGTGGCTATCAAAGCGACTTGAGCGAGTCAACTATGAACCATATTTTATTTTTTTAGAAGGCTCCAAACAAATTGGAATGAGCCGCTTAGATCTTGTGCCTGGTTTAGCCGACAGATATGAAATAAGTATTTTGGTGGACCCTAGTCAACAGGGAAGAGGTATTGGGGCACGGATTTTAAAAATGACGTGTGACTCTCTTTCTGCTTTACTCCCAATTAGAACTATTTTGGCAAAAGTGCACGTAGATAATTTTATTTCAACAAGACTTTTTGAGAATGCTGGTTTTGTATCACAAACCCAACTAGGTCACTTTCATTATTTTCAGAAACTCTTAAACTAAAGCAATAAAATTTTTAATTACGAAATCTAATTCGTTTTCAGTTAACTGAGAAAACATTGGTAATGAAATTTCCTGTGAGTAAAATAAATCACTTTCAGGATACATCCCTCTTCTAAAGCCTTTGTCGTGAAAAATTGGGTGCCAATAAGCTGGGATATAATTCACTTGCACTCCTATTCCCGCTTTCCTTAAACCTGAGAAAATGACTTTTCTTTTGTTCGGATCGACGCGAGCCGGAAATAAATGCCAATTAACGCTCACATCAGAGTCTTCGCTTGGAAGTGCGATTCCATCAACTTTGCTTAACTTCTCCAAATATGTTTGAAATATCGTCTTCTTTTTAGTTTTAAAATCTTCAAGCCGCTTGAGTTGGCTGATTCCTAATGCACACAAAACATCTGGAAGGCGATAATTCAATCCAAATTCATGAACTTCCTGATGCCAAGGCCCCTGGTCTGTAATTTTAAATTCACTTGGGTTTCGGACAAGCCCTTGTCTTGAAAATCTCTTTGCTTTCTCAAGTAGTTCTTGGTGAATCGATGCCACCGCTCCACCTTCACCTGTTGTTAAATTCTTTGTTGGGAAAAAAGAGAAGGTCGTAATGTCTGCAATTGAACCAATTGGGCGACCTCTATAAATAGACCCGATACTGTGTGCCGCATCTTCTATGAGAAACACGCCATTACGGTCAGCAATGGTTCGTAACGCATCAAGGTCTGCCGGGTGGCCTGCATAGTCGACAGCAACTATGGCCTTTGTGCGAGTAGTGATCGCAGCCTCAACTGCCTGTGGGTCAATATTGGCGGAGCCCGATTTAACGTCTGCAAAAACTATTGTTGCACCAAATAATGCAGCAGTAGCTTGTGTTGCGATAAAAGTGATTGGCGGCGTAATCACCTCATCGCCCGGCCCAAGGCCAATAGCGGCATACGCACAATGTAATGCAGCCGTACCTGAGCTAACAGAGATACAAGGAGCACCGACAACTTTTTCCAATGCGGACTCAAACTGTTCTACCAAAGGACCAGTAGTTAGAAAATCACTTTTTAGCGTGGAAATTACTGCATTAATGTCATCATCATTAATAGAGTGGCGACCGTATGGAATCATTACAGATTACTGATTCTTAATGAAGTTCTTAATATCTGATTCGGACATCCATAAATCATTTGTATCGGACCTGTACGCCAATCCTTCTGGCATAATTGCTCCTACAGGGTTCTTATATCCCCATTCTGCAACTACAGGTGTTACAACGAATCTATTTTCAAGAATAATTGTACGGCGACTATCATCCGCAGAAATCATCTCTTCATGGAGTTTCTCTCCAGGGCGCATGCCAATTTCTTCTATTTTTGTATCTGGAGCAACGGCATAAGCCAAATCAATTATTTTCATGCTTGGTATTTTTGGAACATAGAGCTCACCACCTTGCATCATTTCTAAGGAATCAATAATAAATTGAACTGCGGAATCAATACTAATCCAAAATCTTGTCATTCTTAAATCTGTAACTGGTAGAGGTTTTCCTTGAGCTGCAATTTCCTGAAAGAAAGGGATCACAGAGCCTCGACTCCCCATCACATTTCCATAACGAACAACTGAAAATGTTGTTCCGTAAGTAAAACTATAGTTATTTGCAGCAACGAACAATTTATCTGCAGTTAATTTCGTGGCTCCATAGAGATTAATTGGTGAAGATGCTTTATCCGTCGATAGCGCAACTACACGTTTTACTCCTGCATCTATAGAGGCATCTATGACATTTTGACTGCCGAGAATATTGGTTTTGATAAACTCCATTGGGTTGTATTCCCCCGTGTCCACTTGCTTCAATGCGGCAGCATGTATCACAAAGTCAACATTATGAAATGCACGCTTGAGGCGGTCAAGATCCCGAATATCGCCTAAGAACCACCGAAGCCGTGGATCATTCTGAAATCGGATGCGCAGGTGCTGCTGTTTGAGTTCATCTCGAGAGAAAATCGCAATTCGGCGAACTTTCGTTTCCCTCAATAAATAATCAATCAGGGCCTTGCCTAACGAGCCAGTGCCCCCAGTGATTAGAATTGAAGCGCCATCAAGCTGAGACATTCGTGCCTCCTAAGTGTCCGGGCGGTGTGACCGCAACTCAATGAATGGAGCATACCCTTAACCACTATGAGATACGTTCTGCGCGCAGACGCTTCGCTACTAATTGGGGCGGGGCATGTAATGAGATCCTCAGCTATAGCCGAGGAGCTCATCCTTCGGGGTGAAGAAGTCATATTTATTGGAGTAATTTCTGAACTTCCATGGGTAGAGGAAAGAATTCGTTCTCTCGGATTTTTCGGAATCTACGACAATCCTAATTCCTTTAAATCTAACCCTGCATCCGATGTCTTAATTATTGATTCTTATGAAATACCACTTGACGATAGTTTTATCGCCGAGGAAAACTGGTTTCATGTGATTAGTATTGTCGATGAATTAACCCCAAATTACCTTTCAACTCTAAGGATCCACCCCGGCCTAGATTCTAATTGGACAGGAAACTCAAAATCTCCAATCCTGGCTGGTCCAAAATTCATTCCGCTTCGATCATCACTCTTAAGCATAACTTCTGATAACCCACCAGTGGATCGAAAGTTAAAGATTGTAGTTGTTGCGGGTGGAACAGATCCTTACAATCTAGTTCAAAAAATTGCAGAAGTTCTCAGCTTATTTTCAGAATCATTCAACGCATATCTATTTTCAAATTCCTTGTCTATCAAAGCTTTAGATTCTCGATTTAAACATTTTAAAACTGGATCAAATCTTGATGAAGTTAGCAAAGATGCAGATTTAGTGTTGACAACTTCCAGTTCATCCAGCCTCGAATTTATAGCGCGGGGTTTATGTGTTGGCGTAGCCTGTGCGGTTGAAAATCAAAAGCAATACTACGAATCACTGAGTCAGCTAAAAATCGCGGCAAAAATTGGATTTCGAAGTCAAACATTGGGTTGGCAACTCGACATGGAAAAAATCCGAGAACTTGTCACCATTCCTGATTTTCGGGAAAAATTGACTAAAAACGCAAGTGGTCTTATTGATTTTCATGGTGCGTCCAGGATTGTTGATGCCATAACAGCCCTCTAGGATAGGCACATGAGAATTCTAATCACTGGTGGAGCTGGCTTCATTGGATCACATTTGAGCGAGCGACTCCTATTAGCTGGGCACAGTGTGACTGTTCTTGATAATTTTTCTACAGGACGTGCCTCAAATTTAGGCCACATAAAAGAAACTAAAAACTTTTCGTTGGTGGAAGGTTCAATTTTGGATTTAAATCTAATTAATCCATTAATTCACCAAGCCGACTATGTTTTCCACCTCGCTGCTGCGGTAGGCGTTTTCAATATCGTGAGCAACCCTCTAGCAAGTTTGCTCACGAATATCCGCGGGACTGAAAATGTACTTGAAGCCGCGTATGCTTCAAATACTCCAGTTTTTTTAACAAGTAGTAGCGAAGTTTATGGAAAAAATATTTCAGATTCCCTTAGAGAGAGTGACGATAGAGTACTAGGAAGTCCAGTTACCTTAAGGTGGTCATATAGCGAAGCAAAAGCTATAGATGAGTCACTTGCCTATGCTTACTATGTTGAAAAAAAATTAGAAACTAGAATTGCGAGATTTTTTAACACGGTTGGTCCACGTCAATTAGGTTCTTACGGAATGGTCGTGCCACGTTTCGTTACTTCTGCATTAGCAAATGAACCAATTACAATTTACGGTAGTGGGAATCAAACGCGTTGTTTTGCGCATGTTTATGATGTTATTGATGCAGTTCTAGATATTGCTTTTTCCGTGAACACAGTTGGTAAAGTAATCAATATTGGAAATAATTTTGAAATATCAATTAACGATCTTGCTCAGAAGATTATTGATGAGACCGGTTCTCTTAGTGAAGTGGTTTATGTTCCCTATTCAGAGGCCTATGGGGATGGATTTGAAGACATGGAACGCCGTGTTCCAAATATCGAATTAATCAATAAACTGGTTGGTTGGAAGCCAAAACGTGACCTCTCAACTATTATTTCTGACATCTCGGTAGAAATTAGAAAGAATTCTTAGAGCGAAGTAACACCCACACGGCCTGAAATCGAATTCGTACAGTCAAGAATTCGAATTCCTTTGGCCAATAACATCTCTATATCCATTTCTGGTTGCCTTGTAGCAAGGATTGCGACATCACATTCCCATTCTAAATCAACAGGTTCCGTACCTTCCCAAACTGGGACTAATGGATCATTCCAAGCTACTTGTGCACCCTGGGTCTTCAAATAGTCTCGCAACTCTGATATCGGAGTCTCACGGACATCTCCAATACCAGGTTTATATGCGACACCAACTATTAGAATTTTAGGATTCTCAACAGTTGGTTCAATCATATCGAGAGCACGTTTCGCTACATATCTTGGCATAGCGTAATTAACAGAATCAGCAGACTCAACAAGTTCTGCTTTACTGCCATTTTGGCGCGCCCACCAAGTTAAATACAAGGGATCTACTGGAATGCAGTGTCCGCCAACACCAACACCTGGTCTAAAAGGCATAAAGCCGTAGGGCTTTGAAGATGCTGCATCAATTACTTCATTAATATTTATTCCGCTATCCGAGCAAAGTTTTGTGAATTCATTGACTAGTGCAATATTTACTAAACGAAATGTATTTTCTAGTAGTTTGGCGGCTTCAGCCACTTCGGGATTTGAAACCGAAACTACTGACTCGCAAATCGATTCATAAAACATTAGTGCACGCTTCTGTGACTCTACATCAATAGAACCAACAAGCCGTGGGGTGTTTTTTTGGTTCCAGACCAAATCGCCTGGGTTAACCCTTTCTGGAGCACAGGCAAAATAAATCACTGAAGAGACAATTGGTTTTAGTGAGTTAACTATTGGAACAATAATGTCTCGTAATGTACCCGGGTAAGAAGTTGATTCACTCACCACTAGCGTTTCATTTGAAATATAGGGGGCAATTCCTGTTACTGCACTTCGCAATACGGATAAGTCTGGCTCACGTTTTTCATTTAAAGGTGTTGGTACACAAATTGTGATCACTGACGCAGCAGACACTTCAGAAAAATCAGTTGTGGCTCTGTAAGATCCTTTTGAGATAGCTGCCTTTAATTGGGCATCAGAAATGTCTTCCACTGGACTAGAACCACTGTTAATTTGTGCAACTTTTGTCTCGAAGTTATCCACTCCAATTACGGTCCACCCCGAGTCAATAGCAGCCATTGCAAGGGGAAGGCCAACGTAACCCTGTCCAATAATTGCGAGGGTTTGGCGTTTCGGTGCACTCATGTATGGAATCTTAACTTCTAAGCGTAGGTTTGTGCGTACATACGGTGAAATGGATTGTGCCTTATGATTAAGTGACTGGGAGATGATTATCGAATGAGCAGAGAAATCAAGACCCCCATACGGGTTATGCGTGTTATTGCCCGAATGAATGTGGGAGGGCCGGCAGTTCAGGTGTCGGGACTAATGAGGGGTTTTGATCAACTCGACTTTGAGCACCGCTTATATACCGGATATTGCTCCGAGGATGAGTCAGATTATTTGGATACGGTTGCTACTGACGTAAGAGCTTTTCGAATAGAAGGTTTTGGAAGGCGTATTAACTTTACTGGTGATATCAAGGCTCTATTTGCACTTATCGGAGCTATTAGAAGTTATAAGCCGCATATCATACATACACATACAGCTAAAGCTGGACTTCTAGGACGACTAGCTTCGATGCTCTCAATGCATCCAACTATTCGAGTACATACATTTCATGGTCATTTACTCTATGGCTACTTTACTCCGTTAAAACGTAGACTAATTATTATCGCAGAGCAATTCTTAGCCGTGCACACACACCATCTTTTGGCTGTCGGGGACAAGGTGCGTCAAGATCTATTGTTTGAAGGAATTGGACGTGTAGAAAAATTTGGTTTAATGCCTCCGGGTCTTGAAATTGACAATCTACCAAGCAAGCAAATATCGCAAGAGAGCTACAATCTAAGTACAACCAAATTGCAGTGTGCGTTCATCGGCCGCGTAACCCAAATAAAACGACCAGATAGATTTCTAGATGTAGTCAGCAAAATTATCGAAAATGGGGTTCAAATTGAATTCTTTATGGCTGGAGATGGCGATCTGCTTGAAGTTTGTAGAGAGAGAATCGAGCGGGAAAATTTGCCCGTTAAAGTATTGGGGTGGCAAAACAATATTGCGAAAGTTTTGGCTGCTGCCGATATTGTTATATTGACTAGCGACAATGAAGGGACTCCTTTGAGTTTGATTCAAGCCGGTATGGTGGGTTTGCCTGTTGTTACGACACGAGTTGGCTCTGTCCCTGAAGTAGTTCTTGATGGCCGAACTGGCATCATTACAAGCACTAACGTCGAAGAAATTTCTAATGCACTTGAGGAACTTGCGCATAACCCAGATTTACGGGCACAAATGGGAGCTGCGGCAAAAGAGTTCACGTTGGCCAATTTTGGAGTTACGCGATTGGTCCGCGACCATGAGCATATATACAAAAAACTTATCAAGGAAAGAAATTCCTTGTAAACCTATTCCGATAATTCCTCGATACATGTTGCACGGTAAGCATGCAACTACCAAAACTTTAGCTGTGAAAATGAATAATCTCGAGTTATATTGAAAAAATCGCGTTTGCTTCGTTTATGAGCATAAAAGTCCATATACTTACGGCATGGGACTGTTTGGTAGGCATTCACGTATTAGGTTGGTCTCACTAGCGATCTGGGCTTGTGAATACATATTCTTCTATCCAAATCTTCGAAAAACATTGGTAAAATTGACAGCACCTGGTCCTCAAAGTGTCATATTTGATGTTGGAGGCAATCGAGGGCAGTCAGTAAAATTCTTCAGAAAGCTCTTCAAGGAAATCAAAATTTATTCGTTTGAGCCCTCTCCTGGTATTTTTCAAAATCTGAAAGCCTTACCTATTGATAATTTCCACCCATTAAATTTGGGGATTAGTTCAAAGAATGGGGAAAAACAATTTTACGAGTCATTGCTAGATGAAGCATCAACTTTTGAACTTCCAAATCCAGACTCAAAATGGCATAAAACAAAAAGTAGAGTCTTAGGTGTTGCAAGAAATGAAATGTATTCAGAAATTATAGTGAAGATAAAAACTCTTGATACTATTGTTTATGAAAATCAAGTAAAAAATATTTTTCTGTTAAAAATAGATGTTGAGGGGCATGAGTTTGCGGTCCTATCGGGTGCACAAGAATCTTTTGCTAAAAGAATAATCGAAAACATACAAATCGAACGGCATTTAGATGACCTACGAGTGAGTAACGAGATTGAAATTCAAAGCTTACTGTTTAGAAATGGTTTTGTTAAAATTAGGTCTATACGCCACTCTATCGGAAATTTCTATGAAGATATTTACTCTCTCACAGCTACAATTTAGAGTATTGAAATATATTTCAACGTTTTTTCATAAAATCTAAGTCTAGATTAACGCAGTTTTTTGCAGGAAATTTTGATTTCCCATGTTGCATCTATAGGCAGTGTAGGAATCAAGACATACTGCAGATCGCTTGAATTCCGACAGTTCTCTTGAGCTTTTTTTACCTCGGGTACCCAAGCTGGTCCCTGTGATCTATGAGAACTGGCTGTGAGACCTAATATCAGTACAAAAATCAAGTAAGCATTCGAAAGATTTTTAATACTTAAACTACTTTCGGCCTCTAGTAAAAGTAGAATTACCCAAATAGTTAAAAATGACGTAAATATCATGTAGCGTGGCTCTGGGTTGAAAAAAAGACCTACAAGTACTGAATAAATAAATCCTAAAATAGATATAAATATTATCTGATGCTTACTTACTTGCGAGATATGCATACGATTCTTATAAAAGACAGATGAAATTAAAACAAGGAAAATAAACAATATTACAGATCTTGTTTGCGTAGAGAGCAGCAAATTAGCTGAGTTCTCAAAATCTATTTTCTCACTGGTCCCAGAGACAAATCCCCATTTTGGAATCACTGAAATTCCTATACCTCTCTCGAAGTACAAATATATTACTTTAAGAAGGGACTGTGGGAGATGAGGAGCTCTTTCACCAAGCGAAGTAATAAGTATAAATGCAAATTGAATTATTACACCTACGATGAAGACAAGATCTGATTTCAGGAATTTCCAAGATTTAGCTTTTGTTTTTTCTAATTGCAGTCTGTGTAGCATGATGGGCAAGAGAAAAACTGTAAGAGGTAGCGATAAAGCAGTAATAAACAAGATGGCAATTTTAAAGACCATTTCTGCTTTAGTTTTTTCATGATAGTAGAGGAATACAGCAGATGCTGTCATAAAGTATATGTAGAGATTTGCGATGTTCCCTACCGCTGAGAACGAAGAAAGGGGAAGAAAAAGAAAACCTAAAGATAAAGTTAATCTTCCCAAGAAATTCTGCTCCGAAAAATTGTTGTACTTAAAAAGCCCTGCGGCTAGGAAACTCAAGCAGATTGCTGAGAAAGCTGCACCCACTAAAGCGGCATCCACCAAAGGAAAAAGAGATACAAATCTTCCCCCAATTCGCATAATCAATGTGCTATATCCAGCCGCAGGTTCAAACAAATCGCTTGGAAAACTAAATTCAAGGGCATCAGCTAGGAAGAGTGCTCCGTCCTCAGCATAAATTTTTCGAAATACAAAAGGAAATCTTACTGCCCAAACTGAAAGTAGCAATGAGAAGAATATAGGCATTCTCAGCCAAAAATGCCTACTAAAGGCAGAAATACATTTAGACGTCACCATATTTTTCACTTTCGCTTTTTCCTTTCACCCAAAATACTATTTTGTTATCGATTTACAAACAGCGTCAACAGGTTATCATAAGGATTAAAGTAGAGCTTTCATAATGCAATAAATTTTGGGAATATCCTGGCTAAAATGAGTTTGAAAATGTCATTTATTCAGAAAACATCTTAAGACGTTACTTTTTTGTATAACGTGATCGGTAAAAATCGTAATAGCATGGCGATCAAACCCCAATAAAGTGGATAATATACTGTTGTTCTTTTACCATTAAGATTGGAAATGATGTGCGTTGCTACTCTCTTGGGATCTATCTTTGGAAATAGTAAATTCTTCCCATACGACTGATGAGTGTCTATATAACCCAGTCTATAATATTTTGTAACAATATTTTTGTTTAAAAAAATCATTTTTAGACTTTCAAAATAGCTCTCTAAGGCTTTCTTGGAAGCTGAATAAATCACATTTTCACTTCGACCCCGAATAGCTGCTATCGAACTAAATCCAATAATTGTAACTCTCTCCGTCTTGTGGAATTGTGCGCTTAGAACCTTAACCGCCAAGACCACGGACATGAAATTCGAACTAAAAATTGCAGCTATTTCTGGAATACCTAATCCGCCATTATCAAGTTGATTTGAACTTCCAATTGGGAAAAAAAGATTGTCTATAGTACCGAATTTAGCTCCTGCATCCTTCAGAGTAATTAGATAATTTTCATGACTCGTTGCATCGACTGCAAGCCCACTGACCTTTGCACCAAAGCGAATTCGTAAATTAGCAACACACGTATCGACATCTCGCTCATCTTTGCCTGTGATCAGCAAGTTGTGACCTCGAACTGCAAGTGCATTGGCTATTTCGCGTCCAACTCCTGCAGTTCCCCCAATTATTACGGAGTTCATAGGCCAAGCCTGTCTGAAAATTCAGATCTAAACAGTCGCTTTGGGTCAAATCCTTTTAGTGTCTGTCTAAATCTATCAATCTCTGGATAACACGCTTCGGCAATACTTCTCGGTAGTCGCGAGTCTTTGATTAAATTAGGCTTTCCGCCAAATATAACTAAGTTCCTATCTAGCCATTCCAATAATTCATTCGCTCGCCCAGCTCGTAAGAAATTTACTGCAAAACATATTCCTTCGCCGGTAAATCTAAGCAACTGCTGGTCACCACCAAATATTTTCCCAGATGCAAGTGTTATTGGAACCTTTAATTCTGCAGCGGCTACACCCAATTGTGTTAGAAATTCCGTTGCCACATTTCTTGACAAGAGAATTTGATACTCATGAAACCCGCGTTTTCCCATAAAGTAGTAATAGCTTTGAAGCCTATGTAAAGGAAAGAGAGCCTTAGCTAAGTTGACTTGCTTCCCTTGTAGATTTGTCGGATTGCTCAGTTTATATATCTGGTTTAATAATTTTATTGAAGACCTATTCACAATAAATTCGGCTGCCGGTAGCCGATGTTGATTACCCAATTCTTTTGGTCTAATTGCAAGTAACTTTCTGTAATCTTTAGATTGAGCTTCGGGATTTCCAAATTGGGAGATAAATAGCACCCCAGAACCGTATTTGCGGCCAGGCTTAGAAAAATCGTGCCAAGAATGTATGAAATCACTATTCGCAGCATTGTCATTCAATAAATTTAAGCCAGAATTAAGGTCAGAAAATGACATCGTCCTGGTGGTTACAAATTGATTAGGTAAGAGTTGTGCCTTAAGTCTTGCACTAATGATGTGTCCTGTTAGCCCATAGCCACCACAAGTTAGAAAAAATATCTCTTTGTCTAATTCGCGAGATAATTCCAGAATCCCATGCGAGGGGTGCAAGAGCTTTAAGGAAATAATTTGCTCTAAGAATGTGCCATCCTTTAGTTGATTCTTGCCATGAATATCTGCTGCAATACAGCCCCCCACGGAGATTTGTCCATGCCCTGGCTGAATTGCAAGGAAATATCCTTGAGACGCTAAAAAATTATGAAGATCAAATAATCGAATTCCAGCCTCTACTTCAACTTCTCCTGTACTTGAATCAAAATCAAGTATTCGATTGAATCTATTGTGGGAGACAGAGACGGAATCCTTACCAAAGCTTGCCGCGCTCAATGACAATCCCGCCCCACGAGATATTTGATAAGTGTCCGTGGGTATCTCATCCCAATGTCGGTAACGATCCGGCTGCGCAACAGCAGAATTAGACTTAACTCCATTATCAAAGCTGGAGATGTCTGTTAAAGCTAATGCAAGACCGGAGTTTATACTTGTCAAGATTTTTGAACCTCCGTAAGAACTTCTTGCAGAAATGAATAGCGATTATGTATGAAATAATTCGGACGTTGCAATCCATTTTTGTAGGTACGAGCCAAATACAAGGCAATCGCCGATAAGGCCCCACCAACATAAATGCAACTAATCACAGTAAGAAGTAATAGATAAAAATAGATACCTGTAGATACATAGGCCCATACTGAGACAACTGATCCCATAACCCACCACGGCATCAAGTAGAGAGGCAATCTTAAAGGCAATGTGGTTGAAGAAAGAATGCTAGCTACGGCAAATACCGTCATTCCATAAAAATTGTAATGAGTTTTACCGGCTATTCTCGGCTGTCGCTTATAGGCGATTCCGATTCTATTAAATCCAACTCGTGCCATAGAGCTCCGCAGGAATGGAAACGAGTCTACCGAGGCAATTGTTGCATCTCGCACTTCTGACGTTAGTAGTGCAAATTCAGCCATATAAAGAAGAATCTCGTCATCGGACACTTTCCGTACTACATGATAAAACAATTTCCGAAATAATTTCATAGTTTTATTCTCGGACCTATCTGAACGCAAGCCATATACTAAATCAAAGCCCTTTTCATAATTTGCCACAAATTGAAGAATCATTTCGGGAGGATCTTCGCAATCAACATCAATTACAACAAATATGTCACCGTTAGAGTTTCTAAGACCACATTCAATAGATTTTTGATACCCAACATTGGTACTCATAGTGATTAAATATACAAAATTGAAGCGGCTTCGGATTTCAGAAATTATCTCATAAGTTTTGTCTGTGGATGCATTATTTAGGAAAACCAGGTTAACTTTGTAAGTTTCTTCAAGCTTTGTTAATACAGGGCTTATCCGAGTAAAAAAAAGTGGAATCACTTCAGCCTCGTTAAATACAGGAACAATCACCGTTAGCAAGAGTGGGTTCGTTGGAAGATTTTTAGTTTGCATATACTCTTCCTTTCGATGAGGTCAATTCAAGTTCTTTGTAAAGTGTATGCCAAACCAGTGCATTTTGCAGGAATCCATGGCTTATCGCAGATTGAAGATGGGTTTTTAATGGTAGAAACTATTAATCCAGCCAGGTTCTAGCCCAAAGTTCTAGTATCAACATCGGCCACAAAATGTTGTCCTTGTCTTTTCCTTCTAAGTGTCTGTCAATTAATATTTGAACTTCAGACGAATTAAACCAACCACGCTGCTTAGCTGTTGAGTCGGTAAGTGTGTCAATTAACATTTCCTTCATCCCAGTGCGCAACCATTCAGCACGAGGAATCCCAAAACCCATTTTAGGTCGGTCGATTAATTTTGATGGCACAAGCGAACGCGCCACATCCTTTAAAATATGCTTGGTTTCAAATCCCTTGATTTTGTAATTCCGTGGCAGTGATAACCCCCATTCGATAACATTTATATCCAACATAGGTGACCTAAGCTCAAGACTATTAGCCATGCTAGCCATATCAGCTTTTACCAATAGATCTCCCGGTAGGTACGACGTAAGATCCGATCGAATCATTCTCTCAAATGATGATATTTCACCTTCATTAAAGTCATTAATAAAAGTTGTTGAAGCTTTTTTAGATATTATTCCGGGTAGCAAGAGTGTGGCTAAGTCATTTACTTGTGCCAGGGAGTGAATTGAGCTGAATCGGTCTGCGAGTGTATCTTTTCGATTTAGCTGCGAACTGGCTCGGTTAATTTTTCTACCTTTACCAAGAACCTTCTTATCAACTAGCCCAAGACCAAATTTTGCAATTCCAAGAACTGGGTTTAAACCCTGGAGAACCGGCGTAGCCAAATAGCGGTCGTATCCTCCAAAAACTTCATCGCCACCATCGCCACCAAGGGCAACAATTAAATTTTCTCGTGCAAATTTTGCAAGTAAGTATGTAGGGACAATGGAAGAGTCAGCAAGGGGTTGATCTAAAACATTCGAGATGTTTTCAATCACTACCGCGGGATCTGGGGAAATAATTTCCTCATGATGGTTTGTACCCAAAAAACTAGCAACTTGTCTTGCATGATGTGCTTCGTTGTATTGAGCACTATGAAATCCGATTGAATACGTTTGTACCTTTTCTTTCATCAACTTTGCCATGTAAGCAGTAACAATTGTTGAGTCATAACCCCCACTTAGGAATGAACCTAGGGGCCGTTCTGAAATAAGCCGACGTTCTACGGCAGCTTCAATTAATTCCTTGGTAGTTTCAAGAGCTTCTCTATAGGATAGGCTCACTTTCGTATCAAAGTCTGGTTTCCAGTAGGTAGAGATTGTGATTTTTCCATCAAGCCAACTCGCAGTTGATGCAGGTGGAAGCTGAGAAATCTCGTTGTACACCGAATTTGGTGCTTTGATATAACCGTACTGCATTACTTCGGAAATCATATCGGTGCGAAGCGTTCTATCCGGACGGACCAAAGCAAGTGCGCGTATTTCAGAGGCAAAATACAAAGTTCCATCGCTTAGATTTGAAATCCATAAAGGCTTCTTGCCCATTCGGTCTCGGATGAGGTGAAGTGAATTATCTCGAGCATCATGTATCGCAATTGCAAACATTCCATTCAATTTATTAACAAATTGAAGACCAAACTCAAGGTAAAGATTCAATACAACTTCCGACTCACTGGAATCTCGACAGTATACTCCATGCTGCTCTAACTCCGCACGTAGTTCGCGATAGTTATAGATTTCGCCGTTCCAGACAATGTGAATATTTTCGGTTTGATCCACAGCAGGTTGCTTACCAGCGTCTATTTCAACAATAGCTAAACGGCACATACCCAAGCCAATTCCATTGCTAATGTAGGTTCCACTATCGTCAGGTCCCCGATGCTCTATGGACTTAAGTTGAGAATCAAGTAAAAGTCTTCCTGGCGCATTTGGGCCAATCCCACCAACTATCCCACACATATGTTTCTTGCTTAGTCCAAAGTCTTTGGGCCATTAGCAACGCTTTGGCCAAATTCTTCAAGCCAGGCAACAGTTTCTGCCAAAGCTGCTTCGAATGGTTTTGGGGAAATGGCCGGGAAGAGTGATTTTAAAAGTTTGGGCGAGTTTTGAGATTCTTTAACATCACCTAATCGATTTTCTTTGTAATTAACAGTGAGGCTTGGGTAATGCTTTTTCAGCATCTCGATAGTGTCATTTAGAAAGATGCGTTCTCCGTAAGCAAGGTTCATGGCACCTTCAGTAATTACTCTCTCTTTCATGGAAGCAACTGTAATGTCTAGAACCGTTTCTATATAGGTAAAGTCACGTGAAGCTGTGCCATCGCCGTATACCTCAATCGGTTTACCCTGCATAGCTAGCCAAATCCACTTTGGTATTACTGCGGCATATTCATGATCAGGGCGTTGGCGTGGGCCAAAAACATTAAAAAAACGCAATAAGGTTGTTTGCACATTGTAAGCCGATGAATATGCCTGAACATAACTTTCTGCCGATAACTTACTGGCAGCATATGGAGTCATTGGACCAAGCCACATTGACTCATCTTTGGGGAGTTGCAAATTACGACCATAAACTGAAGAAGAAGATGAAAATATGACATGCGCTCCGGTTTTACGAGCAAATTCCAGGACATTTAAGGTTCCTGTCGCATTTACTTCGTGGGTTGCAACGGGGTTCTTGATAGAGCGCGGCACTGAACCTCGTGCTGCTAAGTGAAAAACTGTTTCGCAACCTTGAAGAGCAGAGGTTAGCGCCACCGTGTCAGTAATGGAGACCTGAAAAAATTTTGTAGTTTCTTCGTCAATGTTTGAAAGTAAACCAGTACTGAGATCATCAATGACTGTGACTTCATATCCTTCTGCTACAAGACGCCTAGTTAAATTCGAGCCGATAAAACCAGCTCCACCTGTAACCGCCACCTTTGACATAGGACTAATCATAAAGTCTAACTGTCCATTTGTATTCGACTTGCCTTTGAAGTCTTAAAATCTTCTAAACCTGTCTGATGCCAGCTATAAGTGTGATTAGATTCATTGCGAATATTTCAGAAGTCCCCGGGGCAATAAGCCATTCCAAAAAACTTTTCTTCTGCCCATTGATTTGGAGTCGATTTATTCCGTGGCCCATTAGGAAATTGCTTTGAATTCCTAATGGATAATCGCAGGCGCTTTTTGCATACTAATTACCTTAGCCCTCAACCTTTGGTACTTTAGAATTCGATGGTGACGAAAGTGATGGGTAAAGTTCACTTTTTGGGTACTTTGATATAGCCAAGAAGGTTACTGGGGAAATCTATAGAATTTTCGTCTTTCGAAAATTTGTCTTACTGCAGTGCTCAAAAAATAAGCTGTTAATAGACTCATTACAGGTAACTGAATTGGTACTCTATAGCGAAAATCAGGCATTTGAATCGCGTGAACTATTGTCAAAATCAATAAACAATTCGTCAGGAGAATTAATTCACTGTAGAAAATTTTTCTGCGTATCGCGAGTATGTAACCGATCAAACTAAAAATCATAAGTGGGAAAAGTATGACAAAACTCACCAAAACTAAACTCGGTCCATACGAAGATGGATTAAGAAATGGGCGCCAAAAGATTGAACACTTAACAAAGAAGTTTTTTATGTAATCCAATTTTTCTGTCCGAAGATTGTGTTTATACTCACTTAGCCAAGCATCTGACTGTCGGGGAATGTCGGTAACGCTGTTTTTAAACGCGTACTTTTTCTTAACCTTTTCCATTTCACCAGTAAATTGACTAAATTGTTTCCTACTAAATTCATTTGTATCCTGAAACTTAAGGGGGTAATTATTGTAAATAAATTCACTCGACCCAAGCCATAGTTGGAACGACGTTGCATTTGTTAGCGGGATAAACTCGCCGGTTTCTTTCTTATTCTCTAAGCCCCAAAAACTTAGGCTCACTGCGACTAGAAGGACTGGAATAATCAATTTTCTTGGCTCGAAGTGTAAAAAGAAATAGTACAAAAATATTGAAGTGGCGGAAATAAATAAGTACTCGGGGCGTATAGAGGCTAATCCGATAATAGTCAGCCCAAGAAGAAACCCTTTAGATTTAAACTCGACTTTAGTTAGCAAAAATATGAAATAAACAAATAGAGCTGCAGTAATAGTTTCTGTAGAAACTTCTAAACTCTGTAGAAAAATAAAAGGATTTAAGGTAGCTAAAATTACTGCAACAATTGCAAAATTCTCCGTGAGATTCCTTCTTCCAATCAGGTAAATTCCTAATCCAAGTAAACCAAGACACATTGAATTAAATAATTTTATTACTGAAATAGAATTATACGTAGTGAATTCCCAAAGAGTTGAGATGATAAATGGGTACCCAGGTGCTCTAAAAAATGGCCATCCCTCAATTACTCGTGGGTACTCTTGCCCATTGTAAATAGCCTGTGCTGTCAAAAGGTAATGTTGTGAATCCCCAAATTTTGGATCACTTATTCCAGTCTTGAATTGGAAATAGATGTTTACCGAGACAATGAAGAAAAATACCAAAGTCGGTTTAAGAAATCTTTTTCGCACGATTGATAGTATATAACAATCAGTAGCGTTCGAGGATTTTCCTGATTTTGTCCGAAAAGGTCTACTGTTTTGTGTTGTCGCGAGTGTAATATCTCTGTTATGCATATCCAGCGAGGGAAGGAGTCATAGTGAAAACTGTAACTGTACTTTTGCCTTGCCTAAATGAGTCAGAAACAATTGTTGTTTGCATTGATAAGGCTAAGAAATCTCTAACCCAACTGAATGTACGCGGCGAAGTGCTCGTAGCCGACAACGGCTCTAGTGATGGTAGCCAGGCCCTTGCGATTTCAGCCGGAGCAAGAGTTATTGATGTACCTGAGAAGGGTTATGGTTCGGCGCTTCGGGCAGGTATTAATTCTGCGACGTCAGACTATATTATTATGGGAGATGCTGACGACTCTTATGCCCTTGATGACTTGGGTAGATTCTTAAACTCATTGGACGACGGATTTGATTTGGTTATGGGAAATCGATTCCAAGGGGGAATAAGCCCAGGGGCAATGCCCATACTGCACAAATACGTAGGGAACCCTGTTTTAAGCTGGCTAGCGAGACTTTTCTTTAAAATTCCAATTGGTGATTTCCATTGTGGCTTGCGTGCATTCAGAACTGATTCAATTAAAACATTAAATTTAAAATCAAGCGGTATGGAATTTGCCAGTGAGATGATTGTAAAAGCTTCACTTAATGGGCTCAAGATAGCGGAAGTACCAACGACTCTTAAGCCCGACGGGAGATCCCGAAAACCCCATCTTAGAACTTGGCGTGATGGGTGGCGCCACCTTATATTTTTACTATCGGCAAGCCCTCGTTGGCTTTTTTTATACCCTGGAATTTTTCTAGCTAGTTTCGGATTTATTGGCGGAGCCCTTACTTCAAGAGGGCCATTGAATATTGCAAATTGGCAACTAGATCTCAATGCATTTCTAATTTTTATTGGCTTCATTCTAGTAGGAACTCAAACGATTTTCTTTGGAATCCTAGCTCGAATCTTTTCCTTAAATTTTGGGACTTTACCTGCTACTAAATCTTTTGCTAAATTTGAAGATAAGTTCTCTTTAGAACGGGGAATATTGGTTGGATTAATCACCCTAGTGGCTTCTCTTATAAGTGCTTTCACTTTATTCGGGCACTGGAGTGGAAGCAGCCTGGTTGGCTTAGATAGAGACACAGCACTGCGAATTTCTGGCTTAATTGTTCTATCCTCTAGCGTTGGAATCCAGACTTTGTTTGCATCTTTTTTCGCCTCGATGCTGCAATCTAAGTAATATGAAAATTGCAATTGTTGGGAGTGGGCCTAGCGGCTGGGCTGCTGCCCAAAAATTGATTGAACTCGGCCATGAAATTGCTATCATTGATTCGGCATTAGGTGAAAATGATGCTTACAATTTTTCAAAAGAGCAAACATCTACGAGGTTGAATAAAAAGCTCTTTTTTGGATCTGATTTACCCTACCGAAAATTTCCCGTAGGCCCAGATCTGATTAAAGTAGATGTTGACCCTATTTCTTCATTTACGAGTGGTGGGCTGAGTCTAGTTTGGGGCGCAACTATGTTGCCCTACTGTAAAGATGATACTAAAAATTGGCCATTTGATATCTCGATTTTGGATTCAAAATTTACAGAACTATCACACAAATTGCCGATTGCTGGAACGAGTGACCAGTTGGATTCCGCCTATGGCCAATTCTATTCCCGAAGGCCAATATTTCCTTCTCAGAGAATAATCCAATTTATAGAGAGAGTAAACAAACGCAAAAGCGAAGAATCTATTGTCGGCCTTTCTAGATTAGCGGTTGAAACAGGTACCAATAACATTCGTGGGTGCATATATTGCAATAAATGTATCAGTGGGTGCCCTAGCAATTTGATTTGGAACTCTACTGGACTCACAAAAGTTGGAAAACATTTAAAAATGCGTGTTTTGAAGTTGGCAGAGGTAGAAGATTCTGTCTATGTCGAGGGCCTAGGAATTGATGGCGTTCAAATCTCGGGCTTAAAGTTTGATAGAATTTTTCTTGCGACAGGACCAGTTGAAAGTTTCAGAATACTCGCTAGTTCAGGAGTTGTTCAAGATTGTGCCACTCTAAAAGATAGTTCGACTTTTTTCCTGCCACTCTTTGCACTTCCAAAGCTTGGTAAATCAAAATCAAATTCTTTTGGACTTTCACAGTGCTTCATTAGATTAAAAGAAGATTCTTTCGGTCCTGCCTCGCAATTTCAGTTATATGAGTATTCTGATGATTTAATCTCCCGTGCTCGAAGGGCTATACCACTTGGAAACCTCTTTCCAAGCATGATTTTGAAGTTTTTTCTCACCAAAATTGTTGTGGCTATTGGGTACTTAGATGGTCAGGAATCACCTTCTATACAAATGCAGTTACTAGGTGACGGCTCCCTAGAACTTAGTCGAAACAAAGAGAGCAAGAGTTTAAAACAACAAAAACATGCAATTAATGGTGCAATCAAAAAACTTCGGAAATGTATAAAGCGGACCGGTTTGATTCCTCTTTCATTCTTAAACCAAATAGCTAAGCCCGGTGAAGGTGTGCATTTTGGCTCCTGGATGCCTATGGGGGAGTCTTCTGATCTATTGGGTCGTCCAAATGGGTATCAGCGCATTCACGTTATTGACTCTTCGGTTCTACCCAGTATCGCACCAGGGCCAATTACGTTTACAGTCATGGCGAATGCAGTGCGCATTGTAGAAGAGTCTATGAAATGAGAATAGCAATCACTGGAAGTACTTCAAGTATAGGTGTGCGCTTGACTGAAAGACTCAAGGAAAATGGCTATGTAACTTTTGCCCTCGGTGGAAGAGGATCAAAAATATGGCAAATTGGGGATGTCTTTCCCCAAAACCTAGAAGTGGATATTTTGATTCATTTAGCACACGATAGAAGGCTGTCATTAGCTCAGAATATTGCAGCCGCTAGGATTTTATGTGATTCATTTAGTGGCGAAAAGATTTTTCTATCTTCCTTTTCTGCTCACTCAAATTCACCTTCGAAATATGGAAAAACAAAATTTGAAATTGAAAAAATCTTTGCCGAAAATAAGGGCCGGTCTTTGAGAGCAGGTATTGTGTATGGGGCAAAAATAGGGGGGATATTTGCTCAATTAGAAACACTCTTAGGCATGTCTCGAATTACACTAGTTCCATACCGGGGCCTCCCAACTCTGTTAACAACACACATTGATGACTTAATCTCTGAAATTATGTCAATGCTAGTCCGGGGCGACCCAAATACCGTGTTTGCTGCGAACTCATACCCAATAAGTTTAAATGAACTTTTAAGACAAATTAGTTTTGATAAGGGTTTAAAACAATACTTTGTGTCTTTACCTAGACAACCCCTAGATGCACTTTTACGGGTACTAGTTCAAATAGCACCGAATTTTCCAAAAGCTGACAGTCTACTTTCACTCTCAAGCACAGTGGAAAATGAAGAACTTTCAAACTTACAATTACCACAAACTAAATTTAGAGCTTTTCACTTAGAAACTTCAAATTAGCCAACCCAAGTGAGCCTTATACAGCCTTCTGTAGAACCGTTTGATACAGCTTTATCAAACCAGCTTATAAAAAGAGATTTGTTCAAGCAAATTTAAAATTTATTCGTTAATTTTGAGTAACTTTATGATGGAAATATCTTCATTTGAATAAACTTCTTGAGCAAATTCTCCCCATTCAGTTCGTTGCGATACCCGACGGTCTATCCAGCCCCACCGCACATTTTTCTCCAAGAGGAGATTTGCGTCAGATTCATTTGGCTCTAAAGAGAAGCGAACTGAAAGCATCTGATTCTCTACTCTTGTCAACGCAGATTTCCCTGATTTAATTACGTATCCATTACCCTCAATTAGAAATTGACGACTAGTTAATGCACTAGCGTAAAACCATAAACCATCACATTTTTCTATCGGTGTATCTACTTGAATACATTGTCTGTTGGTGAATATATTTTCATCGCTCTGTATGTGTTTTTTAACCCATTCTGCCGCCAATACATAATTATAAGAGATAGAGTCAAGTCTCACTTTTTCACTTTTTCCAAATCCAACTATCGTTTGACTCTTTGCATAAAGAGGTCCACCAAAAATTGAATAAATTATACTGGCGGACGAGGAAACAAGACTTGCCGATAGAACCAGAACCAGAAAAAAACTTACTTTCTCTCTCACATTCAATTTTGGAAGGACTCTCCTAAGTGACTTGTGAATCCCTAGGCCACATACAATGAATATCGGTAAGGGCGATAGTGTTCTTAGCACTTTCCCCAGATTTGTGTCTGAATTCTCAGCAATTATCCAAATTGTGGCAGTGGGCAATCCAGCCATTAACACTAACAAAATCAAAACTGGTCTTGCGCTTTTCCAGTCTCCTTTGTTTGGGTTTAGAGCCTCAAGTTTTTCTCCATCGTATAAGAGCTTTTCAATACCTATAATGCTGGGAACTATGCAGATTGTTGCTGCACTTACCAAAAAGTAGATTTGCCCTCCAGCAACATCATGAGTAAATAATGAGCTAAGTGCCCCAACCAAGAAAATACTCGAGGTAAAACATATGAGTGGATCTAAATTGGATTGCCTAAATTTTAAGAGGCCATAAATACCTAATACTGTGGGGATAACCGTGAGCAATAAGCCTGGAAAACCAAGAAATATGCCTATGGTTAAGTTTCTAGATTCGGTTGAAGCAATAATTAACTTAAATGTAACGCCTATAATTACAAGACTTAGAATTCCAGAAGTCAGAATTCTGTTTCGCAAGTTACGGTCTTGAGTAAATGAAGCCATTAACATTGCAACCAATGCGGCTCCAAATATCACGGAATTAGAAGCTTTACCACCAACAATCCCACTTGCTAATAGCCCAAGAGCGAAATAGGCAACTTTTTGCCTCGTTACACCCTTTATCAATTCAAATAATAGAAATGAGAATCCAAGGCTCCACCCAACTGTCATTGCCGATGAGGGTGAGCGGAGCATTACAAATGATCCAACAGAGAATCCAGGTGCGATAACAACAATTAATGCAGCAATTCCAGGCGTCCAAAGTCTCTTCGACATTGAAGACGCCCAAGAATAGGCAACTGTGGCACCCATAGTTAACGCCACGATTGGTAAGAGCCTAGTTAGAACAACGAAAGATTCAATATTGAGTGAGTTTGTTAGGGAGCCAACCCATGCGTATGCGAACCAGTGGTACCTTGACCCTAGGGAGGGATCCAATAAACTTCCTGTTGCCCCCAACAAAGCTAAAGAGTTCGATAGCGACTCAAAATATGGAACATCTGTGTGATATTTCCACCAACCCGACCATTTCAAAGGATGCCAGCGGAACCAAATTGATAGCTGCACGATTCCAAACAAAATCGTCGGAAAGTAAACTTTCAATTCATTCCCAATATTTGAACTAAATTTTTTTGCCACTAATGGCTCACTGTTTATGAACATCTTCAAAATCAAAATCGGTACAGATACAGTTAGTGGAATAGCCCAAGAAATATTTCTAATTTCCGTAACACGAAAGAGTTGAGAAGATAACAAACTTAATAGACTGCCCAAAGCTAATCCCATACCTAAAATCTCAGAGAAGCTAACATCGCGCTTTTTACTAAGCCAAATCCACAACAAAGCTCCTGGAATAATCTGCCCTATTATCGCAAAACCAAGAAGTAAAGAATCTCTTGCGGAAGCTCCTGAAAACATTAGTAGGGCTATAGTAATAAACATAAATATCATGAGACGCCTTGTTATAAAGATAAAATTAAAGTGAGCAACACCTCCTCTGATTGCTCCAATATTATGAAATTTCTTTGGCATACTGGATATGTTACACCGGTTTGAACACTGCTATAGTAATTGAGTCGTTATATTTAGTATGGCCATATTTTGTCATACTTTACTAAATCTGAATGCGTAAATAGGGATCGAAAAAATTTCTATGAGCGGTGACTTGGTCACACTCCTGCATTTTCAGCTTCACAAATCAAATTAAGCAATTTAGCTATAGAGGTTTGATTGCGTTAATTAAAATGTGGTCATACGGAATTCTGAGCAATTTTGAATATATCCTTGAATCAGTATCGTGTAAGAACAATTTTTTAATCACCACCAGATACTCATTTTCCGTACGAACCCACTGTCCTCTATCCTGCTTTACTACCCATTTTGATAGTTTTGATTGGTGCCGGTGTAACACAGGGTCAAATGTCATTAGCCGAGCTCCCGGCTTTAAGAGACGAAAAGCTTGCTCAACAAATTCCCTAAAAACTAGATCGTCAATATGGTGCAGCACCCCAATTGCAAAAATCAAATCAAATGTACCTTCAGGCAAGGACTTAAGAGCCGTATGGTCGCCTAACAGAAATGTAGCATTTGAGTCTTTGTACAATCTCTTTGCTGAAAGTACACAAGACACCGATGGTTCTATTCCTAAATATTGCTTGCCCTGAAATAACTGAGAATGATGTCCAATTCCAGATCCGAAATCTAAGACTTTTTCTACTGAATTGGTCTTTAAAATTTCACTACTAACAAAATCTTTTGTTCCACTTTTTTGAACACCGAGTTGAAATAGGTTATACAAATTTGCATTATCAAAAACTTGAGAAATTCTCACGAAACTACACTCTCAATCACTCTACTTTGATTCTCTGCGCCTAACCCAAAATATAAGGGTAAACGAAGTAGTTGGCTGGACATTCGTTGAGAAATTTGAAGAGGTTTTGCAGGAGGTCCATACTTTGATCCCATAATCGAGTCTGCTAAAGATTGATAATGAAAAGATGCCTGAATTCCTAATCTGTGGAGCTTCTGTATCAACAAATCTCTAGACTGCTGTGTTTCTGTTACCAAATAAAACATGTGAGCAGTATGGACATCTGAAGTACGAGTAAAATTCAACTCTAAATTGTTTTCTGCCCCCCAATTGCTTAATTCTTTATTATACCGGTTAAATATCTCATTGCGCCTTTTTTGAATTTCTGTTATTTGCTCTAGCTGCCCCAACAAAATAGCCGCTAAATTCTCAGCTAAGAGATAACTACTTCCGTGATCAATCCACTGATATTTTTGTATTTCTCGTCTCATAAATTTTGATCTGTCGGTACCCTTTTCTCGAATTATCTCTGCCCTTTCAATAAATTTTTGGTTGTTGATAACAAGCGCTCCACCTTCTCCACACTGAACATTCTTAGAGGCGTGAAAACTTTGTGTGGCAAAATCTCCAAAACTACCGAGCGGTTTCCCATTGTAAGATCCGCCTAGACTGTGGGCATTATCTTCAATTAAAATTAGATCAAATTCTCTTGATATTCGCTGAAGTCCATCGATATCTGGTGCTGCACCAGCGTAGTTAACCCAGGAAATAGCTCTTGTTCTTGGTGTGATTACCTCACGAACTTGATTTATGTCGATGCATTTTGTTTCCATATCGATATCAACGAAAACTGGAGTCGCACCAAACTTCGTGACAGCTGTTGCTGCCGAGGTGAATGTGTAAGACGGAAGTATCACTTCATCGCCAGGGCCAAGGTTGAGTAACATGCTTGCCATTTCTAAAGCATGAGTGCAGGAAGGTGTTAATAGTACATATCCACCTCCTACTAAGTCGGATATGATTTTTGAAGCCTTAGTCGTGAATGGGCCATCGCCTTGTTGGTGATTACTTTCTAACACTTCTAAAACATATTGTTTCGAAATATCAGGAACATAGGGAACATTGAATGGGATCAATTTACCCATCCTCGATACCTTGCTATTTCTATAGGATCCCCAACTCGTTCGCCTGTTCGTTCTTGCATTAACTTCACGTATATCCCCGCCTCATGGAGATCATCAAAAGTTCCAGAATCAAACCATGCGGTACCACGGGGAAGCATCTCGAGATTGAGAGAGTCATCAGACAAGTATGACTTTAATAAATCCAGAATCTCAAGCTCACCTCGTTCGCTTGGCTTCAATTTTCTTGCACGGCTCGATGCAGATTCATCAAAGAAATAAAGTCCTGGAATCGCTATTTTTGATGGCGAATTCTTGGGCTTTTCAATCAAGGCAGTCACAACGCCATTTTCGCCAATGGTTGCGACGCCATATGGACTTGGATCTTGAACGTGATACCCAAAAACCTGAGCTCCTTCAATATCATTAAAAGCCTCTAATCTTCGGCCAAGTCCAGAACCGTGAAATAGATTATCCCCAAGAATCAATGCAGATTTTGAACCTCTCAAGAATTCTTCCGACAGAATTAAACTCTCTGCAATACCGGTTGGTCTCTCTTGGATTTTGTAGTCAATCTGCAGTCCAAACTCTTCGCCTCTACCTAATAGTTCTTTAAACCTTTCAATCTGATCAGGCACTGCAATGATCAAAATCTCTTTAATATTTGCCAGCATCAGAGTGGAAAGAGGATAATAAATTAATGGCTTGTCATAGATCGGGAGTAACTGCTTACTAGCAACTTTAGTTAGTGGGCTAAGCCTTGTACCAAGTCCGCCAGCAAGAACTATGCCCTTCACGAAACCCACCAAGAGAACTCTGAAGTAAATGGATAGTAAGCCATGAAGAAAGCCTACTCTGAACCAAAGAAAACCTGCAGTAGGCTTTCAGGATGCGATATTT